>Ga0172375_10001561_pt1 | contig 36779 bp, 39 predicted proteins | sample LakKiv1m_FD_114537 | JGI IMG/M metagenome (GOLD analysis project Ga0172375, IMG submission 114537) | Freshwater microbial communities from Kabuno Bay, South-Kivu, Congo - kab_092012_11.1m | ecosystem: Environmental > Aquatic > Freshwater > Lake | place: Democratic Republic of the Congo... | reverse complement strand
GGAGATCTCCCGGGATATTTTCTAAGAAGGGTGTGCCTTCAAACATTTCATAGTTGATGCTCAGCCCCTCTGGGATGACCACTGACTGCAGGCTGCTGCAGCCAGAGAAGGCATCCCACCCGATCTCTGTCACCCCCGGTGGGATCTCCACCGACTGCAGGCTGCGGCAATCTTTGAAGGCACCCGACCTGATCTGCGTTGCCCCCTCAGGAATCACCACCGACTGCAGGCTGCTGCAGCCCTGGAAGGCACGCTCCCAGATCTGCGTCACACTCGCTGGGATGCTCACCGACTGCGGGTTGCTGCAGCCTCCGAAGGCACCCCCTCCGATCTCCGTCACTCCTTCAGGGATCACCACCGACTGTAGGCTGCTGCAGCCTTCGAAGGCACTCCACCCGATCCGCGTCACCCCCGCGGGGATCACAACCGACTGCAGGCTGCTGCAGCCTGCGAAGGCACCCTCCCCGATCCGCGTCACCCCGGCTGGGATCTCGACCTCGGAAGCTGTGCCGCGATATCGTAATACCTGCCGGTTCCATATTTGGAGATCTCCCGGGATATTTTCTAAGAAGGGTGTGCCCTCAAACATCTTGTAGTTGATGTTCAGCCCCTCTGGGATGACCACTGACTGCAGGCTGCTGCAGCCTGAGAAGGCGCTCCTTCCGATCTGCGTCACTCCTTCAGGGATCACCACCGACTGCAGGCTGCTGCAGCCATAGAAAGCCAAATCCCAGATCTCCGTCACCCCCGGTGGGATCTCCACCGACTGCAGGCTGCGGCAGCCCTTGAAGGCGTTATACCCGATCATCGTCACCCCAGCAGGGATCACGACATGGGAGTTCGCTCCGTGATATTTCACTAAAATACGTTGGCCGTTTCTCTCTTCGATCTGCAGGTATTCTGTCATGGTATTCCCTCCTCCAATATTTTACTCCATATAGCTGCGTTGAGTGCGTTCTCAATGCAACTGATTAAAGAAGCGGGCTTTCACAGGTGGATAGAGCATAACAGCCCCCCTAATAATTCCCCCCATTTTAATAAAATGGGGGGACGGCGGAGCCAGGGGGGCTTCAGCTTAAAAGGCGCATTGCAGATTCGTTACTTTCTTGTAATACATCAAATAATAATAAATACGCCCATACGGGCGTATTATTAGCAGCTCCTCGTCGACCCCGGTGCTGCGCTCCGGGGTGCTTCGTCGTGGAGATTCGATCATCAACCAGATAGGCTGACCATTCGGTCAGCCTGTCTGGTTGATGGCTCCTCGTCGAGGTCTCGATAGCACCCCCTGTTGGGGGACGTCGAACCTGCGCTGATTCGTTACCTTCTTGTAATACATCTAATAAAATTAAATACGCCCATACGGGCGTATTATTATTTGCTCCTCGTCGACCCCGGTGCTGCGCTCCGGGGTGCCTCGTCGTGGAGATTCGATCATCAACCAGATAGGCTGACCATTCGGTCAGCCTGTCTGGTTAATGGCTCCTCGTCGAGGACTCGATAGCACCCCCTGTTGGGGGACGTCGAACCTGCGCTGATTCGTTACCTTCTCGTAATACATCTAATAATAATAATACGCCCATACGGGCGTATTATTATTTGCTCCTCGTCGACCCCGGTGCTGCGCTCCGGGGTGCTTCGTCGTGGAGATTCGATCATTAACCAGACAGGCTGACCATTCGGTCAGCCTATCTGGTTGATGGCTCCTCGTCGAGGACTCGAACCTCGAACCTAGCGGTTAACAGCCGCCCGCTCTGCCGATTGAGCTAACGAGGAAAGCGATGCTTATTATAAGGAACACCTCCCCGTCTGTCAAGGAATATCCCCGGACGGCTCAGCCGCCGCATTTCTATTGTATAATCCAGCTAGATCATTGGAGGTTGCATGGAAATTAACTGGTTCGGCCATTCCTGCTTTCGCCTGAGCGAGCGCGGCATGGCAAGTGTCGTCACAGATCCCTACGATTCCCGCGCCATCGGTTACGAACCGCTCAAACTCAAAGCGGATATCGTCACCGTCAGCCACGATTCACCCGGACACAACTTCATCTCCGCCGTCAAGGGAGATCCACGCATCATTACCGGCCCCGGGGAATATGAAATGGGCGAAGTCTTCATCACCGGCATTCAGACGGATGGAGCCGGTAAAAAGAGCACCGAAGAAAAGAAGAACACGCTCTACGTCTTTGATTATTACGGCCTCACCGTCGCCCACATGGGCGACCTGACGCGCGTCCCTACCCAGGCAGAGGTGGAAGACCTCGGACCCGTCAACATCCTGCTGGTACCGGTTGGCGCTGGCGGCAGCCTGAACGCCGCGAAAGCCTCAGAACTGGTCAGCTTGCTGGAGCCGAATATCGTCATCCCGATGCACTTCGCCACCGATGCTTCGACAGCGGACCTCGAACCCCTCAGCAAGTTCATCAAAGAGATGGGCCTGGCAGCCTATGAGACGATCCCCACCCTGAAAGTGACCAAAACCTCCCTGCCGCAGGAAACCCGTGTTTTTGTTCTGGAATTCGATCGGAACCGCAATGGCAGCAGCTGAGCAGTATAAACTCATCATGACCTGGGATATCGCTCCCACCCGCGAACGGGAGTATTTTGAGTTCGTCGTGCGCGTCTTTCTGCCCGCCCTGCAGCGCATGGGGCTGGATGTCAACGAAGCCTGGGCTACCGCCTACGGCGACCAGCCGCAGATTCAGGTTGGCGCACAAATGCCAGACCTGAACCGCCTGCAGCAGACCCTCCGCAGCCAGGAATGGACTGACCTGCACGATCAACTGATGGATTTCATCATCCATTACCAGCAAAAGATCGTGCGCGCTCGCGACCATTACCAGTTCTAATGTCAGAGCTTCATCCGCTTAGCCGCCGGCTGCTGGATTGGTACGCGCGGCACGCGCGCGTCCTTCCCTGGCGTGAGACACGGGATCCATATTCCACCTGGGTGGCAGAGATTATGCTGCAGCAGACCCGCGTGGATACGGTCATTCCCTACTATCACCGCTGGATGGCGCGCTTCCCATCCCTGCGTTCCCTGGCAGAATCGAGCCTGCAGGATGCGTTGGCCTGCTGGGAAGGGCTGGGGTATTACTCCCGCGTCCGATCCATGCACCGCGCTGCCGGTCTGATCATCCGCGACCACGGTGGCATTTTCCCCTCCGATCTTCCCGCGCTGCTCAGCCTGCCGGGCATTGGCCCCAGTTCCGCAGCAGATATCCTCTCCATCGCCTTTGGCCAGGACCTGGCAGCACTGGATGGCAATATCAAACGAGTGCTCGCCCGCATGTATGACCTGCCAGAAGCATTGGATTCAGCGGCTTTTTTACACCGCTGCCATTCCCTGCTGGATGAGCTGCTGCCCGCCGGACGCGCGGGGGATTTTAATCAGGCGCTGATGGATCTCGGTGCCAGCATTTGCCTGCCTGGTGTGCCACCCTGCGCACACTGCCCCCTTTCTGAAAGCTGCCTGTCTTACGAACGACAGACTCAAATTGCACGTCCGGTTTCACGGCGGCGTGCGGCCATTCCGCACTATCAGGTCACCGCAGGCATATTGATGCGAGGTCATAACCAAATCCAACAGGTGCTAATCGCCCGCCGTCCGCAAACCGGCCTGCTGGGAGGAATGTGGGAATTCCCCGGCGGCAAGCAGGAAGCGGATGAAAGCCTGGATGCCAGCCTGATACGTGAACTGCATGAAGAGTTGGGGGTGGATGTGGAAGTGGGTGTAAAAGTGGGTATCTTCAAACACGCCTATACGCATTTCCGCGTCACGCTGCATGCCTATCTCTGCCGCATCCTTTCCGGTGAACCGTCCGCGCTCGCTGCCGATGAGATCCACTGGGTTGCCCTGCATGATCTGCCCGCATACCCGATGGGAAAACTGGACCGCATGATCTCGAACGCGCTGGTGAAACTGCCTGCCTAGTCCGTATAATGGGGGTATGAATACCCTTCATCCAGCCTGCGCGGAATATATCCCAGAGCGCATGGAAATGGTGTCCTCCCAGATACAGGCACGCGGCGTACGCCAACCGCAGGTGCTGCAAGCCATGCGCCTTCTTCCCCGCCATTTCTTTGTGCCGGCGGCCGCAATTCCCCTAGCCTATGAAGATACCCCTCTGTCTATCGGCTGCGGACAGACCATTTCGCAACCCTACATTGTCGGTTTAATGACCGAGCTGCTGAATCTGCGCGGGCAGGAAACGGTGCTTGAGATCGGTGGCGGTTCAGGGTACCAGGCAGGCATCCTCTCACTGCTGGCTGCTACTGTCACCTCGCTGGAATTGGAGTTTCCCCTGGCCAATCAGGCTGCCGCGCGCTTGCAAGCACTCAATTTGGAAAATTGCCGTTTGATTTGCGCCGATGGATCCGCGGGTTATTCTCCATGCGCGCCATACGATCGGATCCTTGTAGCGGCTGCAGCTCCCCACCTGCCGCAGGCACTGCTGGATCAGCTGGCGCCTTCGGGTATTCTGGTTTCACCTGTAGGTGACCGCAAGAGCCAGCGCCTGCAGGTATGGAAGAAGGATGCCCGCGGGCATCCTTCCATGCAAGAGCTTATTGAGGTGATCTTCGTCCCGTTACGCGGGAAGAATGGAGCACCTGCGGATTAAGATCCGCTGATATTCACCAGCACAAACGGTCGGCGACGGGTCTCATTGGTCAGGTAAGCGCGCGCCATCTGCTCCACCTCGCCCTTATTTTTGCTGCCATTTCTTTTAATCGTATCGAGCACGCGCTTTTTCAAACCGGTATACAATTCATTGTTTTCACGCGAAGACATGAAACCACGGCTCACTACTTCAGGCTCACCCAGCACATCCCCTGTGAACCGGTCGACGGTAACATTAATGAGAACCAGCCCATCCCGCGCCAGTACTTCGCGTTCGCGCATGATATCTTCACTTACATCCCCCACACCAGCGCCATCCACAAAGACATACCCATTGGGGACTTTCTCACCCAGCTTCATACCTTTTTCTGTGATCTCGATCACCTGCCCGTTCTCGGTCACCAGAATGTTCTCTTCAGGAATGCCGATCTGCTTTGCCAGCAGAGCATGCTGCCGCAACTGCCTCAGCTCACCATGGATCGGGATGAAGTATTTCGGCTGAACCAGGTGCATCAAAAGTTTCATTTCTTCCTGACTGGCATGCCCCGATACGTGGACATTCGCAATGGCTTCATAGATCACATTGGCGCCACGTTGGAAAAGGCGGTTGATCATGCGGTAAATGGTTTCTTCATTCCCGGGGATGGGGTGCGAAGAGAGTACTATGGTATCCCCCTCACGGATGTCAAACTGCCGGTTCGTCCCCATAGAGAGACGCCCCAGAATGGAAGACGGCTCACCCTGCGAGCCGGTGCACATAATAACCACCTCTGAATCTGGCATCGAAAGCACCTGCTCGATTGGCACGACTACGCCATCGGGAATATTCAGGTAGCCAAGTTTCAGGGCCATCTTGAAGTTATCCACCATGCTAGAGCCGGCAAAAGCCAGCTTGCGATTGAATTCCGCGGCTACATTCACTGCCTGCTGCATACGGCTGATCAGCGACGCAAACGAAACGATAATGATCCTACCATCGGCTTCACGAAACACCTTCTGGAACGCGCTGTCGATCACCCGCTCCGAGGGTGTCCATCCCGGTCGTTCAGCATTGGTTGAATCGGCCAGCAACGCCAGGACACCGCGAGATGAGAAATCTGCCAGGCGGGCGTAATCGCTCGGCCAGCCGTCCACCGGGGTATGGTCAAATTTGTAATCACCTGAATGGACGATCAAGCCCAGCGGTGTACCTATACCCAAACCGACACCATCCGGAATCGAGTGGCAGACATGGAAGAATTCCACCGAGAACGGTCCGATCTGCACGGTATCTCCCGCCCTGACCTCTTTCAATACAGCCCGCGAGGAAAGCCCATTGCGGCCCAGTTTCACCTCCACCAGGCCTTTGGTCAGCGGGGTTGCATAGATCGGCGCTGAAATCTCCTGCAGCACATGGTGTATCGCGCCGGTATGATCTTCATGCCCGTGAGTGATGACGATGCCATCCACACAATCTTTTTTATCCAACAGGTAACTGAAGTCGGGGATGATATAGTCGATTCCCAGCATGTCATTTTCCGGGAACATCATCCCGGTATCCACGATCAGTATCCGGCCGTTGTATTCGTAGGCCATCATATTCTTGCCTACTTCCCCTAATCCCCCCAGAGGGATAATTCTTAACTTATTTTCTTTCATAGATCCTTTTCCAAAAAAGCACCCTGGTAAATACCGGGGTGCGTGATTTCACTTCCTGTGTATTTGTATAACGTAATAATAATAACATGCCGGCTGCATCCTGTCAAAGTAAAGTCGCTTCAGGGTCCGATGGGCAAGGCTACAATCACTAACCGGTGGGTGTTATTCCTCCTTGGCCAACAGGTCACCAGGGTGACCCGCTCATCCGTGGTTGTTGAGATCCAGCGGGCATTCTCCTTCCGGATATCCAGTGAAACATCCACCTCCTGTAAGAGCTGCCTATCTGTTACCATGTAGGTGAACACCTTCGCCCCGGAATGGATGTACAGGACATCCCCGACCTCCAGGTCGACCAGCCTGCCAAAAACTTTCCCGTAGGCATTGTGATGACCTCCCAGCACGGTGTTGCCGGTTTCACCCAGCGGAGCTGAACTGACCTGCCACCCTGCGGCACGTTCATCCGGTACGATCCACTGCTCAAACCACTGATCCCTGATCTCCATAGTTGCCGAAGTAGCTGGAATGACTGGAGCATCCAGATCTATAGCCGGGATAACGATTCGGTCGGGCACAAAACCTGCGCGGATGGTCGGCTTAGGCAATACATTCCCAGTACTCTCTAGTTCTGGTACAGGGTAGTCGTTCACAGCCGGTGTTTGGCTGGCAGCCTGCGGTGGTGTGGGAACTACATTCTTTGCCAATTGTCGGGCAAAGATCGAATCTGAGATCAGCCCGGGCAAGTCTAGCACCAGAGATATTAGCGTGGCGCAGACCAACAGGCTACCAACCACAATAAAGGCGGTTCCCCGATTTTTATCAGACATAAGTACCATTTTAAAGGAAAAACCGGGAAAGCGGTACTAGCTGCTTTCCCGGGATGTAATTGAAGAACTGCTATTCTGCCTTCTGATATCGCATGGTAAGGCCCTGTGAAATGAACGCCATGCCAAAAAGGACTGCGCCAAATTTCAAAAACAGACTGCCAAGCGGTGAGCCACCGAAGGGGCTGCTGTCGCCTGCTCCCGTCACCGGGATGAGCATCACCTGATTGGGATCCGCGGTAGCGGAAAGGGTTGCCACGAAAGTGGGGCGTGGCGTAGACTGACGCGCGCCGGTCACCGGGATGATCAGCTGCGTGACGGGTCCACCACCCCCGGTACCGCCAGTATCCGTGGGAAGAGCTGTCGTCGGTTCACTAGTGGGCGTTTCCACCGGGCATGGGCTGGTCTCACTGGTGGTGCTGCTCAGACTATGGGCAGCTCCTTCGTTATCCAACCAGGAAAGCGTCATAGTGTGGTAACCGGTGACGGTATAGAAGGTCAGGCTGCTGTTCGCTGGTACGGTGCCAGAGCCGGAAGAACCGTCGCTCAAACTCCAGGTGAAAGGTACATCCTCCGAATTGGTATTGGATACAGTCCATGCCTGTTCGGTCACCGCGCAGATCCAATCCAGGCTCAAGCGGGCAAATGGTACCCGGGTGGGTGTAGCAGTATCGGTCGGTGTCGGTGTAGGTGTATCAGTTGCAGTGGCTGTGGGTGTCGGTGTATCGGTCGGCACCTCTGTAGGCACTGAAGTTGCAGTCGCTGTTGCTCCACCGCAGGTGGGATCCTCACGCCCGGTAATCTCAAAATCTCCGGTGTGAGCATCATGGCCGTTCCAGCCTGAAGCATCTACTTCCAGAGCAATACCATTCTCCGGGTTGCCCTCCGGCAAATGGCAGATCCAGATCTTCCCGGGCTGGGTAGTGGGTGTAGCGGTTTCACCAGTTACTGGGATGATCGGGGTTTCAGCTGTAGCGGAAGCAGCTGTCGTCGCTGTTGGTTCAGCCGGTGGATTACAGGCAGCATCTGTGCGGCCACTAATGATGAAATCGCCTACATGCCCGCTGTGTCCGTTCCAACTGGCTGCATCCACATAGATTGCTGTCCATCCAGCCGGGGTCGCTGGCGGTGCGTGGCAGATCCAAATTTTGTCAACATCACCACCTACCCCGGGTCCCCCGGTGGAGGTGGGAGTACCGGGAGCGCCAGGAACCGTTGTATCACTGGTTGGCGCACTGGTGGCTGTTTCTGGTCGGCCGGGTTCACCACCGACTGCCGCATACACTGGCTGCGTGACGAATGAAAGCAGCAGCCCAATAATCAGGCTAACCACTCCAGCTGAATAGGCTGTCGCTGTCAACTTCTTTAATGTTTTGGTTTTAAAAGATTTCATTTTTTTCGCTCCTGGAACAGGATTATCAGATAATTTGGATACTCTTTATCTGATTATATGATTCCAGAAATGAAAAGATACCCAGTAGTGTGGGTCGTATAACCAAAAACTACTCACGTAAGGAATCTGTAACTATTTCCCGGGTAAAATGGCTAAAATATCTTTTTCCGCTAAATGGAACACGCTCATTTCCAACTGGTATGCGTGTGATAAAACTTTTTCCGTAAGCACTTGTTTCGGTGTACCCTGATGCTCCAACCTGCCCGCCATCAGCAGCCAAACCTGGTCTGCGTATCTGGCTACCAGGTTCAAATCATGGATGGCGGCCAGCACCGAAAGACCCTCATCAGAAGCCAGTGACTGCAGCAGGGTAAGAATATCCACCTGATAATGAAGATCAAGGTGAGTTGTTGGTTCATCCAGCAACATAATGCCGGCTTGCTGCGCCAGGGCACGGGCAACCAATACACGTTGTGCCTCTCCGCCTGAGAGCTCTCCCACCCTTCTGTCAGCAAGCTTCGAGACATCTGCCCGTTCCATCGCCTGCCGGATAATTTTTTCATCCAGTTTTGAAAACGCCCCCAGCCAGCTGGTATAAGCTGTCCGTCCCATGCTGACTACTTCGCGTACCGTAAATGCTCCTGGAAGGCTGCGGGCCTGCGGGATCACGCTGATACGCTTCGCCCGCGCTCCGACGGAATACTGGTGGAGATTGATGCCATCTAACCTCACCTGCCCGGTGCGTGTCGGCAAAATACCCGATGCAGCGCGAATCAAGGTGGATTTACCGGCACCATTCGGCCCTATCAGCGCGGTGACCTTGCCTGGCTGCAGGCAGCCTGATATTTCCCGCAGGACCAGATCCGAATGATAACCTGTGCTGACATTTATAAATTCCAGCATCATACCTGCCTTTACCAGAAAGCCTGGTTCTTGGATCTACGAAGCACCCAGAGGAAGAAAGGTGCGCCAGCCAGAGCTGTGATAATCCCCAGCGGTACTTCCTGTGGAGGTATCAACACACGCGCGAGTACATCCGTGAACAACAGCACAGATATACCCGCCAGAGCCGACAATGGAATCAGGCGGCGATGATCGGGGCCGGTTGACATCCGCAGAATATGCGGGACGATCAGGCCAATAAAACCAATGATGCCTGAAAATGCCACCGCTGAAGCCGCGGCGAGTGTTGCCCCGATAATTACCAGTGTCTTTGCCAGCCGGATATTCAATCCCATCTGCTGGGCTTGTTCTTCACCAAATTGAAGCACATTGAGCGCTTTTCCAGAGGTAATTAATAGCATCAGCCCCAGGATGGTATACGGCAGCATTGCCAGCACTGGCGCCCAACTGGTGGTTGAGACGCCGCCCATCAGCCAGATGATTGCACGCCGTAATTCACCTTGAGAACGAATCATCAAAAAGGAGGTCAGTGCGGTGCAAAAACTCCCGATGGTTATTCCTGCAAGCAGTAGATTGGTGGTCGGCACAGTCTTTCCGACCCTCGCTAGAAAATAGACCAGGGCAACCGTCAATGAGCCACCCACAAATGCTGCCAGAGGAACTGAAAAGAAGCCAGCGGTTGTGATCGGCCAGCGGTAACTCATCGCAAGGATTGCGCCTAATCCTGCACCGGAAGCTACGCCGATCAGATACGGGTCAGCCAACGGATTCCGGAACAAACCCTGATATGCCGCACCACTACCTGCCAACGATGCTCCTGTCAACGCGATTAAAATGGTGCGTGGGAACCGCAAATCGAACAGGATCGTTTCAAAAGAGGATGGCCAATCCACCGGTATGGCCAGAAATGACCACCGGTGGAAGAAGGCCTTCACCACTATCCCCAGGGGGATATTGACAGAACCTACAGCCAGGCTAACGCAGGCAGCAATAATTGCCAGAAAAGCCAACAACCATACGGCTGGTAGGTTCCGTTTTTCATGCATCAGATCATTGCCCCAACAAAGTAACGATCTGTTCTAAACCATCTATCAGGCGCGGACCGGGCCGGCTGACCAGGTTATCATCAAATGTGTACACACGTCCATGGACGACCGCGGAGAGATCTTCCCAACCCGGGCGAGTCGTCAGGCTTTCCACGGATACACCATAAGCAGCATCACCCAGTAAAATCACATCCGGGTCTGCCAGCACCAGGGCTTCCTGGCTTAATTGCAGGTAGCCTGCGCCAGCTGTTGTGGCTACATTTACACCCCCTGCCTGTGTGATCAGCTCGTCAATATAAGTACCACTACCAATGGTCCAGGGCTTTGCCGGATCTGAAGCACCATCTAACTCATAAAATACCTTGACAGGCTTTGAGCGATTCACTCCGGCGACGGCAGCATCCATGCGTTTCTCCAGACTTGCTACAAGTGCATCCGCTTCTGGGGTATGCCCGGTTAACGCCCCTACAGTTCGGATATTATCTAAAACCCCAACCACGGCCGCCGGGTTTGGCAGGTAGTAAACCGTCAATCCCATATCCGCCATGGATTGGATCAATTCGGGTGAATTTAGCTCTGAAGCAAGCACGAGGTCCGGTTGCAAAGCAGCAATTTGCTCCAGGCTGAATTTGCCCATCGATCCCCCGACTGAAGGTAATATCAGGGCTTCTGCCGGGAAATCTGAAAACTCATCTCTGCCCACCACTTGATTTCCAGCGCCAACAGCAAAGAGCAGCTCTGTATTAGAGGGAGCTAGAGATACTACCCGCGCAGGTACCTCGGGTAGCTGGACCACTCGACCCAGACCATCTACATAAGATAGGTTTGCCGGCGATTGCGGAGCGTTTGCCGGAGCGCACGCTACCAAGATACTGATCAAGATCAATGCAGATATTACGGTGATATTTCGCTTCATTTAATCTCCAAGTTAAGTATGTAAGATAAAGAAAAAACCTGTTTCGCAACAGGTTGGGGTTTGGATGACGGGCTTCCACCTCCTTTTCGCGAGATCGTGGGAACGCAGACCTGGCGGGCGACCTGACTCGGAGAAACTCCTTACAGTTGCGCGACAGTGTTGGACTAGGTAAGAAACCGCACCAACTTCGCCTTTCAGCCTTCCCTTCCGTGGGTTAAGGCACCGGGCCTGCTCTATTCATTTGTAATTGTATTGTACATGGATGGTCTTCTGGAGTCAATCAGAAGTAACCTTTTCAAACTGGCGACAGGGGTGGATGCTCCCCTTAGTCTTCATACCATGCCACCTGCGTCAGCGCCTGAATGATCTTCCGCAGTCGTGTCTCGCGAGTCTCAGGTTTTCTGGCTTCTTCCAGAGCTCTCACATACTCCTTCTGATGAGAATACGAAAGCTTTTTCCAATTCTTATATGCCTGCGGGTTTCCCTTCAATGCATCTGCCAGATCATCAGGCATGGTGATCACCCGTGGGGAATCATCCACCCGCATCACCACGTCTACCACATCCCCGGCTTTGATGCCTACAGCTTCGCGTGTATCTCTGTTCACCCCCAGGTAATGCACTCCGCCAAATGGAAATATGGAACTGTGGTACTCATATCCATTCAGCGTACCGGTGACCATAACCCGCCCGCGAGATCCAAAGACGGTAAATATATCCGCCGGAACCGCAATAAAAGTCGCCGAACTGTCCGGTTGGCGCGTCAGGGTGGCTGTAAATCTCAACTCTGAGGTTTTTTCTTTCATCAAAATCCCTGATTGATTCCTTATTACCTATTATATACACCCAAACACCAACCTGTACCGATAGGTACGTGCAGCATCATTTGGCATGATTCTAGCAACAAAACCAATGTAAGATCAACAGGAGCTTGGTATATGAAAAAACCTGCATTTCGTGCGTTAGCATTTTTTCTTCTCTGCTGGATGGTTTGGACGTTGCCCGTGGGATCCGTAACAGCGGCGTCACCCACATACACCACAAGCATTACATATCAAAATATCGGCAGTGATATCGCCCACGTGACGATCACCTACATCCCGGATGGAGGTTTAGACCCTGTGGCGTTGGTTCAACCCGACCTCCCGATTGGTGCCAGCCAGACTGTGATCCTTTCTAATCTGGATCCAGCCACTGCCAGTACCCGCGGGTCTATCCAGATCAAATCAGATGTTGAGATCGCGATTCTCTCCAGTCAGGTACCCGTCAATACCACTATCATAGGCCGTGGCTTGAGCACTGCTTCTCAAGCCGGATCTTCTCAAGCGTGGCTTCCCAATCTACAAAAAGCTTCAGGCGTCATCACGGTGCTTGCCTTACAAAATCAAGATACTGTCGCCGCTGATTTCAAACTTATCTTTTATGGGGGAACCAGCCCGGTGGTAGTGGAAAAAACTGCGATTCCCGCTGGGGCTTCCACTTATGTGGACCTGACAGAACTGACTGCTCTGGGGGCTAGTTATAGCGGTACCGCTCTCGTCCAATCCACCCAGACGGGTACGACCAACCCTGGCCGGGTGAGTGGAGTATCTCTCATCTCAACAGGTATATCCACCGAAGTGTTTGCCACGGAAAGTATCGCATCTGGTGGTAACAAACTATTTATGCCATTGGCTTTATGCTACGGTATGGGTGGAATGTCCACCACCTATTATGTTTTCAATACAGATGCCTCCCAATCTACAACTGTTTCTGTGGCATACAGCAATGGAAAGATTGACACGGCAAACATCCCTGCGCGCACCGGACGGTTTTTCAATGCCTGTTCGCCTTCTGGCGTGCTTTCTGGCTATTCGGGTTCCGCAATCATCTCCTCCACCGGACCGGGCATCTTGTCGGTTGGTCGGATCAAGCTGCTTGGCATGGCAGCCACCTTCGTGGGTCAATCTGGTGGTGCATCGCGGCTTGCCTTGCCATCAGCTATCTACTCCACTGCCGGCTACTCGAGTGGACAGAAATACCGCACGCAGATCATTGTGATGAACCTCGGCTCCAATCTGGCAGCTGGTACAGTCAAAGCCAAGTTTTATGGAAAAGATGGTGCGTTAGCAGGCACCTACTCTTTTCCCGCTTTTGCCGCGAATACCCGGCAAGATGTCAATGCAGCGAAACTGGGTGCGGTTGGCGCAGAATTTGGGTATTATAACGATGGCAGCTCCGGTGGCAGTATGGTCATCGAAGGCCCCGCAGGCAGTTCATTAATGGCTATCGCCTGGCAAACACGCGTTGCCGGTAGCGGGACTTTTGCTGGTGATGCCTACAATGCGATCCCTGTCATCAGTCAATAAAGATCTTTCGGCTAAAAAAAAACCGCCCGGTAGGGCGGTTTTTTTATACTCCCAAGTGTTCGAGAACGATGCGTAGGCCTATCCCTACCAGCACCAGACCTCCAACAATCTCCATTCGGCTGCCTAATTTTTCCCCGAGCTTTCGCCCAAATACCAGCCCGAACAAGGATAAGCCAAATGTGATGACCGCGATCAAAGTAACCGCCCGCCAGATGGGAGTTTCAATAAAAGCCAGGCTCAAGCCAACCGCTGCTGCATCAATACTGGTAGCCACACTCAGCATTACCATCATCCCTCCGCGCGTCGGATCTGCCGCATGCAGTTCAGAGGAACTTCCGAAACCGGAACGGATCATATTGATTCCAACAAATAACAACAGACCGAAAGCAATCCAATGATCTACGCTGGCGATCCAGTGCGAGATGGTGCTGCCCGCAAGCCAACCCAGCAAGGTCATTAATCCCTGAAAGAGGCCAAAGTGAAAAGCAAGGCGAACCATCGAGCGGCGATTCGGTTGGGTGCTGCCTGTGCCAACTCCCAGAGAGACGGCAAATGCATCCATAGCCAGACCGAACGCGATGAAGACAGTTGTGAGGATATCCATGATTGGTAGATTATACCAAGTCTGCGATGAGATATACTTTGGGTTCATTAACCGACAGTAGCCTGCGTAAAGATAATACGATAAAATTCCATAGAATAAAATATTAGGAACCGACATGGCATCAGACACCCCATCTACCCTCCGAAATCTGATCATTTATTCAATTTACGTTCGTGCACACTCACCAGAAGGCAATTTCAAGGGAGTCACCCGGGATCTGGAACGAATCAAGAGCATGGGGGTGGATTTTATCTGGCTGATGCCGATCCACCCGATCGGAAAGATTAACAAAAAAGGCTCCCTTGGCTGTCCATATTCCATCAGCGATTACCGTTCAGTCAACCCTGAATATGGGAATCTGGATGAGTTTTTGGAGTTGATTCAAAAATCACATGCCATCGGCCTCAAGGTGATGATCGACGTGGTATATAACCACACCGCGCATGATTCTCTGCTGGTACATGAACACCCGGATTTCTTTCATCAGGATCAGGAAGGCAACCCGGTCACAACAGTGCCAGATTGGAGTGATGTGATCGATCTCAGGCACCCCAACCCAGATTTATCCCGCTATCTGATCGACTCTTTAAAATATTGGGTGTCTCTGGGGATTGATGGCTTCCGTTGCGATGTTGCTTCTCTGATTCCGGCTGAATTCTGGCAGCAGGCCCGGGAAGAGATTGCAAACATAAAACCCGGTGTCGTCTGGTTGGCAGAGAGTGTCCATACTGGCTTTATAGAATACAGACGGAAGCATAACCTCACAGCGATATCAGACAGCGAGATCTATTCTGCTTTTGATCTGACTTACGATTATGATGTCTGGCCCATCCTGCACGCCACTATGCGGGGTGCTTCACCTGTTCGGTTCATGCTGGAATTATACAGGTTACAGCATGCCATATACCCACACAACTTTATTAAGCTGCACTTCGTGGAGAATCATGATCAGCAACGGGTGCTGGATGTGGTAAAAAACCCGGAACTCGCGAAAGCGTGGATGGTATTCCAATGTATGAATGATGGCGCCTGGTTGATCTACGCAGGCCAGGAAGCGAACGAGGTTCACCGACCATCTCTTTTTGAAAAAGAACCCATCTGCTGGAATAGATATCCAACCCAGGGTCTGCTGACACGGCTCAATCAGCTGAAAAAGCATTCCGCTGTTGTCGAAGGCCATCTCTATTACCGCGAAGCATCGCCAGTTGTTCAGATAGCCTGGATCGGGAAAGCCACACAATTACTTGCAATCATCAATCTGGAGCAAAATCGTGGCATGGTTACGGTTGATTTACCGGATGGTAGTTATATAGACTTGATCAGCGGAGCAACTATCCCGATCAGGGATAGGGAAACAGCAATTCCTTCCTCGGCAATCATTCTTGAAGTACCGCCCAGTTCGAACACAACCCAGTTCCACTCCCAGCTGCTAGATGGATGACCTGTTATGAATACAGAATTGACAGGCGGCAAACCGCCTGAAGAATTGCACCTCACGATTACTCTGCCGGTTACAGCGGGTATTGTCTACAATGCATGGATGAGCAATACCGGTCATCGCGATTTTACCGGAGCTACCGCGCTCATTCAGGCACGCAACGGTGGGCATTTTTCTGTCTGTGATGGCTACATTACAGGCATCATTTTAAAACTGGAGCCTGGCCGACGAATCATTCAATCCTGGCGGACGGTAGATTTTCACCCCCTGGACGCATCTTCCACTGTAGAGCTGATCTTTGAAGATGTGCCAGCGGGCACCCGCCTGGTATTACACCATACCGACATCCCTGCTGGGCTTTCGCGTCAGATCTGTGAAGGTTGGCAGGTGTCATATTTCGAACCCATGCTGGGATATTTCTCTCATCTCTCAGCGCAACAAAAGAAAAACCTTAACCATGGAGCTTGATATGCCAGAAGGATTGACTGTTTTTTCAATATTCCCCATTTCACCTCGCAGGTTCTTTGAAGCCTGGCTAAATGAAAAGGAACATGCCGCCTTCACAAATTTCGAAGCCAGTATTGACCCGCGCGAAGGGGGTTCATTCTCTGCGGGTTCCGGTTATATCAGCGGTAAAACCAGGATACTGGAACCCTATACTCGTATCGTGCAATCCTGGCGAACGACAGATTTTTCCGCCGAAGATCCTGACTCTGAACTGGAGATCCTCATCCAGCCACTGGATGTTGGCTGCCAGGTAATTCTGAATCATTCCAACTTACCGGATGGCAGCGGTGACATGTATGAAGCGGGCTGGGAAGACTATTACTTTGCCCCGATGCAGGGCTATTTTCACTACCAGAAAACCAGGGCTAGAACCAGGTAGTTTTCAGTCGTTCTCCGGGTGGGCTAGCTTTTTCCGGAAGGAAGCCGGCAACTGCCCACGGCAGCATTGCTATCAAACCGATCAAAGCCGGATACACCAACCCCATCAGAATTGCTGAAATAACGGATGATCCGCCGGTTAGGGCATACATCACAATTGCTTGCCGATCAGAGACGCAGTTGTCTACCTTGTACCAATTTCGGGTAATTAACTGGTAACTGATAAACACCACAAAAGTGGTCAACCACCACCCCCAGAAGTTTTGCAGGGGAATCCCAAAATACACCCTGCTTGCCAATGGGCCATCCCAGACCCAGTGCCCGCCCAGTACCATAGCAGGATCCATCACCAGATCCCAGCTAGTCATCACAATCCCCCCCAGCGCCGCAACCAGCAGTAGTTTCACAATGCTGGTACGGTTATGAATCAGCTTCTTTGCGATCATCAAGGAAGGATACATCATCAAAAACCAGGCAACCGGTATCAGGTATGGGACCAACCCAAGGAATAACGGACCAAGCCTATCTGTGTAATGGTACGGTCCATACACCAGTCCGGTCGCCACTCCGATACTTTCCATAGCCAGGCTAATGAAAGTACTGAGAGCCAAAAGTAAAATGGTTCTACGCCATCCAAGCGAAGACCAGGCATGCATTAAAACAAACAGGAAACCGACCAGAGTGCTCACAGGTGTTAGGTATATCGGGTAACTCCACCTGAAATAGATTGCCAGTAGCGCCCATAGGCTTAAGAGAACGTAAGCCAGCAATAATATCAATCGCAATTTTCGCATCCTGATCACCTCTATTAAATGGTAGCACACAATACATTCATTCATAATAATTGTAAAATCCCTCCCTTAGTAATAATCGGCTAAAATTGCGCTATGTTATCTGATCCCACTGTTTTTTTGAACCCTGCAAATTCCGGCCGGCAAGGGGTAGGCTGGTTTCTGGCATCTATGATCACAACGCTGAGCACATGGCAAATCATCGGAGCGGTTCCATATGCCTTGCTGATCCTGCTGGGTGATCCTGAAGATCAATTGGCGGCATTCATAGCATTAAATGCCAGTTTTATTTTTCTCATAGCTGGTCTAGCTTTCAGTCTGAGGATCTACCACCAGTTACCCTTAATCCAACTCATCTCACCTGATGGCAATTTTAACTTCCGTTCCTTCTGGCAGGCTTTTTCTATCTGGTTGGTGCTCTCGGCTCTAACTAGCCTGGTTGACGGTTTGCTGCGACCCGGGGTGTATGTGTTCACCTTCGTCTGGAAAGAATGGCTGCCATTCCTTGCAGCAGCCACGGTACTGACCCCCATCCAGACAGCCGCTGAAGAATTGCTCTTCCGTGGTTATTTGCTGCAGCAAATCAGCCGCCTCACCGCGAAGCCATGGGCATTGGCACTGATCTCCGGATTCCTGTTCATGCTTCCCCATTTCTTTAATCCCGAAATGCAGGGTAGTTTTCTATTGACAGCACTCTTTTACTTCATTTTTGGTTTTTTTGTCGCACTGGTAACGCTCCGTGCTGGAAGACTGGAATATGCGATCGGTATTCACGCAGCCAATAATCTGGCTACGATCTTGCTGGCAAATTACCAGAGATCCGCACTCTCCAGCCCCGCAATTTTTACCGCCAATACATTAGCACCTCTTTACAATATAATTTCATTTCTGGTGTGTGGTTTGATATGCTGGTATTCTTTATTTTCCATTCTCCCACCGAAAAATCAGAGAAAAGGTGACCCCAATTTATGAATCATATTACCGGCATCCTTCTGGCGCTTATTTCGGCGGGAACCTGGGGAACTGGCGACTTCTTTGGCGGGTTGACCACCCGCAAATACCATCCGTATGCTGTACTGGTGGTTTCAGCATTTGCCGGGATCACCTGTCTGATTATTTGTCATTATTTCTTTCCCGAACCTTTCCCTTCATTCCCTGAATTCCTCTGGGCCTTACTAGCCGGGATTTGCGGAGTAGTGGGATTAGGCGCGTTATATCAGGCATTGGCACTCGGCCACGCGGCACTGGCCGCGCCCACATCCGCTGTGATCGGTGCCTCTCTTCCTGTCCTTTTTAATATCGTGCGGGAAGGGTTGCCGGGAATGACCAAACTGGCAGGATTCTTCCTGGCTTTCGCCGGTATCTGGTTAGTATCACGTGTTCCCCAGGAAGACTCGCGTATTTCCTCGCGGAGTTTATCCCTATCCATCCTGGCAGGTCTGGGATTTGGCGGTTTTTTTATTTTTATCACGCTGGCTGGCCCGGGATTAGCATTGACACCCCTGATCATCTCACGTTCCACCTTTTTTGTTATCACCGGCATTCTTTTATTGATCCAACGTGCCCCAATTCGCGCCGCAAGTAAAGATCCATTGATCTGGCTCACAGGTGCTTTTGATGCAGGCGGAAATGCTCTCTATATGCTTGCCAAAGAATTTACACGGGTGGATGTTGCTGTGGTCCTTTCCTCTCTTTACCCAGGGATCACTGTGATCCTGTCTCGAATTTTCCTCAAAGAGCACATTAGCCGTTCGCAATGGGTTGGCGTGCTCATCAGCGTTTCAGCAGTCATCCTGATTACATTATAAAAGAAATAAAAAGAGAGCGGTCACCCGCTCTCTGTCATCTACTACGAAACTGCTAGATTCCCAGATAGGCTTCTTTCACCTGCGGGTTATTGGCAATTTCCTTGGCAGATCCAGACAGCGTGATCCGTCCGGTCTCTAACACGTATGCACGGTGAGAGATGGAAAGAGCCATCTGAGCATTCTGCTCCACCAGCAGGATACTGGTTCCTTCAGCATTGATCTCTTTAATAATACGGAAGATCTCTTCCACCATGATGGGGCTTAATCCCATCGAGGGTTCATCCAAAAGAATGAGGGTTGGCTTATTCATCAATCCGCGGCCGGTGGCAAGCATTTGTTGCTCCCCGCCAGAAAGGGTTCCGCCCAGCTGGTTGATGCGTTCCTTCAAACGCGGGAAGGAACGAAAGACCCGTTCAGTCATTCGATTGATCTCAGCCCGGTCATTGATGATGTAAGCACCCATCTCAAGATTTTCTCGAACAGTGAGCGGAGCAAAGATTTTACGGCCTTCAGGTACATGGCTGATACCCATTTTTACAATTTTCTCGGCGGGAGCCGGAGTGATATTATCACCTTTGAAGCTGATGGAGCCACTGCGGGGGCGAATCAGGCCAGAGAGAGCACGCAGGGTGGTCGATTTTCCCGCACCATTCGCGCCGATTAATGAAACGATCTCGCCTTCTTTCACGTCAAACGAGATCCCCTGCAAGGCATGGATCGCGCCGTAATACACATTGAGGTCTTTAACTTCAAGCAACATTGGCTGCTCCCTTCCCGAGATACGCTTCCACTACTTTTGGGTTACCCTGGATCTCTTTGGGATTGCCTCGGGCAATGACTTCACCAAAATCCATCACAGTGATTCGCTCACAAATACCCATGACAACACGCATCTGGTGCTCGATGAGAAGAATGGTTAGGTTGAAGTTGTCCCGGATAAAGTGGATCATATCCATCAACTGTAAGATCTCACGCGGGTTCATACCAGCGGCAGGTTCATCCAGAAGCAGCAATTGCGGTTGGCAAGCCATCGCGCGAGCAATTTCCACACGACGTTGTTCACCATAGGGCAGATTTTTGACGATCTCATTCTGGAACCTTGAGAGTTTCATCACATCCAGCAGGTCTTGAGATTTCTCAACGATCTCATTCTCTTTCTGGCTGAACTTATGGTTGGAAACAATGGTATCGAAGAGGTTGTAGCCGGAAGTTGCATGAAAAGCGATTCGGACGTTATCTAGCACGGAAAGGTTATTAAAAAGCCGAATGTTCTGGAATGTGCGGCCAATGCCGGCGCGGGTAATCTCATGGGGTTCGAAACCCACCAGATTCACACCGTTGAACTTGACAGACCCTTTCGTTGGCAGGTAGATTCCCGTGATCTGATTGAAAACGGTGGTTTTTCCCGCACCATTCGGTCCGATCAAGCCAACCAGTTCTCCCGGGTAAATCGACATATTAAAGTCATTTACCGCGCGTAAACCACCAAAGAACTTGGTCAGGCCTTCGACTTCCAGCAGGGGAGTGCTCTGAGGAGTGGTAGGGGTGGAAGTTTTCATACTGATTTTACCTCGTCCGAATTCTTAGTCTTACGAAGCGGAATGATTTTAGATTTCAGGTAACCCCATTCCACACTACCCAGTAACCCCTGCGGACGAACCAGCATTAGCAGCAACAAGGTCAAAGGATAAAGAACATACCGCCAGGATGGCGCTTCGGTACTGATCTTTCCAAGAATTTCTCTCAGGGTACCCTCGAGGAAGAAGATCCATCCGAACGAGGCTGTGATCGTACCCGTCATGCTGCCAAGCCCACCAAACACAATGATGATCAGGGGGTTGAAGCCAACCAGAAAATCAAATGCTCCTGGGCTTAAGAAACCGATGTAATGTGCGTAGACACCGCCACCAATACCGGCGAAAAGGCTACCGATCACAAAAGACATCAACTTGGTTTCAGCAACGTCGATACCCATCGAGCGGGCTGCAATCTCATCCTCACGGACAGACATGATGGAACGCCCGGTAGAAGAACGGATGATGTTGCGCATGGTGATGATCACCAACATCATGAACAGGAAAGCCCAGAACCAGGTAGTCAGCTTCGGGATGCCGATCATACCACGTCCACCCTTCATCTCAGGAAATGGCAGGATGGTGTCTGAATTGACCATCAGCGTGTACACCACTATTGTGAAGCCCAGAGTGGCGATGCCGAAGTAGTCTGAACCCAGGGAGAGCACCGGTAAACCGAACAGGAAACTGATCTCTGCTGCAAAGATACCCGCAAAGAGGACCGCCAGGAAAAACACAAAGTACATCGGTACCTGTTGGTTCAGCAATCCAGGTTCCAGTGCAGTACCAAGCAATGGATTGATGAGTGGCGCGATCAACTTGCCGGCAAAAACAGCTACTACTCCTGCAAGCAGTGAACCGATCAGGTACAAAGTAAACGAAGAAAGAACCGGCATACGGCGGAGATTGGACAGAAACTTGCGGATGAGCAAGATCACAACTGCGCCGAGGATCGTGCCAATACCCACAACGATCAAACCACGGGCATCCCCGTTCACCCAGCGGTAGGTGATATCCGCGGCTGTGTAAGCGCCAATACCGTAGAAACCGTACTGTCCCAGACTGAACTGACCATTGAAGCCGTAGATCAGGTTCAGCCCCAGAGCGACCATCACCATGCTGCAGGCCTGGAAGAGAAGGCCGCGGTCAAAGTTCGTCAGGATGGAAAAACTGCCAATAGGTGTCAGCGCCAGCTGGATCAATAGAAAACCCAGGAAGACGCCCAAAATATTCACCAGGATACTAACATCTATTTCTTTGTTACCCAGGTGAACCTTTTTACCTTTAATGCCCATCACCCAGAACAGGCCGTAGAAGTAGGCAACAATGGCAACGATCTTTACAAAAGAAATCAATAATGTCGTAATGTCCATGTCTACCTCTTAGGCTTTTTCTTTCTCAGGTTCGCCGAAGATACCAGTCGGGCGAATGAGAAGAACAATAATCAGGATACTGAAGGCAATGGCGTCACGCATCGGGGTGGATACGTAAGCCGCGGTTAGCATCTCCGCCTGACCCATGATCAGGGCGCCAACGAAAGCTCCGGGGATGCTGCCAATGCCACCCAGCACTGCAGCCACGAAGGCTTTCAAACCCGGGTAGACACCCATCAGCGTTTTGATTGACGGGTATGCAATGGCAAATAGCACACCACCCAGAGCTGCAAAAGCAGCGCCGATTCCGAAAGTGAAGGAAATCACCTGATCCACATTAATACCCATCAACCTGGCGGTTGGTTTGTCAAACGAGGTGGCGCGCATCGCAATGCCTATCTTTGTGCGCCTGACCAGGTATTGTAAGAAGATCTGCGCCAGCACCGTTGCTATCACAATCACAACAAAGATATTGGAAAAAGTGATCGATCCGGGAGGAGTGGTTACGCCGGCTTCTACCTGGTGGATGCCGTCTTTGATATACCAGGTCATTTCTTCGAACGGCCTTTTATACGGGATAAACCGGGCTGAAAAAACAAATTCCAGCAGACCGAAATATTCGAGGAAGAAGGATACGCCAATCGCGGTAATGAGCGCAGCGATACGCGGCGCATCCCGCAATGGTTTGTATGCAACCCGCTCAATGGTGATTGCCAACAACACGCAAATGACCATTGACAGCAGAATGATTGTTAAAGTTCCCAGGACATTCGCAAGCAGCGGGTGGATATTCGGGAAAACTACGATCGGCCATACATGAAGCCCAAGGAATTCAACCGCAAAGAAACTGACAAAAGCGCCGACCATAAAGACATCACCGTGCGCAAAGTTGATCAGTTTAACGATACCGTAAACCATGGTATAGCCGAGAGCGATCAAGGCATACACAAAACCGAGCTTCAATCCGTCCAGAACGTTCTGGGCAAATAGGGATGGCTTCGCGATGAGGTTTTTAGCCAGGATAAATAAAGCGAATAATGCGATCAGGATTAAAAGGAATTTTCCGATCCACGCCAGGAAAGAATTGGGGGTGACGATGTGGATGGATTTCTGTTTTTGGGAGATTGTTTGCATCTGGCAAGCTCTCCTTCATTGAGCAGATGATAAAAAGGAGGATGGGGACAGTTTCCTGTCCCCATCCTTCAACTGGGTATATTACGGATTTACAACCGCTTCGAATTTCACGCCATCAGCTGTCACTTTGAGGATGGTGGCGGATTTGATCGGGTTGTGGGAAGCATCGTACATGATGGTACCAGAAACACCATTGAAGGTGATCGCTTCGAGAGCAGCCTTTACCTTGGCGGTGTCATCTTTACCGGCTTCGGTGATGGCCTGGAACATCAGGTTGGTGGCGTCATAGGCCAGGGTGGCCAGAGCGTCCGGGGTGCTGCCATATTCAGCCGTGTACGCTGCAACGAAGTTCTGAACTTCGGGGCGGGGATCTTCAGGGGAGTAGTGGTTGGTGAAGTAACCACCAGCTGCGGCAACTACGTCCAGGTCGGCGGAATCCCAGCCGTCACCACCCATGAAGGGAGCGGTGATGCCCTTTTCCTTAGCCTGTTTGGCGGCCAGGTTGACGATGTTGTAGTAATCGGGCAGGTAAATCACATCCGGATTGGCATCGGCAACTTTCGCCAGAATGGCGGAGAAGTCGGTGTCATTGGCGGTGTAGGATTCTTCTCCGACGATCGTGCCACCCATGCCGGTGAAGGAAGTCTTGAAGGCTTCGGCAAGACCCTTGACATAGTCATTGGACTGGTCAACCATCAAGAAGGCAGTCTTGGCACCGAGGTTTTCGGCAGCGAATTTAGCACCAACAAGACCCTGGAAAGGATCGATGAAGCAAGCACGGAAGATATAACCCTTGGTTACGCCATTGGCATCCACGGTCACGGAAGGATTGGTGGAGGTCGGGCTGATTTGGATTACACCAGCAGCGTTGGCGATTTCAGAGATGGGAATGGAAGCCTTGGAGCAGACTTCGCCGACGATGTAATGTACACCATCCTGGTTGATGACCTTGTTGGCAGCATTCACAGCCGGGTCAGGGGTGCACTGAGAGTCTTCAACAACCGGGACAATGGTCATACCAAGCACACCACCCTTGGCATTCCATTCTTTCACCGCGAGCAGGAAGCCATCGCGAGTGGAAACGCCGAAGGTCGGAACTGGGCCGGAAAGCGGAGCCAGAACGGCTACTTTCAACTCAGCGGGGGCCTTGGCACCGCAACCAGCGGCGAGGAAGGCAATGATCAACAAAATGCTTAAGATTTTTAACGACTTCATTTCGCTTCTCTCCTTGTTTTGGTTAGTTGCTTTTATGGTGCAATAACTTTTGGTTCTACGTCCGAAAAATGAATTGTTCTCTGCCAATTCGATTTAGTGGATTACCTACCACCTCCTTCCAGGAGTGATTCAAACAAACACTCAATTCGATATAAACAAGTATTATATACCAATTTGAAGTATATAGTTTATAATTACGAATTATTGCATTGTCAAGTATGTACTTTGTTTAATTCACTCGATCTCATCGGAGGTATCAATGGCTCAGAATCAACAGATGAATCCCACCCTTGTGCGTGTCGTCCTTTTCCTCCAATTAATTCCATTATTGCTCTTTCCACCTTCCAGTTTTGCACTTACCTCTCAAACCTGGTGGCTGCCCGCCATTCTCGTTCTTTTGGATGTGGTGGCAATGGTACAGCTCTTCAGAAAAACAACCACCATGTGGCCGCTCTATCTTCTTAGTTTCGCGCAGGGTTTCAATATCATAAGTCGCTTACTGATGCTTATGCCGCAGTCCGTTCCGATGGCCGAAGGTGCTTCCTTCGATTTTCTATATTTCACGCTTTCCATCATCGCCATGATTTTCTCAGCATACATATTATGGTTTATCGAGCGGCCTTCCGTAAAACAGGTTCTTGGTCGATAACTTATCCTTAATATAAAGCAGAGGTTGGCATGCCAACCTCTGCTTTATTTATTGTCAGTTACTTGTTCCTGGTCTGCTTCACGGGTTCCAATCGCCTGCCATCCAGAAGATGTAAAACGGCCTTGAGGGGATACCGCAGCATCATCCGTGGCCCCGAATAGCGCATCACCTGCCGGATCTTGTCTCTCATATCAGGGCGGTAACAATGTACACGGCATTTAGCGCAGGTCGTCTTGCCGCCTTGAAAGGGGCAACGGTTCAAACGATTTAGCGCATATTCCTCCAATGCGCAGCAATCTGGACACAGCTCCACCGTATGATGTTGTCCACGGCAGTACATCCGTACCATTACCTGGATCGTGTCTCTTTCTCGTTTTAATCGATCACCCATATTCTGCTCCTATTTCTAGCAGTATAAAAGATGACCATTAAATTGGGATGATAACTGTTTACTCTTCCAGGCTTCTCTCTAATGCCAGTGTATCCTCCACTCGCTGCACATCCAATCCTGCTTTCTTCCATTGACTTTCAGCCAATTGCTTCGCGTTGGCGTGGACTCCCTGCTTCTCAAAATACTGACAGATCCGGTTCATATCCCGCTGAAAGATCACCCAGGCATTCCGATTCCGGCGCGGATCAAAAGCCTGAGGAAAATCGATCATCCAGATATCATTCTGCCAAAAAAGCAAGTTGTAAGCAGAGAAATCACCATGTACCAGGTTGCAAGAAAGCATTAGCGTGATATTGCTCAAAGTCTTTTCAAATAGCTTGCGTGCCAGAGAACTATCCAGGTCGACGGAGACGAGTGGTGGCGCCGGCTGATCCTCATCCCCAATGTAATCCATAAGTATCGCATTATTAGCACATACATAGGGTTTCGGTAAGGCACCTCCCCTTTCGTGAAGGAGACGCATCGCCTCAAATTCGTGTTGAATCCAATCCACGTGCATCAGATTCAAACCATATTTGGTCCTTTTTGCCATGGCCCGATCAGCCCGTTCGTCATGCAATTCCAGACCTGATTCATCCAGTTGCTGTCTGCCTTCACGATAGATATGGTCATCCTTCAGGTTGCGATACATCCGCGGGCGGTAGACTTTGGCTGCCAGCCAGTGCTTCCCTGTCGTCAGGTTACCCTGGCAGAGGTAAACCGAAGCTTCCTTACCACCTTTGATCATGCGGGTGACATCATCAAACCAGTGTTCATCATAAAAGGAGCCTAATGATTCAACCAGCCACCGCCCTTCGAACCTGGATGGCTTGTAACTATATGGAAATGCAACAGAGGATCCTCCAACCATTTGCTGCGCAAGAGGCGCCTTTTTTGCCCGCGCCATAATTGCGGGTTTTGTGATTTTTATCGTTACAGGTCGGTCAAAACCATCCTGCTCGACCTCTTTCATTTTTTTCATTGCGATCTCTCTATCATTTGCTCCTTAAAAGAATAACAGCCGCAGGCAAGCCTGCGGCTGGATAAGAGGGAGTTCCCTTAACTCACACTTTTCGGCAGGAGGCAAGCCATAGATCACTGAAATAAAATACCGTTCTCATCACTTGTCTCCTTTCTTTCATAAGATGTGGTTACTATACCAAAATTAAAGACTCCCGTCAAGAAGTGGGGAGGTCATCGGTTTTACTTTAGAAGTCAGATATTGATTGTGCTTATGTTCCGCAACTATTTTTATAAGAAAGCAACCCACAGATGTGCGAGATGGTAGATCACCGGAGCCAGCAAGCTGTTGCTTTCCTTCATAAGCCATCCCAGAAGGATCGCCATCAGCCCGTGATAAAGGATCGCACCGACCAGTGCCAACCCCGTCAGTGGCAGCACACCTATGGCGACAACACCCCACCATGCCAGGCTGAGACCAGCGGTTGCCATCACCCCGCGCCAATCACCCAGCCAGGAACTCATCCGAGGTTGAATATATCCCCGGAACAACAGTTCCTCCCCAATTACGGTTAAAGTGGCCATGATCAGCCCACTCGTCCCTAAACCAGCCATACCCTGGATGATGGTGGATATTTTTCCATGAATAAAGATGGTCAGCAGTGCCAGAGCTAACCCAAGTTGTAAACCTGCCTGTGTGTTTCTTCCCAGACCGATACTCAACAGGGGTTGTTTCCGCAGATAAATACTGGCAGCCACTATGAGCAATAACGCGGCGGTGAAGAAAACCTGCGCGGCGATTGCGGATGGTGTGATCGCCGGAAGGGCAGGTGCCCCCAGCAGGGATGGGTACCAGGCGAAATGACCCGCCTGTGAAATATCCGTCCCGGCAACGCGGACTATAGCTGCAGTTGCCACAATGATCAGCACTCCAATGGATAATGCTGCACCACCTTCTCTCGCCGGATACTTGAAGATTAAACGACGGCGATTTTTTAGTGCCGGGGTAATCGAAAGAATGCGAATGACTGCCACAACACCGATCCATTCACTGAATAATAAAACTGGGAAGTTCATGGCATTCTACCTGTTCTGAGAGGTACTGCTCTCATTTTTATCCGCTGCTGGTTCAATTGACGGTTGGATAAGCACTGCGGGAGCCAGCCCATAAGCTGTCAGATCGATACTATCTTCCATCTGGATCTGACCACGCAGGAAAGAACCTTCTTCAGTGGCGAGAGCAACAACTTTGACATCACCCCAAACACGCCCGGTAGAACGGATTTCAAGCTTTTCAGCGATGATATTACCACGGACTGCACCGGCAACGATCACCGTACTGGCAACCACATTCTCACAGGTGATGCGCCCGGTTTCACCCACAACCAGTAATCCACGCAGAGATACTTTCCCTTCAAAAGTTCCTTCCACGCGGATACCGCCAGTGCCGGTCAAGTCTCCGGTCCATAGGATCCCCGGTCCCAGGATGGATGTTACTCTCTCCTGAGAAGCTGGTAAGCTACCTGCAACTGGTCCACGTTTAAACATACATTCCTCTATTTAAAACGCCGTATTCACCTACACTAAGAATTATTAAATCGATCATACGCATTTTATACCATATAACCCGACGAGTCTCGAATTTACCTGTAAAAAGGAATTTGAAACCCAAACATGGGTATGATAGACTATATCCATCTGACTTTGAAGGAGCACCTATGAGACATTTGAAAGTTGGAGACCGAGCGCCAGATTTTACTTTGCCCAGCCACCTGGATACAAACGTAACATTGAGCAGTTTACGCGGAAAGTCTGTTGTGATCGCCTTCTTTCCGTTAGCCTGGACGCCTGTCTGAACTGCACAGATCCCGTCTTATGAGGCTGAACTTGGCCGATTCGCGGGATTAAATACCCAGGTTCTGGGTATCAGCGTAGATCATATTCCCTGTCTGAAGGCATGGACTGAAACATTCGGCGGTATCCATTACCCGATTTTGAGCGATTTTTGGCCGCATGGAGAGATTGCGAAGAAATATGGCGTGCTGCGTTCGGAAGGGTACACCGAAAGAGCCATTTTCATCATCGATGACGCGGGGTTCATCCGTTACATCGATATCCATGATATCAGTGAGCAGCCGGATAACAGGATCCTGTTCGCAGAGCTGAAGAAACTCCGCCCGGGTTATCTAGATCCCGAGGAAGTTGCAGATACATCGCAACTTCCACATGGCGGAATCGTTATGTACTGTACCAAATGGTGCCCCGAATGCCGGCAGGCTCGCGCCTGGTTAACAGAAATGAAGATGCCTTACATTGAAGTGGACGTGATGTCCATCCCGGGGGCTGATTTGCAAGTGCGCGAATGGAACAACGGCAATCTGACCACACCCACTTTTGATATCAACGGTCAGATCCTCACCGGGTTTAATCGTGAGCGCATCGCTCAACTATTCAAAGGATAATATGACCACCCACCCTCTGCGGACCGCAGAGGGTAATCTATTATCCCAGCGTGAAGCGCCAGTGAATACTTCGCCAGGGTTCTGGTACGCTGTTCAATCCAATCCTTGGCGTTCGGGCAATAACCCTCTGAGCTGAGGGCAAGTCCACCTCCGCAATCCACAAGCCGGATGAAGTATGACTGAGGTCACAACCATTCAGCCTTCCATCAATTTCCAGCGCCTGGCATAGTTTTGCCGGGCCATCCAACCACCCTTTTCCCAGGTTCTGCCTGCGCATCTGCATCCACTCTTCCCCAAAGGCCGGTTGTAGCGCGCGGATGAGCACAGCCGCTGGAAATCCGGAAGGCATACAGACAGCATTCAACAGCCAGTGCATTCCATAAGTGAAGTAGATATATGCTCTTCCTGGAAGTCCATACATCATCCGGTTACGTTCGGTCATGCCGGCCCGGGCATGACACCCCAGGTCATCCTCCCCCTCGTATGCTTCTGTTTCGACGATCCACCCGGCAGCAATCTCATCCCCCATCTGTCGTACCAGGAGTTTCCCCAATAGATCTGGGGCTGCTTCGGTTGCTGGACGCTCAAACCAGGTAGGGGAAAGAGGTTGTTGCCAACCTTCCGGCTTTAGGAACCCGGAATCACGATTCATTTTGTCGCGAATTATTCAGGGACTGCTCGCGCTCTAGAGTCAAACGCAGCCCTGTCTCCAGATCCATGGAAGGCTTGTAATTCAGCTTATTTGCGGCCAGGTTGATGTCGGCGCGCATGTGCCGTACTCCGCCATCCGCTTTATTGTTGTGCACCACTTGCGGATGTCCTCCGGTCACATCCAGTACAGCTTTTAATAGATTCTTGATGCTCGTTTCCTGCCCGCTGCCAATATTAAAGACCATGTTGTCAATCTTTGGTGTTGTTGCCGCAGAGATCATGGCATTCACCACATCTTCGAGATACACATAATCTCGCGTCTGTCCGCCATCCCCATTGATGACGATCGTACCATTCCGCAATGCCTGACGCAGGAAGGACGGGATGACGGGAGCATGCGCAGCGGGGATATGCTGTCCCGGACCGTAGGCATTAAAAATACGCAGACAGACTGTATCCACATTCGCCAACGCTCCGATCGAACGAATATAATACTCTGCGGATAATTTGGAGACCGCATAGGGAGATCGAGGTTTGGGTTCTGCGTCTTCTTTCAGGCTGGCAGTCTTCTGGTTACCGTATACCGCGCCGGATGAGGCGAACACCAATCGCTTGATGCCAACATCCCGTGCTGCTTCCATCAGAGTGACTGTTCCCCCAACATTGACCTGATTGTAATCACGCGGGTAGAGAATGGATTCTGGCACAGATACCCTGGCAGCCAGGTGGAAGATGCAGTCTATATCCTGCAGCATAGACCACAGCTTGGGCCGATCATTTACGTCTCCACGGGTAAAAAAGATATCGGGTGATAGCTTTGCAGGGTCTCCCGTGGAAAGATCATCTAATCCGCGCACATGGTGACCTTCCGCTACTAACCGGTTAGCTAAAGCGGATCCCAGAAAACCTGCTGCACCTGTGATGAAGTAATTCATATATGACTTTTATCCATTTTTTGGATTATAGCATGGAACCCCCTGACACTTTCGCAGTGCTGGTTTAATCGTGTACAATTGGCATGTTATATCGTCCCGGACGGGTGATATAATTTAGACATAATTTATCTTATTTACTATGCCACTGGATACGTACGGCCGCAATATCAATTATCTGCGCATCAGCCTGACAGATGCCTGTAATTTACGCTGCGTGTATTGTATGCCTGAGAACCAGGTTTTTCGCCCGCGCGAAGAATTGATGTCCACCCCCGAGATCCTGCGTTTGACCACGATATTTGCACGCATGGGCGTAGTGAAGATTCGCCTGACCGGTGGAGAACCAACTGTCCATCCGGATGTCCTTTCGATCGTCAACGGTATTCGCGCAATCTCCGGAATCAACTCAGTATCCATGACTACCAATGGTGTTCTGTTGGAGAAGATGGCCAACCTTCTGGCAGCTGCAGGACTAGAACGTGTCAATGTCAGCCTGGATACGACCGACCCGACAGAGTTTCTACGGATTACCCGCCGCAATTCCTTCGAGAAGGTCTGGCGGGGTATTCTCGCGGCTGAAGCTGCCGGATTACTGCCCATCAAATTGAATGCCGTCATTGTCCGCGGGTTCAATGACCACAACATCGCCAAACTTGCCGGCCTGACAATGGAACACCCCTGGCATATACGCTTCATAGAAATGATGCCCTTCGGTGGTTCCACTGATCTGCAGCGCTCTCAAGTGGTGACAACCTCTGAAGCTATTAAAAACATTGAAGCTACCTACGGATCTCTTGAATTGTTGGATCATGGCCGGATGGATGGCGAAGCTGTGATGTACCAGATTGCTGGCGCTCGTGGCAAACTTGGCTTCATCTCATCAGTAACAAAACCCTTCTGTGCTTATTGCTCCCGTGCCCGTCTGACTGCTGACGGTCGCCTGAGATTATGCCTGCTGCGAGAAAATGAAGTTGATTTGCTAACACCCATGCGCGCGGGAGCCAGTGATGATAAACTTCGGGAATTAATCGCTGCCGGTATCTGGCAAAAACCCTGGGGTCACGGGCTAGCAAACGGTGAGATCCCACTTAACCGAACGATGAGCGAAATCGGCGGATGATCTGCTAACTGGCTACCAGCATCAGTAATGCCAGGATCAGCGGAGCGCTGATTGTACACCCAAGGTTCACCCAATCGTTGTTAAACCAGCCCAAACCCCTTAGCAGACGGGTCTTATTCCCGCAGCTGTGTAAAGGTGTCTTTTCAGTTTCCTTCCCGCAAGTATCACACCAGAAAGCTGCCTGAATCGTTGCTCCCAGCAATGAATCGAAGAGCGAACCCAATAAACCGGTCAGTGCAACCAGAACCGCGGGTAACACATCGGGTTGAAAGATGTAAGCAAATAAGGCGATCAGTAGAGATCCGGCGAAAGCGCTGGCAGTGCCTACTGGGCTGACTCCGCCCGAAGTACCTTTTCCGACCTGCCTGAAAGATGTGATCAGGCGCGGATCGCTATTTGAAAAAACACCCAACTCAGTCGCCCAGGTGTCCGCGTTCGCTGCCGCCATAGAGGCGCAGAACAGCCACCACCAGATTCCTCCTCCCAATAACCCACCAATCATAGCCAGAACAGCACCTACTGCTCCATTGGCCAATACCTGCCAGGCATCCCGCCGGCTTCCCTTGGCTATCTTTTCGTTCAGATCACTTTTTCTGATTTTGAACATTCGTGACAGAATGCTGGATGAGATAAAGAAAGCCAGTAAAACAACCGTATACCTTAAACCGCCAAAACCAAAGATGATCGTACCCAAACCTACCGCCGCCCACACCCCAGATCGTGACAGTGCCCCTGCCCGTTTCGCCAGTATGGCAATAACGACGCTTAAAACAAGAGCAGATATCATTGAGAAGGTAGATGGAAATGTCATGGATGAATGGTCACGAAAAGTAATGATAACAGGATCAGAGAGGCAGTGAGGATCGCTCCACCGTAAAGCAGGTATGCCAGCACCTTTTGGGATTCCAGCCTGAAGAAGAAAGCCCCGGTGATGATATCCGCCAGCCAGATGACGGTGCTCACCACGGGTAATAATAGCAAGCGAATGGATGGCACCGGGTCGGCAACCGCTGTGACAGAAGCACCCAGCGTAACCTGCTGCCGGCTGGTGATCAGCAGTACCGTCCACACAACAACTGCTGCGTTCACCAGGAAACCGGCTAGAAACAGGTTACGCAGCACCTGACTATCCCACAATTTACCGAGTACAAAAGACGGTTGCACCGATATTGGAGCGACAGCCTCGAGGCTGCCCAGTTCGATATTCCGTCTGAAATGAGCTAGAAACTCAGCCGTGCCTTGCGGTGAGATTACATACACTGCGTCTGGCCCGGCTACCAGCAAAGCCTGTCTGAGGTGATGTGCCATGAACTCCACCCTGCCTAATCCATCCACATGGATCCAACCCAGATATGCCCCCGGGAGAGCCATGCGAGGTTTTCTCAGCGGTTCGATCAGGTCATCGATTGGACGGACCCACTCGATCGCCTGTAAGGGTAGAATCTCCGTTCGTAACCCCCAGTGGAGTGTCAAGGTACTGCGGTCCATGCGGTAATATGCCCGCTGTAATGCAATCAAACGGTAAGCCAGCATGGGGATGGGTATCAGGGATGCCAGCCCGCCGCCCAGAAGGGCTACAAAGACCTGGTTTCCGGCCACCTGGGTGGTAAGAATAAAACAGACCAATGCCACGGTGGCTGAGACAAATAGTAAGCTACTCAGGACGATTGTGCCCTCTTTCTTAATTGGAAAATACAAATAAGCCGAAGAGGTCACCATGTGGATCCACAGATGAATAAACGCCTCATAGATGATCTGAGGTTGTAATGAATAGAAAACCGACCTTCAAGAAAAGACATGGATCGATTCTACTATATCATTGCCCGAATTTTTACCGTCTGGATGCAAATAGCCGTTACTCGATTGTCGTTACTTTACCGCTGTGGTAAAACTTGCCAACCTCCACACCCATCCGCTCCGCCAGAATAAAACTCAACACTTGAGCCGCCACAATCTCTGCAATCGGCAGGGTGGATTCTGCCCCGGTGATCAAGGGAAATAACGGGAGCTTTCCATCGCTCTCACGCGAAAGTAATACCGCTCGTCCGCCATAGCGCTGGATATCTGCCGCCAGGTTGTAATTCAACCTGCTGGTTCTTGCCGCGCCGGTATAGATTACGGCAGTGAAACCTGGTCGAACGAGCTCCAACGGCCCATGACGGAAATCCGCACTGTTCATTCCTTCTAATGGGAATTTTGCCGCTTCTTTGCTGACAAGCGCGCCATTCCATACAGCCGCCATGGATGGCCCACGTCCCAGCAGTGTAAGAACATTGAATTCACCCAGTATCTCCCGCATCCGCGCTACCTGTGCATCCCAATCTTGCAGATAACCCTCCATCTGATCTGCAACGTGTAGCAGATCGACAGTGAGATCACGAATCGGGCTGCCAGCCAGGCAGTTGGCAATCAGCAGGTTGATAGCCAGAGTATTGACGTATGTCTTTGTGCTGACAGTACTTTCTGTGCCGGCTTGTATGTGAAAAAAGGTGTCGGCAGCGAGGGTGGTTGGGCTATCATCATCATTCACACAGGCCAAAATGCCGGCATGTTTTTGGGTGGAGAGTCGATTGAAGAGGGTCAGCAGCTCCGCGCTTCGTCCAGATTGCGAGTTTACCCACAACATCGTACGTTCAGTAATGATATCCGGTAGATAATGAACCAGCTCGGCAGCATTCACCAGTTGAACAGGAACAGGCAGGCAAGAGAGTAGCAGCATGGCTGGATACGCGGCATTATACGAAGCCCCCATCCCGGTGATCACAATCCGGTCGACTCTGCCAGATTGCAGATCCTTCTGGATCTTCTGCAGCTGGGAGGGTTGCCAGGCTTGCACCGCAATGCGCAGAAACTGTGGTTGTGAAAGAATATCCATTAAGTATGGGTTCATAACATCATTCCAATAGTTGTTGAGCGGCCTTTGCCGCACCGTATATGCCGGCTCTCTGGCCTAAACCGGCCAGGCGAACATCCACCCGAGAGGCCGGGATGATGACATGATATTTAGCCAGTGATCTGCGCAATGGAGGTTCAACCAGTTCAAAAGATCGGGTGACACCTCCAGTTAATAAAACCCTGTCCGGTAATAGCAGCATAAAGATGCTTGCCAATCCGCGGGCGAGAGTGGCTGCCACCTCCTCTACCAGAAATAGACAAGTTGCATCACCCAGACGAGCGCCAGTGAATACGGTTCCAGCATCCACTCCCTGCGGATCGCTTAGATGCTCATGCAGGTAACCCCGTGGCTGCTCACCTGCCAGTCGGACTGCTCGCTCTGTGATCGCCGGACCTGAGATCAGCGACTCAAGACAGCCATTTCCACCACAGTAGCAGGCTGGCCCCAGCGGGTCGATGGGGATATGCCCACCTTCAGGGTGCTCATCATCCAATCCGCGGTAGATTGCTCCATTCACGATAAATGCGGTGCCGACTCCGGTACCTAATGTCAGCATAAAAACCCGCGAAACTCCGCGACCGGCACCCACCCATACTTCACCCAGAGCTGCGGCATCCGCATCATTTTCAAATGCCACGGGCACACCGTACCGCGCCCGTAGCGGGCTGAGAATATCTACATGATCCCAACCTGGAAGGGTATAGGGATTATTGATTAAGCCGCGTACCCGATCAATCGGTCCGGTAGACCCGATCCCGATGGCAGCTGCTTCGAGTTTGCTCACCCGGATCACCTGATCGATCAATGTTTGAATCGTTGCTAATCCTGTGTCCGGCCCCAGGGCGGCATCTATCGGTGTTTCACTGGCAGTGATCAAATCACCACCTGGTGTAAAAGCCCCGGCACGTACATTCGTACCTCCCAGGTCGACACCGATCAACAGTTCCTTTTTCAGCAGATCACTCCTTGGGGTGGGCAGCTGCCCAGCAGGCTACGCCTGCCACACCGGCGTTATCTCCCATTGTAGATAAAACCACCTCTACCCGTTCCACAGGCATGGTGGTAACCCGCTCCAACATGGTGCGCTTCATCGGGTCAAGCAGTAATGGACCTACACGCGAAACCCCTCCTGTGATGATGATGCGGACCGGGCTGAGAGCAGTGCAAACATTTCCGGCAGCAATACCCAACGCAAAACCGGCTTGTTCGTATATACTGGCGGCAATCGCATCCCCATCTCTGGCTGCGTTCGCGATTAGCTCCGGGGTGATGCGATTTAAATCATAATCACACATCTTGCCAATACTGGTTGTCAAGCCCTGCACAACAGCTTTGATACCCTGGGCAGTGATGGCTGGGCCAGACGCATAGGCTTCCAGGCAGCCAAAATTTCCGCAGCCGCACCGCGGACCATTGTGATCAATGACCGTGTGACCCAGTTCGCCAGCCGTCCCACCAATACCCAGATGCAGCTGGCCGTTAATGATCAATCCACCGCCTACACCTGTACCAATCGTAAAGACCGCAACTGTATCCGCTCCGGCTCCGGCGCCGTACCGCCATTCACCGTAGGTGATGGCGCGCGCATCATTCAGTAAGGAAGTTGGTATTCCGGTCAGATCCGTGATCCGCTGGCGCAGGGGAATATGCTCCCATCGTCCCGGCAGATTAGGCAGGAAAACTACCTCACCTTTCTCCAAATCCAGCACACCTGGCACCCCAATACCGATACCGCCAATATCCTGTGGTGTTAGCCCCGACTGGGCGATCAGCTCCAACGCCAGCGAAGCAATACGCTGCATAACCGCTTCATGTCCCTCGCGCGCAAGGGTAGGGATGCTTTTATTCCTCATCACCTGGCCTGTTTCTACATCCACCAGCGCAGCCCGCAGGTTGGTACCTCCCAGGTCAAATCCAATATACTTTTTCATGCAACTCCGCTACAACAAAGACCCTTACCCATTACCATATCGTATTAAGGATCAACAGGCAAGATTAATGGATGTAAGGCTTCAGAATGTCTCTGGAAAGATAAAAACCGCGCTTTACCAGTTCTTCGCTGCCTTCGAAAGCCCGGTCTTCATGTTCAATGCTAACCACATAATCATAACCACCTGCTGTGAGCGCAGCAAAGAATTTTGGCCAGTCCATGTCTCCAAGGCCTGGCAGG
>Ga0172375_10001560_pt1 | contig 36800 bp, 10 predicted proteins | sample LakKiv1m_FD_114537 | JGI IMG/M metagenome (GOLD analysis project Ga0172375, IMG submission 114537) | Freshwater microbial communities from Kabuno Bay, South-Kivu, Congo - kab_092012_11.1m | ecosystem: Environmental > Aquatic > Freshwater > Lake | place: Democratic Republic of the Congo... | reverse complement strand
CTGAACTTTAAGACTTCACCTGGTTTGCAGAAATCTTCAATATTCGAAATTGTTTTTTCCGATAACTCAGAAATGTGAGCTAAACCATGAATATCTTTATCAAGTTCGACAAAGAGGCCAAAGGGCGTGGTCTTAATAACAGTACCACTAACGATATCGTTAATCTTGTATTTCTTTTCGATATCTTTCCACGGGTCATCTTTTAACTTCTTGCTTGATAAGAAAATCTTAGAACCATCAATTTTGATTATTTCAGCTTGAATTTTTTGGCCAACGTCGAATAGTTCGCGTGGGTCATCAATTCTTTGCCAAGCTAATTCAGATATATGGATTAAGCCTTCAAGGTTTTCACCAAACTCTACGAAAACACCAAAGTCAGTGACAGCCGTGATACTTCCTTCGATAACATCGCCGATTTTGTACTTGTTAAGAACATCTTTTTGTTCTTCTTCCCAGGCATTCTTTTCAGAAACAATTAATTTCTCAGATTCTTCATCAGCATCAAGAACTTTAACTTGAAAGTCTTGGCCAACATAAGTCTTTAACTTTTCTAAGATTTTATTCTTGTCTCCACCTTGAACGCGTGGATAGAACTCTGGACTTAACTGCGAAACAGGGAGGAATCCATGAATGTTAGCTACAGTGACAAGTAAGCCACCCTTGTTAGCATCATTGATTCTGGCTAAAACAGTCTTATTTTCTTCCTTATAACCCTGTAATGAAGACCAGGCTTTTTGATGGCCAGCAAAACGGAATGAAAGTTCTAAAAGTCCCTGTTCATTTTCTGTATCCATGACAGTGGCTTCAACTTCATCTCCTGGTTTTAAGTTAGAAAACTCCTCTGATTCGTTGTACAGTTCCTTGCCGCGGACGATACCTGTTAACACACCATTAAAATCAAGCAGAACTTCTTTTTTAGAAGCTGCAATAACTTTTCCAGTTAAGATGTCGCCGACGTTTGGAAAGCTGGCTAGACTAGTGTCTGCCTCCAAGAGTTTTCCCATCTCGGTTGTTTTCCAATCAATTTGTTTAGTCATTGTTAAATGACTCCTTTCTAAAATGTCAGAGCCAAGCTTTTGCCTGCTCTGCAAAACATCAACATATTAAAATAGAATAAGCTGATTGTCAAGATTTGCGCTTAATTTCCGTTTACTTCTTATTAAAAAGATGCTAAAATAAAGTTGCTTTAAGCCTTTTAGTTTTAATAAAATTGATTATATGAATATTACTTCTTTGGGCCATTCCTGTTTCGAAATAGAAGATAAAATTAATGGAGTTCCTGTTGTCTTGGTTACTGACCCTTATGATAAGGAAACAGGGCTTCGACTTCCCAAAACAAGAGCTGATATTGTTACCGTGAGTCATGATCACCATGATCATAATAATGTTGAGGCTATTTTGGGCACTGAAGATAAACCACCTTTCATCATCGACCGTCCGGGTGAGTATGAATTTAAGGGTATGTTTGTAACCGGGATTGGTTGTTATCATGATAAAGAAGAGGGCTCAAAGTTGGGCAAGTCAACTATGTATAAAATTGAGAGTGAAGATATATGTGTCCTCCACTGCGGCGATTTGGCCACAACGCTTTCTGAGGCACAATTGGAAAAGATCGGTGAGGTTGATGTGTTGTTAATTCCGGTTGGTGGAAAGTATACATTAGACGCCAAGGACGCAGCAGAGGTTGTACGTCAAATTGAACCTCGTATCGTGATCCCAATGCACTATAAGGTGCCAGGTTTAAATATTGATATTGCTGGTGTAGAAGCTTTCTGTAAAGAAATGGGCAGTAATGGAGAAAAGATGACAAAGTTTAAATTCCAAAAGAAAGATCTGCCGAGTGAGGAAATTAAATTAATCATTTTGGAAAAAGAATAATAGTTGCGAATGGCTATATAAATTTGAATTTACGAATTACGATTAGGCTTCAATTACAGTAAAGAGAATTCGTAACATCAAACCAAAAATATTTATTCGTAATTTAAAAAATATGGAGGGAAAAGAACCAGATTCAAGATACTTAGTTCTGTGGCTATGTGTATTTTTAACAGCAGGGATAATTTTTGTCGGTTGGTTTGTGGCTTTACGCTACAATTTCGCTCAAACTAACAAAGAGATGAACGGCAATGTTAAACAGACCTTTGACGAAGCGCAGCAGCAAGTCATGGATTCTTTTGATGAAGTTGGTACGTTTCTAAAACAAAATGAGGTTAACACGAATCCAGACGTCACCAAAAAAGAAACCGGCGATGCGGTAGTAGATTCTGAAAAGAAAGAGGTGCCAGCTGAACCAGCTGTAAAATAGAAAACAATAAGAAGCGAGATATTTTTTAACTATGAAAGCCAGAAAATTAATCAGAAAACCGATTGGGGAGGGCAGCAAGAATGAAGCCAATGATTTAAACAAAGAGCACGATAAAATTCGTGAAGTTTCGATTGTTGATGAAATGCAAAGTAGTTACATTGATTACGCCATGTCTGTTATAGTCGCTCGAGCCTTGCCTGATGTGCGTGATGGTTTAAAACCAGTGCACCGCCGTATTTTATATGCCATGTGGAATGTTGGTTTGAAGGCTAATGCTAAATATCGTAAATCAGCAACCGTCGTCGGTGAGGTGCTCGGTAAATACCACCCTCATGGCGATCAGGCTGTTTATGACAGTATGGTACGCATGGCGCAGAACTTTTCCATGCGTTATCCCTTGGTCAATGGACAAGGTAACTTCGGCTCTATGGACGGTGATGGCGCAGCCGCTATGCGTTACACTGAAGCGAAGCTTTCTGCAATTGCTGAAGAAATGCTCTTTGATTTAGAAAAAGAAACAGTTGATTTCATCCCAAACTACGATGGCTCTCATAAAGAACCCAAAGTCTTACCATCAAAGCTGCCGAACTTATTGCTCAGCGGAACCATGGGTATTGCGGTTGGTATGGCGACAAAAATTCCTCCACATAATCTAACGGAGCTTTGTAATGGTATTGTTCATTATATTGATAATAATGATTGTTCTATTGATGATCTAATTAAAATTATTCCAGGTCCAGATTTCCCAACTGGTGGTATCATTTATAACGCCGAGGAAATTCGCCAAGCTTACACAACTGGTAAGGGCAAAATCGTCATGCGCGCTAAAACAGATATTATCGAAAATAAAGCCGGCAATTTTCAAATCATCGTAAATGAAGTTCCATATCAAATAAATAAAGCCGCACTTTTAGAAAAGATTGCAGAGCTGGTTAAAACGAAAAAACTAGAAGGGATTAGAGATGTCCGTGATGAGTCAGACAAGGATGGTGTACGCGTGGTTATTGATCTAAAGCGCGAGGCCTATCCTAAAAAAGTTTTGAATCGTCTTTTCAAATTAACCCAATTACAATCCAACTTTGATGTTAACATGTTGGCTTTAGTTGATGGACTTCAACCAAAAGTTTTGAATATCAAAGATATAATTGTTTACTTTGTAAAACATCGCCAGGAGGTTGTGCGCCGCCGTGCGGAATATGAATTGAGAAAGGCCGAGGAGCGGGCTCATATTCTAGAAGGTTTAAACAAAGCAATCGATAAGATCGATGCAGTTATCAAAACCATTAAGCAATCCAAGGACAGGGAATCGGCTAAAGAGAATTTGATGAAGCAATTTAAGTTTACTGAAGTTCAAGCTGTTGCTATTTTGGAAATGCGCTTACAAAACTTAGCCAATCTTGAACGCTTGAAAATCGAAGCTGAACTTAAAGAAAAACAGAAGATAATAAAAGAATTAAAGGAATTACTAGCTTCAGAGAAAAAGATTTTGGGTGTTATTAAAGATGAATTAGTTGCTATCCGCGATAAGTTTGGCGATGACCGTCGTACTAAGATTGTTAAATCTGCAGTTGGCGAATTCTCTCAAGAAGATTTAGTGCCTAACGAGCCAACTTTAATTATTATAACTAAGGATGGTTATATCAAACGTTTACCAATTGATACTTTCAAGGCGCAAAAACGTGGTGGTAAGGGGGTTATAGGTTTAACAACAAAGGAAGAAGATGTGGTGGAACAGTTTTTTAGCACCATGACACATAATGATTTGATGTTCTTTACGACTTTGGGCCGAGTTTTCTTGCTTAAGGCTTATGATATTCCGGTTGCTTCCAGAACAGCCAAGGGACAAGCGTTGGTTAACTTCCTACAATTAGGGCAATTGGAAAAAGTCTCGACGGTTTTGGCCCCAGAAAGTTTGGCTGATGTGAAAAATTTAGTCATGGTCACTGAAAAGGGGGTTATCAAGAAAACGCCGATTGAAGATTTTGCCAATGTTAGACGTTCTGGTTTAATTGCTATCAAATTAAAAGCTGATGATAAGTTGCGCTGGGTTGGTGCTACTAATGGCAAACATGAAATTAGCTTGATCACGAATAATGGCCAGTCGATTCGCTTTAAAGAATCTGCTGTCCGTCCAATGGGCCGCTCTGCCTCTGGAGTCCGTGGAATTAAGATTAAGGGCAAGGGCGAGGTAGTGGGCATGGGCATCATTGACCCAATTAATAAAGATTTACAGATTTTGGTTCTTACTGAATTGGGTTATGGTAAATTGAGTGATCTTAAATATTATAAAGTCCAAAATCGTGGTGGTAGCGGTGTGCGCACAGCCAAGGTTTCCACTAAAACCGGGAAGGTTGTAATGGGCTTTGTAGTGGATTCTGGTGAACGTGTTGATCAAGATGTCATTGTTATCTCAGAAAAAGGTCAGGTGATCCGTTTGCCATTCAAGAGTATTAGCGTTTTAGGTCGCGACACTCAAGGTGTACGTTTAATGAGATTGCGTGCTGCTGGAGATAAGGTCGCCAGTATTTCATTGGTTCAAGAAGCGGACGAGAAATAGTTATCTTCAATAAAAAAATGTACGGACAACGCGAATGCGTTGTAGGGACCAGTAGGGACAGGTCTAGACCTGTCCCTACGTCCCTACCGCACAAATGTGCGGCCGTACATTTTTTATTTAACCATCCAACCGTAATTTGTTTTCTCCAAGGCGCCTGGAAAAGAAAAACCCGCTGATTTTACATGACCACCACCACCAAAGCGTTCGGCCAATTTAGCCACATTGACGTCATCTCTGGTTGTTCTTAAACTGCAGTGGAGCATACCGAGCGCATCTTCTCTTATGATAATAATAAAGCGTGCTTCTTGGAGATATTGTAGGTAATAATTCTTTAGATCATTAAATAAATCAGGGTCTATATCAATGTCTTTGGGTATTATAGCAACAGCAATTTGATACTTACTGTTGTAATGCAATTGATTCAACACTTCTCCCCAAAGTCTAAGTGTGTCGCGTGTTTTATTTTTTAAGGTGTGTCGAACTATAGCTCTAATGTCAGCCGCGGTTTTCATAAGTTCAGATGCTATTTCCAATGCTTCTTTGCTGGTAGCAGAGTTTGTGAAATAGGCTGTGTCGTAAGTAAGGCCGGTTAAAAGACAAGTACTGATTTTTTTGTTTATTTGAATATTTTGATCTTTAAACATTCGAAAAATGATTTCTGAAGTTGAAGAAACGATTTCAACAATATTTAAATCAGCAAAACCTTGGTTTGAACTGTGGTGATCAATGTTGATAATTTTTATTTTGCCTTGAATGCTGGACAATTTTTCCGGAATTCCTGTTCTTTTTAATTCTCCACAATCCACTGCAATAATTAAATCGAATTTATTAAGATCAATATTTTCTAAGGCTGAAGAAAATTTTTGAATACCCAAAAAAAATAAATCTTGTGGTAGGGAATCAACACTGGCGAGTAAAACGTTCTTTGAAGGGAAGGTTTCTTCTATATAATAAAGAAGCGCCCCGCCCGCGCCAATGGCGTCGGGGTCGGGGTTTTCGTGACAAACTATAAGAATATTTTGGTTCTTTCTAATTTCATCAATTACGGTTGCATACGGGGTCATAAACTATCAATTATATGGTATATTTTGTCGGTTACTTCTTCGGTATCGTCGAGTTTATATTCAAGGATAGGGGTAAATTTTAAATTTACTTTTTCACCAAACAAGCCTTGGATGAATTTTTTGTGCTTGCTGATATATTCAAGTCCTTCTCGCGCTTTGGCAAAAGGAAAGATGCTGAGATAAACACAAGCATTGCGCAAGTTTGGCGCGCATTTTACTTTAGCGACAGAAACAAAAAATTCCGAAGGGATTTCAGCTTCCTTTGAAAGTACTTCAGCAAGAACTTGCTGAATGCGTTCGTTGATATGTATTTGTCGATCTGACATATTGCCGCTACTAATTATTGGTTTTAGTTCCTTGGCACATCAGCAAAAAATCAAGAAAACAAGAAAGTAATCCACTGAACTTTGTTTAATTGTTCTTTTGCTTTATTGTTTTTTTGGTGAGGTTTTAACCTGGTATTTCTTCAAGCCCCCTATATTATTCGATTATAGCAGATTTGTCAAAGCTGGTCACAAAAAAAGACCGGCCCCTGCGCGTGACGCTGGGACCGGGTCCGAGAGGTAGATTAGCTCGCCTTGATGTTGACCTAGAGTGGCCTCCACTGCCCTTGGGCCGGATGTAGGTGTTAGCCCGCACTGAGCTGGTGGCTCTAAGTCTAGTCGCCTTGAACCAATCGAGTGCTGCCATTGCCCTTCTACCGTGGGCCCGAGCTTCGTCCTCCCCATTCCTCTCGTACTAGGTGGAGAACGTGCTTGGGTTTTGCTCCCCTCACAATGCCGTTTGCAGCAGGCTATTGGCCTCTCTGACTAGCAACGCAGGCACATCAGTCCAGTTACGAGCCGGACTTCTCTGCCCAAACTGCATCGTCTTTTCCAATAGCGTGAGTCACCCTCGAGCTTCACCGCGCGTGTCCGAAGCCGGATCTGGCGCCGCTACACCCTCACTGAGCTTCCCACAGGAGCAAGATTATTTTATATTTTGAATTTTTTTTGTCAAGCTTGAAAAGAAACGCGCAAAACGATATGCTTTGAGTACAATATTTAATAACTTTATGCTTAAAACCATAATCCGCAAAGTAGTTCCAGAAAGTTTAATCAACTTATATCATAAATATTTGGCCCTTTTGTCGTCCACTATATATGGCAATCCCAGCGAAAAAATGATCGTCATTGGCGTCACAGGCACTAATGGGAAATCAACTACTGTTAATCTGATTGCTAAATGCTTGGAGTCGGGCGGTTACAAGGTTGGTTTAACCTCAACGGTCAATTTTAAAGTCGCGGAGAAGGAGTGGTTAAATAACAAGAAGATGACCATGTTGGGTCGTTTTCAATTACAAAAATTATTAAAGCAAATGGTCGAAGCTGGTTGTCGTTATGCAATTATCGAAACGTCTTCTCAGGGCATCGTGCAATCTCGCCATCTTGGTATTAATTATGACTATGCTGTTTTTACAAATTTAACCCCGGAACATATAGAGGCGCATGGTGGTTTCGAAAATTATAAAAACGCCAAAGGTGAATTGTTCAAACATTTAACTTTACAACCGCGTAAAAAAATCGACGGCAAGGAAATTAAAAAAACGATTGTGGCTAACCTTGATGATGAACATGCTCCATTCTTTCTAAGTTTTCCGGCTGATAAAAAATTGACTTATAGTGATCATGACCATTCGGCCAATATTTTTTCTAATGATATCCAAGTTACAAATGTCGGAACTTCTTTTAGAGTGGGCGAGACGAAGATTGATTTAAAGTTATTGGGAGCTTTCAATGTTTATAATTCATTAGCGGCTATTGTTGTTGCCCTGGAAGAGGGAGTAGAGTTAAAGAAAATTAAAGAAGGCTTGGAGTCAGTCCCGGTTGTCCCTGGTCGCATGGAATTAATTAATGAAGGACAAGGTTTCGCTGTGTTGGTTGATTATTGCCCCGAACCATATTCCATGCGCAAAATGTACGAAACAGTTGCGCTCATGCAAAAAAACAAGATTATTCATGTTTTTGGTTCTTGTGGGGGCGGTAGAGATGTAGCCCGCCGCCCAGTTTTAGGCAAGCTGGTAGGTGAAAAAGCAGACATTGCTATAGTCACTAATGAGGATCCTTATGACGATGAGCCAACTTTAATAATTGAACAAGTGGCTGCTGGTGCTGTTGAAGCTGGAAAAGTAGCAGGAGAAACATTATACAAAATAGAAGATCGTCAAGTCGCCATTGAAAAGGCACTAAATTTAGCTAAAAGTGGTGATTTAGTCTTGGTAACTGGCAAGGGCTCGGAGCAGGCCATGGCAGTAAATGGTGGACAGTACATACCTTGGGATGATCGCTCTATAATTCGTAATCTGTTAAAAACAGCTAAAGTTAGATAAAATTTTGATTCGTATTACTATCCACAAAAAACTTGACAGGGGGTAAAAACTTTGTTAGTATTGCAGCGTATAAGCAACTTAAGCCCCTCAAGGGAAACTTTGCCTCACGACCGCCGGTCGCAGGATCAAGGTTTCATCAAAATAAATGCTAAATTTAGAGGGAATTATCCAACTAAAGTTATATAAATAAGTAAATATAACCTCGTTCCGTTATTCGGGAGGAGGCACATTTTTTATGTCAACCCCTAAGACGCTTAAGCGAAAATTTTTTACATCTGCATATCGTTTTCCTCTTCCAGACCTAATCGAGGTCCAAAAACATTCTTATGATTGGTTCCTCAGGGAGGGTTTGCAAGAACTTTTTACTGAAGTTTCTCCCATAATTGACATTTCAGACAAAGGGTTAGAACTTTTCTTTGATGATTATTATTTGGATGAACCAAAATTTGATGAAGTAACCAGTAAAGAAAAGAACATTACTTATGAAGCTCCTCTCCGCGTCAAAGTAACGTTGAAAAATACTAAGACCAAAAAGAAAGAAACTCAGGAAATTTTCTTGTGCGATTTTCCTATCATGACTGAACGCGGTACCTTTATTATTAATGGTATTGAGCGTGTTATCGTTTCTCAAATCATCCGTTCTGCGGGTGTTTTCTTTACTTCAAATTTTGTACGAGAACGAAATAGAGTTTTCTACGGAGCCAAAATCATCCCGAATCGCGGTGCTTGGCTAGAATTTGAAACTGATTCTAATAACGTTGTCTGGGTCAAGATTGACCGTAAGAGAAAAGTTGCGGCCACTTCCTTATTACAAGCTTTTGGCATGACACAAGATGAAATCCGCAAGGCGATGAAAGATGTTGAAACTAATCCTGATATCAGTTTTACCGAAGCAACTTTGGCCAAAGATGCCGCAGTTAATCAAGAAGAAGGTTTGATTGAAGTTTATAAGCGTATTCGTCCAGGTGATTTGGCTACAGCTGATAATGCTAAATCATTGATTTACGCCATGTTCTTCAATTTTGATCGTTATGATTTTGCCAAGGTTGGTCGTTATAAAATGAATCAACGCTTTAATAATGAATATCCATTGGACGAAGAGAACCGTGTTTTGAAGGTTGATGATTTGGTCAGTGTTATCAAAGAAATTATTCGTTTGAATATTAGCCAAGAACCAGCTGATGATATTGATCATCTTGGTAATCGTAGAATTCGCGCGGTTGGTGAATTGGTTCAAAATAAATTCCGTGTCGGTTTAGCTCGTATGGAGCGTATTGTTAAGGATCGCATGAGTACTATGGATCCGACAACATTATCTCCATCAAAGTTAATCAATGCCCGTCCGGTTATTGGTGTGGTACGAGAATTCTTTATGTCTTCTCAATTATCACAGTTCATGGATCAAACCAATCCACTTTCAGAATTGGAACATAAGCGTCGTATTTCGGCTATGGGCCCAGGGGGTCTTTCACGAGAACGCGCTGGCTTTGATGTTCGTGACGTACACACCACACACTATGGCAGAATTTGTCCTATTGCTACTCCAGAAGGTCCAAACATTGGGTTGGTCGGTCATCTTTCAAGTTATGCACGTATTAATGATTATGGTTTTATTGAAACTCCATATTTTAAAGTTACACATAAAGTTACTAAGGATCTTAAAGATCCTAACACGGGCGCAGTTTTATTTAAGAAGGGGCAAGCAGTTACTGGTGTTGAGTTAGATAAATCTCCGGTTCTTTTGGCAGAAATTAGCGCGGGCGTTGAGACTACTTCTACTGAAGAAGTTGAATATTTGAATGCGATTAAAGAAGAAAAAACAATCACTGCTACATTCAACGCTAAAATTGATGAAGAAACTGGCAAATTCCTTTCGGAAAAAGTTGATATCCGACATTATGGCCAACCAACAATTAGTTTGTGTCATTTTGTTGATTACTTGGATGTTTCTTCAAACCAAATTGTTAGTGTGGCGACATCAATGATTCCTTTCCTAGAACATGATGATGCGACTCGTGCTTTGATGGGAACAAACATGCAACGTCAGGCAGTTCCTTGTGTGCATCCAGATTCTCCAATTGTGGGAACTGGTATGGAAGAAGTTGCTGCTAGAGATTCTGGCCATGTGGTCTTAGCTTCAGAAGATAGTGAAGTGGTTGGTTTACAAGGCAATAAGATAGAATTACTCAACAAGCGAGGCGAAATTAAGAGTCATCGTTTGAATAAATATGTTTGTTCTAATGCTTCAACCAGTATTAACCAACGACCAATTGTTAATATTGGCGAAAAGGTAAAGAAGGGACAAGTTATTGCCGATGGTCCATCAGTTCAAAACGGTGAATTGGCTTTAGGCCAAAATGTTTTGGTTGCTTACATGGCTTGGGAAGGTTACAACTACGAAGACGCCATTATCATTTCAGAAAAATTAGTGCATAACGATCGTTATTCATCAGTGCACATCGAAAATTATACAATTGATGTCCGTGATACAAAGTTAGGTGCTGAAGTCGTTACTGCTGATATCCCAAATATTTCAGAAGAAAAATTGAAGAATTTAGATGCTGAAGGTATCGTCCGTATTGGTGCCACAGTGAAGTCAGGTGACATCTTGGTAGGTAAGATTACACCAAAGGGAGAAACAGAATTATCAGCTGAAGAAAAATTGTTAAAAGCTATTTTTGGTGAAAAGGCTCGCGATGTTCGCGATACTTCTTTAAGACTTGAACATGGTGAACAAGGTAAGGTTGTTGATATCAGAATTTTCTCTCAGGAAAATGGTGACAAACTTTCACCTGGCGTTATTAAATCAATTCAAATTACAGTTGCTAATTTAAGAAAGGTTCAAGTGGGCGATAAGTTGGCTGGTCGACACGGTAACAAGGGTGTTATTTCTAAGATTGTTCCAGTTGAAGATATGCCGTTCCTAGAAGATGGTACTACTATTGATATTATTTTGACTCCACTAGGTATTGCTTCTCGTATGAACTTGGGACAGATTTTGGAAACTCATCTTGGTTTAGCAGCTAAAAAGTTAGGTTACAAAGCGGCTACTCCAGTTCTAAACGGAATTCCAACCAAGATCATTCGTGAAGAACTTGAAAAAGCTGGGTATCCGGTTGATGGTCAGTTAACTTTAACAAATGGCAAAACTGGCGAGCATTTTGATCATAAAATTACAGTTGGTTATAAGTACATGCTCAAGTTGAACCACATGGTTGAAGATAAAATTCACCAACGTTCAATTGGTCCTTACTCATTGATTACCCAACAGCCGTTGGGTGGTAAAGCCCAGTTTGGTGGTCAGCGTTTTGGAGAAATGGAGGTGTGGGCCTTAGAAGCTTACGGTGCAGCACATACCTTGCAAGAAATTTTGACTATCAAATCTGACGATGTCTTGGGACGTGCTAAGGCTTATGAATCGATTATTAAGGGTGAGCCAATTCGCCGATTAAACGTTCCAGAATCATTTAACGTGTTAATCCGTGAATTAAAAGGTCTATGCTTGGATGTCGAGCTCATGAAGAATGGCGCTCGGGTTGCTATTGATGAAAACACAGAAGATAAGAAAGAATTGAAATAACTAATAATTAATCAATCAACATACATATGAGCTTAGACACATTAAAAATAAACGACTTCGACGCTATTAAACTTCGTCTGGCTTCTCCAGAAGATATTCGTTCCTGGTCACATGGCGAAGTGACGCGTCCAGAAACAATTAATTATCGTACTCAAAAGCCAGAAAAAGACGGGTTGTTTTGCGAACGTATTTTTGGGCCGAGTAAGGACTGGGAATGTTATTGCGGAAAATATAAGAAAATTCGCTATCGTGGCATTGTTTGCGATAAGTGCGGAGTTGAAGTCACTCGCTCAATAGTCCGTCGTCAACGCATGGGACACATTGATTTGGCTGTGCCGGTTTCACACATTTGGTTTTTGCGTGGTGTGCCCTCAAAGATCGGTTTGGTCTTGGATGTTTCAATCCAGAAACTCGAACGCGTTATCTACTTCGCTAATTTTATCGTCACTGAAGTAAATGAAACATTAAAGACAGAAGAAATCGAGAATTTAAAGAAAGAATATAAGGGACAAAAGAAAACAATTGAAATTCAATTTGAGCAAAAGGTAAAACAAATTGAGTCAAATCCAAATTTATCTAAAGAAGATCGTAATGATCATATAGTCAGAGCCAATCAATGGCGCGACGAGGAAATAGCTTTGCTTGATGAAGACTATGAACTTGCTGATAAAGATTTGAAAGATTTAAAGCCTCTAAAAATTATTACTGAAGTTGAATATCATGACATGTCATTGAAGTATGGTCATGTGTTTGATGCTGGTATCGGTGCTGAAGCTGTTAAAAAGTTATTGGCTAGGGTTGACCTGGAGTCTGAAATCAAAAAGATTGACGAGGAATTAAAAGAAGATAATACAGCTAAGCAAAAGAAGCTCATCAACCGTAGTAAATTGTTGAAGAGTCTAAATCGCAATGGGATTAAGCCGGAGAATATGATTCTTAGCGCTATCCCGGTTATTCCACCAGATTTACGTCCTATGGTTCCGCTTGATGGTGGTAGATTCGCGACTTCTGATTTGAATGATTTATATCGCCGTGTTATTTCACGTAATAATCGTTTACACCGTTTATTGGATTTGAATGCTCCAGAAGTTATTTGCCGTAATGAAAAGCGTATGTTGCAAGAAGCTGTTGATGCCTTGATTGATAATTCTGCTCGTCACAGCAAAACAACTACTGCTTCCACAGGACAAAAGAGAAAATTAAAATCAATTGCCGACTATCTTAAGGGTAAACGAGGTCGTTTCCGCCAAAACTTACTTGGTAAACGTATCGACTACTCTGGTCGTAGCGTGATTGTTATTGGCCCAGAGTTAAAACTTGGCCAATGCGGTTTGCCAAAGAAAATGGCGCTAGAGCTTTTCAAACCATTTATTATTAGCCAATTGATTAAGCGTGAATACGTTCACAATATTCGTAGCGCTAATCGCTTTATTGAAGCTGATAGACCAGAGGTTTGGGATATTTTAGAAGAAACAGTCCGCGAAGCACACGTATTATTGAATCGTGCTCCAACCCTACACCGCTTGGGTATTCAAGCTTTCCAACCTATTTTGATTGAAGGTCGCGCCATTCAGTTACATCCTCTAGTTTGTTCAGCGTTTAACGCTGACTTTGATGGAGACCAAATGGCTGTCCACGTACCTTTAACCGAGCAAGCTAAGACGGAAGCCAAGGAATTGATGCTTTCAACCAATAACTTATTAAAACCAGCCACTGGCAACCCGGTAGTTACGCCATCTATGGATATGGTTTGGGGTGGTTATTATGTCACATCAATTAATACTGAGAAAGCAAATCAGAAGCCAAAGGCTTTTGCCTCAGCGGAAGAAGCTAAGATTGCTTACGACTTACGAAAACTTTCTTTACGAGAACCAATTTTAGTGAAAGTAACTAAGAAGGAATTTGGTTCTAAGGTTAAGAAAGATGAATTATTTAATACAACATTGGGTCGCATTCTATTTAACGACTTATTACCAGACAAACTCCCTTACTATAATGAAATTGTTGATAAAAAGAAAATGGGTGAAATCGTAAAATTGTGTCTAGAGTTCTATGGTTTCCAAAAAACCGCAGACATGCTTGATCGCATTAAGTCATTTGGATTTAAGCAATTGACTAAGTCTGGTTTCTCTTGGGGATTAGGTGACCTACCAGATGTAAAGGGTAAGAAAGAATTGATTGAAAAGGGTAATGCGGAGATCGAAGAAATTAATAATCAATTTGAAGAAGGTTTGCTAACCGGAGATGAACGCTACACCAAGGTCATTGAGGTTTGGACTAGAATTAAGGATGAGGTTACCAAATTGAGCCAAGGCATTTTACATCCAGAAGGACCAGTTTACTCGATGATTAACTCTGGTGCTCGTGGTTCTTGGGGACAATTGACTCAGATGTTGGGTATGAAAGGTTTGGTGACCAACCCATCCGGTCAAATTATTGAATTGCCAGTTAAAGCAAACTTTAAAGAAGGCTTCTCTGTTCTTGAATATTACATTTCAACTCATGGTACTCGTAAAGGTTTGTCTGATACTGCTTTAAGAACTGCTAACGCTGGTTACTTAACACGTCGTTTAGTTGATGTGGCTCAGGATTTGGTTATTTTAGAAGATGATTGTGGTGACAGCGAGGGACGTTTAATCACTAAGGAAGAAAGTGAAAGCATGGGCCAGAAGTTAATTGACCGTGCCGTTGGTCGTTATGTAGTTTCTGATGTGATAAACCCAAAAACAGGTAAGGTAGTTTTAGCCGCTGGTGAATTAATTACTGATGATATCGCACGCGATTTGGCAAAGTTAGATCTCCCAGCTATTCATCTACGTTCACCATTAAGTTGTAAGTTAAGTACGGGTATTTGCAAAAAGTGCTATGGTTATGACTTGGCTTACAACAAGCCAGTTGAATTGGGCACGGCGGTTGGTATTATCGCGGCTCAAAGTATCGGTGAACCTGGTACTCAGCTTACTATGAGAACTTTCCATACTGGTGGTGTGGCTGGCTCTGATATTACTCAGGGTTTGCCACGCGTTGAAGAAATTTTTGAAGCCCGACCACCAAAGAAGAAAGCTTTAATCGCAGAAGTTGCTGGCTTGGTTTCTATCCAAGAACAACAAAAAACCATTAAGGGGCCCAAGGGTGAGATTCTAGCTCAAACTTCGTTCGGAGAAAGAGTTTTAAAGATTGCTTATAATGATTCAGATGAAGAAGTTTATACCATTAAAGATAGCTTCAAGCTTAAGGTTAAGGAAGGCGATCTAGTCGGAGAAAAGGAAACTCTCTTTGTTGATGAGGAAAAGAATAAAGTCAAAGCCCGCCGCAACGGCCGAATCGTTTTGGACGGTGACAAACTTAAAATTGTCAGCGATGTCGAAAGCGTTAAGGAATATATCATTCCGGCCGGCATGGTTTTATGGGTGCGCGATGGAGACATGGTAGAAAAAGGTGCGCAACTAACTGAAGGTAGTTTGGATTTAGTTCAATACTACAAAGTTGCGGGTCGCGAAGCTGTCCAAGCTTATATTCTTAAAGAGATTCAATATATCTATTCTTCTCAAGGTCAGAAGTTAAATGATAAACACGTTGAACTTATTGCACGACAGATGTTCTCTCGTGTGTACGTTCAAAATCCTGGTGATACTTATTTATTGGAAGGAGAAGTTGTGGAACGTGCCGCTTTTGATGAAGCCAACGCCCAACTTGCAGAAGGAGCTAAACCAGCGGAGGCCGAAGAAGTCTTCTTGGGTATCTCTAAGGTTTCACTTTCAACTCAAAGCTTCCTTTCAGCCGCTTCATTCCAAGAAACAGCGCGTGTGCTTATCAATTCTGCAGTAACAGGAAGGGTTGATCATTTAAGAGGTTTGAAAGAAAATGTTATTATTGGTCGTTTAATTCCAGCTGGTACTGGTTTTAATGCTAAACCTTTGGATGAGGAAACTGAAACAGAGGTAACCGAGCAGCCAGCAAAGCCAGAAGAACCTCAAGCTGAAGAAACCCCGAAGCAAGAAACATTAGTTTAGAAATATAAACTATGAAAAACACGTTAGTGAAAAACATTATTATCTTTGTTTTGGTTATTTTCTTCCTGGCTAGTATTTTTAGCCTTTATAACATCTCGAACGAAAAAAAGTCTGTCGTGGGCATCAATAAGCTGATTGAAGAAATTCATCAGGGGCAGATTAAACAGATTGATATTAAGGGTGATGCATTAGAAATTACGCTTCAAGATGGCACTAAGCAAGAGGCACAGAAAGAGTCCTCAGAGTCACTTTCCACACTCCTTAGCAATTTAGGCGTGAAGGGTGATGAGCTTAGCAAAATAACCATGGAAGTCAAAGATGAATCAGGTTTCAGTTTCTGGATGTCAGCTATTTTACCGTTTTTAATTCCTTTCGTTCTTATTGCTGGGTTTATTTGGTACATGATGCGTCAGGTGCAAGGCGCCAACTCACGCGCATTAAGTTTTGGTCAGAGTCAGGCACGCCAAGTACCGCAGAAAGGGAAACAGCGAGTTACTTTTAAAGATGTTGCTGGTGTTAAGGAGGCCAAGGAAGAGTTGGAAGAGGTTGTGGAATTTCTTAAAAATCCAAAAAAGTTTACTAGTCTGGGTGCCAGAATACCTAAGGGCGTTTTGTTGATGGGATCACCAGGAACAGGTAAGACACTTTTAGCAAAAGCAGTGGCCGGAGAAGCTGATGTCCCATTCTTTTCCATTTCTGGTTCAGAGTTTGTGGAAATGTTTGTGGGTGTGGGTGCCTCACGCGTTCGTGATTTATTTAAACGCGCCAAGAAGCATGCACCTTGCATAGTCTTTATCGATGAAATTGATGCTGTTGGTCGTCAACGTGGCGCTGGTTTAGGTGGTTCACACGATGAACGCGAGCAAACATTAAATCAAATCCTTGTCGAAATGGACGGGTTTGATCCCAATACAAATGTAATTGTAATTGCAGCTACAAATAGACCAGATGTTCTTGACCCTGCGTTATTACGTCCGGGCCGTTTTGACCGCCAAGTTGTTTTAGAGTTACCTGATATTAATGATAGAGAAGAAATTTTAAAGGTACACGCTCAACATAAACCCTTGGCCACTGATGTGAACATTCGTAGCGTAGCGGAAAGAACTCCTGGTTTTTCTGGCGCGGATCTTTCTAACTTATTTAATGAAGCGGCTATTTTGACTGCACGTCGCAATAAACGTAAAGTCGGACAAGAAGAATTGTTGGAAAGTGTGGAAAAGGTTTTGCTTGGCCCAGAACGCAAGAGTCATATGCTTTCAGAAAAAGAAAAGAAAGTTACGGCTGTTCATGAGGCCGGACACGCTGTTGTTTCACATCTATTGCCAAATGCCGACCCTGTACACAAGGTTTCAATAATTTCTCGTGGCCATGCAGCTGGCTACACTTTAAAATTACCAACTGAAGATAAACATTTATATAAGCGATCAGAGTACATTGATGATTTAGCTGTCTTGCTGGCTGGTCACGTGGCTGAAAAGGTTTATTTTGGAGAAGTTACTACTGGTGCTTCAAATGATTTGAAAGAAGCAACAAATTTGGCGCGTCGTTTGATTACGCAATACGGTATGAGCGAAAAATTAGCGCCACGAATTTATGGAGAGAAAGAAGAATTAGTTTTCTTGGGACGAGATATTCGCGAACAAAGAAATTATAGTGAAAAGGTAGCCGAAGAGATTGATGAAGAAATTGATCGCTTTATTACCAAAGCAGTTGAAACAGCTACGGAGGTTATTGGTCAAAATAGAGATAAAGTTGATGCTTTGGTGACTGTCTTATTGGAGAAAGAAACAATTGAAAAAGATGATTTTGAGAAATTGATGAAAATAACAGTCTAATACGGATCATAAGTTTTTTGAATATTGCTAAATTTAAATAAAAAACAGCCTTAATGCTTTACAAGGCTGTTTTTTTGTGCTATACTGATAAGTCCTTATTAAGGATGTGAACATAACTCGAGGAGGTGTGAGATGACGAGCTCTGTCTTCGTTCTTCCTGGTGCGACTGTTCCGGACATGGAAGGTTTCCAAGCCGCGGATCGCTTCAAGCTCGCCAGTGAGGGTGCTGTCCGAATCGGGTACGTGGGAGACAACTTCAGGGCCTGGTTCAGCGGGTTGATGGTCTCGGCACACGCCGGTTCCGTCATCATGCCACACACGCTCGCGCGGAACGCGTACGACCACGAGATCATCGAGGCCCTGGGTGGCGAAACTCGGGCCGAGACGTCCCTGGCAGAGCTCTGGTATCTGATGACGCTGCAGGGACGCGGGCAGGAGGGTGTGCTTCTCGTGAACGGTTATGTGAACATCTTCTATGTTCGCGACGCCGAAGGCGTTTTGCGTGCCGTCGACGTCAACTACGACGCCAGCGAGTGGAGCGTCAACGCCTCCGAGATCGTCGATGGCAGCTGGCTCAGTGAAAGGCGCGTTTTCGCTCGCCAGCCTGCCGTCTAGGCAGGCGACTCCATGTAGCTCCTTGGCCCTCTTGGTTCTTGGATTCTCGGGCCCACACCTACGCGTAGGTGTGGGCCCGAGAATCCAAGAACCAAGAGGGCCAAGGAGCTACATGGAGTCGCCTGCCTAGACGGCAGGCTGGCGAGCGAAAACGCGCCTTTCACTGAGCCAGCTGCCATCGACGATCTCGGAGGCGTTGACGCTCCACTCGCTGGCGTCGTAGTTGACGTCGACGGCACGCAAAACGCCTTCGGCGTCGCGAACATAGAAGATGTTCACATAACCGTTCACGAGAAGCACACCCTCCTGCCCGCGTCCCTGCAGCGTCATCAGATACCAGAGCTCTGCCAGGGACGTCTCGGCCCGAGTTTCGCCACCCAGGGCCTCGATGATCTCGTGGTCGTACGCGTTCCGCGCGAGCGTGTGTGGCATGATGACGGAACCGGCGTGTGCCGAGACCATCAACCCGCTGAACCAGGCCCTGAAGTTGTCTCCCACGTACCCGATTCGGACAGCACCCTCACTGGCGAGCTTGAAGCGATCCGCGGCTTGGAAACCTTCCATGTCCGGAACAGTCGCACCAGGAAGAACGAAGACAGAGCTCGTCATCTCACACCTCCTCGAGTTATGTTCACATCCTTAATAAGGACTTATCAGTATAGCACAAAAAAACAGCCTTGTAAAGCATTAAGGCTGTTTTTTATTTAAATTTAGCAATATTCAAAAAACTTATGATCCGTATTAGACTGTTATTTTCATCAATTTCTCAAAATCATCTTTTTCAATTGTTTCTTTCTCCAATAAGACAGTCACCAAAGCATCAACTTTATCTCTATTTTGACCAATAACCTCCGTAGCTGTTTCAACTGCTTTGGTAATAAAGCGATCAATTTCTTCATCAATCTCTTCGGCTACCTTTTCACTATAATTTCTTTGTTCGCGAATATCTCGTCCCAAGAAAACTAATTCTTCTTTCTCTCCATAAATTCGTGGCGCTAATTTTTCGCTCATACCGTATTGCGTAATCAAACGACGCGCCAAATTTGTTGCTTCTTTCAAATCATTTGAAGCACCAGTAGTAACTTCTCCAAAATAAACCTTTTCAGCCACGTGACCAGCCAGCAAGACAGCTAAATCATCAATGTACTCTGATCGCTTATATAAATGTTTATCTTCAGTTGGTAATTTTAAAGTGTAGCCAGCTGCATGGCCACGAGAAATTATTGAAACCTTGTGTACAGGGTCGGCATTTGGCAATAGATGTGAAACAACAGCGTGTCCGGCCTCATGAACAGCCGTAACTTTCTTTTCTTTTTCTGAAAGCATATGACTCTTGCGTTCTGGGCCAAGCAAAACCTTTTCCACACTTTCCAACAATTCTTCTTGTCCGACTTTACGTTTATTGCGACGTGCAGTCAAAATAGCCGCTTCATTAAATAAGTTAGAAAGATCCGCGCCAGAAAAACCAGGAGTTCTTTCCGCTACGCTACGAATGTTCACATCAGTGGCCAAGGGTTTATGTTGAGCGTGTACCTTTAAAATTTCTTCTCTATCATTAATATCAGGTAACTCTAAAACAACTTGGCGGTCAAAACGGCCCGGACGTAATAACGCAGGGTCAAGAACATCTGGTCTATTTGTAGCTGCAATTACAATTACATTTGTATTGGGATCAAACCCGTCCATTTCGACAAGGATTTGATTTAATGTTTGCTCGCGTTCATCGTGTGAACCACCTAAACCAGCGCCACGTTGACGACCAACAGCATCAATTTCATCGATAAAGACTATGCAAGGTGCATGCTTCTTGGCGCGTTTAAATAAATCACGAACGCGTGAGGCACCCACACCCACAAACATTTCCACAAACTCTGAACCAGAAATGGAAAAGAATGGGACATCAGCTTCTCCGGCCACTGCTTTTGCTAAAAGTGTCTTACCTGTTCCTGGTGATCCCATCAACAAAACGCCCTTAGGTATTCTGGCACCCAGACTAGTAAACTTTTTTGGATTTTTAAGAAATTCCACAACCTCTTCCAACTCTTCCTTGGCCTCCTTAACACCAGCAACATCTTTAAAAGTAACTCGCTGTTTCCCTTTCTGCGGTACTTGGCGTGCCTGACTCTGACCAAAACTTAATGCGCGTGAGTTGGCGCCTTGCACCTGACGCATCATGTACCAAATAAACCCAGCAATAAGAACGAAAGGAATTAAAAACGGTAAAATAGCTGACATCCAGAAACTGAAACCTGATTCATCTTTGACTTCCATGGTTATTTTGCTAAGCTCATCACCCTTCACGCCTAAATTGCTAAGGAGTGTGGAAAGTGACTCTGAGGACTCTTTCTGTGCCTCTTGCTTAGTGCCATCTTGAAGCGTAATTTCTAATGCATCACCCTTAATATCAATCTGTTTAATCTGCCCCTGATGAATTTCTTCAATCAGCTTATTGATGCCCACGACAGACTTTTTTTCGTTCGAGATGTTATAAAGGCTAAAAATACTAGCCAGGAAGAAAATAACCAAAACAAAGATAATAATGTTTTTCACTAACGTGTTTTTCATAGTTTATATTTCTAAACTAATGTTTCTTGCTTCGGGGTTTCTTCAGCTTGAGGTTCTTCTGGCTTTGCTGGCTGCTCGGTTACCTCTGTTTCAGTTTCCTCATCCAAAGGTTTAGCATTAAAACCAGTACCAGCTGGAATTAAACGACCAATAATAACATTTTCTTTCAAACCTCTTAAATGATCAACCCTTCCTGTTACTGCAGAATTGATAAGCACACGCGCTGTTTCTTGGAATGAAGCGGCTGAAAGGAAGCTTTGAGTTGAAAGTGAAACCTTAGAGATACCCAAGAAGACTTCTTCGGCCTCCGCTGGTTTAGCTCCTTCTGCAAGTTGGGCGTTGGCTTCATCAAAAGCGGCACGTTCCACAACTTCTCCTTCCAATAAATAAGTATCACCAGGATTTTGAACGTACACACGAGAGAACATCTGTCGTGCAATAAGTTCAACGTGTTTATCATTTAACTTCTGACCTTGAGAAGAATAGATATATTGAATCTCTTTAAGAATATAAGCTTGGACAGCTTCGCGACCCGCAACTTTGTAGTATTGAACTAAATCCAAACTACCTTCAGTTAGTTGCGCACCTTTTTCTACCATGTCTCCATCGCGCACCCATAAAACCATGCCGGCCGGAATGATATATTCCTTAACGCTTTCGACATCGCTGACAATTTTAAGTTTGTCACCGTCCAAAACGATTCGGCCGTTGCGGCGGGCTTTGACTTTATTCTTTTCCTCATCAACAAAGAGAGTTTCCTTTTCTCCGACTAGATCGCCTTCCTTAACCTTAAGCTTGAAGCTATCTTTAATGGTATAAACTTCTTCATCTGAATCATTATAAGCAATCTTTAAAACTCTTTCTCCGAACGAAGTTTGAGCTAGAATCTCACCCTTGGGCCCCTTAATGGTTTTTTGTTGTTCTTGGATAGAAACCAAGCCAGCAACTTCTGCGATTAAAGCTTTCTTCTTTGGTGGTCGGGCTTCAAAAATTTCTTCAACGCGTGGCAAACCCTGAGTAATATCAGAGCCAGCCACACCACCAGTATGGAAAGTTCTCATAGTAAGCTGAGTACCAGGTTCACCGATACTTTGAGCCGCGATAATACCAACCGCCGTGCCCAATTCAACTGGCTTGTTGTAAGCCAAGTCATAACCATAGCACTTTTTGCAAATACCCGTACTTAACTTACAACTTAATGGTGAACGTAGATGAATAGCTGGGAGATCTAACTTTGCCAAATCGCGTGCGATATCATCAGTAATTAATTCACCAGCGGCTAAAACTACCTTACCTGTTTTTGGGTTTATCACATCAGAAACTACATAACGACCAACGGCACGGTCAATTAACTTCTGGCCCATGCTTTCACTTTCTTCCTTAGTGATTAAACGTCCCTCGCTGTCACCACAATCATCTTCTAAAATAACCAAATCCTGAGCCACATCAACTAAACGACGTGTTAAGTAACCAGCGTTAGCAGTTCTTAAAGCAGTATCAGACAAACCTTTACGAGTACCATGAGTTGAAATGTAATATTCAAGAACAGAGAAGCCTTCTTTAAAGTTTGCTTTAACTGGCAATTCAATAATTTGACCGGATGGGTTGGTCACCAAACCTTTCATACCCAACATCTGAGTCAATTGTCCCCAAGAACCACGAGCACCAGAGTTAATCATCGAGTAAACTGGTCCTTCTGGATGTAAAATGCCTTGGCTCAATTTGGTAACCTCATCCTTAATTCTAGTCCAAACCTCAATGACCTTGGTGTAGCGTTCATCTCCGGTTAGCAAACCTTCTTCAAATTGATTATTAATTTCTTCGATCTCCGCATTACCCTTTTCAATCAATTCTTTCTTACCCTTTACATCTGGTAGGTCACCTAATCCCCAAGAGAAACCAGACTTAGTCAATTGCTTAAATCCAAATGACTTAATGCGATCAAGCATGTCTGCGGTTTTTTGGAAACCATAGAACTCTAGACACAATTTTACGATTTCACCCATTTTCTTTTTATCAACAATTTCATTATAGTAAGGGAGTTTGTCTGGTAATAAGTCGTTAAATAGAATGCGACCCAATGTTGTATTAAATAATTCATCTTTCTTAACCTTAGAACCAAATTCCTTCTTAGTTACTTTCACTAAAATTGGTTCTCGTAAAGAAAGTTTTCGTAAGTCGTAAGCAATCTTAGCTTCTTCCGCTGAGGCAAAAGCCTTTGGCTTCTGATTTGCTTTCTCAGTATTAATTGATGTGACATAATAACCACCCCAAACCATATCCATAGATGGCGTAACTACCGGGTTGCCAGTGGCTGGTTTTAATAAGTTATTGGTTGAAAGCATCAATTCCTTGGCTTCCGTCTTAGCTTGCTCGGTTAAAGGTACGTGGACAGCCATTTGGTCTCCATCAAAGTCAGCGTTAAACGCTGAACAAACTAGAGGATGTAACTGAATGGCGCGACCTTCAATCAAAATAGGTTGGAAAGCTTGAATACCCAAGCGGTGTAGGGTTGGAGCACGATTCAATAATACGTGTGCTTCGCGGACTGTTTCTTCTAAAATATCCCAAACCTCTGGTCTATCAGCTTCAATAAAGCGATTAGCGCTACGAATATTGTGAACGTATTCACGCTTAATCAATTGGCTAATAATAAATGGTTTGAAAAGCTCTAGCGCCATTTTCTTTGGCAAACCGCATTGGCCAAGTTTTAACTCTGGGCCAATAACAATCACGCTACGACCAGAGTAGTCGATACGTTTACCAAGTAAGTTTTGGCGGAAACGACCTCGTTTACCCTTAAGATAGTCGGCAATTGATTTTAATTTTCTCTTTTGTCCTGTGGAAGCAGTAGTTGTTTTGCTGTGACGAGCAGAATTATCAATCAAGGCATCAACAGCTTCTTGCAACATACGCTTTTCATTACGGCAAATAACTTCTGGAGCATTCAAATCCAATAAACGGTGTAAACGATTATTACGTGAAATAACACGGCGATATAAATCATTCAAATCAGAAGTCGCGAATCTACCACCATCAAGCGGAACCATAGGACGTAAATCTGGTGGAATAACCGGGATAGCGCTAAGAATCATATTCTCCGGCTTAATCCCATTGCGATTTAGACTCTTCAACAATTTACTACGGTTGATGAGCTTCTTTTGCTTAGCTGTATTATCTTCTTTTAATTCCTCGTCAATCTTTTTGATTTCAGACTCCAGGTCAACCCTAGCCAATAACTTTTTAACAGCTTCAGCACCGATACCAGCATCAAACACATGACCATACTTCAATGACATGTCATGATATTCAACTTCAGTAATAATTTTTAGAGGCTTTAAATCTTTCAAATCTTTATCAGCAAGTTCATAGTCTTCATCAAGCAAAGCTATTTCCTCGTCGCGCCATTGATTGGCTCTGACTATATGATCATTACGATCTTCTTTAGATAAATTTGGATTTGACTCAATTTGTTTTACCTTTTGCTCAAATTGAATTTCAATTGTTTTCTTTTGTCCCTTATATTCTTTCTTTAAATTCTCGATTTCTTCTGTCTTTAATGTTTCATTTACTTCAGTGACGATAAAATTAGCGAAGTAGATAACGCGTTCGAGTTTCTGGATTGAAACATCCAAGACCAAACCGATCTTTGAGGGCACACCACGCAAAAACCAAATGTGTGAAACCGGCACAGCCAAATCAATGTGTCCCATGCGTTGACGACGGACTATTGAGCGAGTGACTTCAACTCCGCACTTATCGCAAACAATGCCACGATAGCGAATTTTCTTATATTTTCCGCAATAACATTCCCAGTCCTTACTCGGCCCAAAAATACGTTCGCAAAACAACCCGTCTTTTTCTGGCTTTTGAGTACGATAATTAATTGTTTCTGGACGCGTCACTTCGCCATGTGACCAGGAACGAATATCTTCTGGAGAAGCCAGACGAAGTTTAATAGCGTCGAAGTCGTTTATTTTTAATGTGTCTAAGCTCATATGTATGTTGATTGATTAATTATTAGTTATTTCAATTCTTTCTTATCTTCTGTGTTTTCATCAATAGCAACCCGAGCGCCATTCTTCATGAGCTCGACATCCAAGCATAGACCTTTTAATTCACGGATTAACACGTTAAATGATTCTGGAACGTTTAATCGGCGAATTGGCTCACCCTTAATAATCGATTCATAAGCCTTAGCACGTCCCAAGACATCGTCAGATTTGATAGTCAAAATTTCTTGCAAGGTATGTGCTGCACCGTAAGCTTCTAAGGCCCACACCTCCATTTCTCCAAAACGCTGACCACCAAACTGGGCTTTACCACCCAACGGCTGTTGGGTAATCAATGAGTAAGGACCAATTGAACGTTGGTGAATTTTATCTTCAACCATGTGGTTCAACTTGAGCATGTACTTATAACCAACTGTAATTTTATGATCAAAATGCTCGCCAGTTTTGCCATTTGTTAAAGTTAACTGACCATCAACCGGATACCCAGCTTTTTCAAGTTCTTCACGAATGATCTTGGTTGGAATTCCGTTTAGAACTGGAGTAGCCGCTTTGTAACCTAACTTTTTAGCTGCTAAACCAAGATGAGTTTCCAAAATCTGTCCCAAGTTCATACGAGAAGCAATACCTAGTGGAGTCAAAATAATATCAATAGTAGTACCATCTTCTAGGAACGGCATATCTTCAACTGGAACAATCTTAGAAATAACACCCTTGTTACCGTGTCGACCAGCCAACTTATCGCCCACTTGAACCTTTCTTAAATTAGCAACTGTAATTTGAATTGATTTAATAACGCCAGGTGAAAGTTTGTCACCATTTTCCTGAGAGAAAATTCTGATATCAACAACCTTACCTTGTTCACCATGTTCAAGTCTTAAAGAAGTATCGCGAACATCGCGAGCCTTTTCACCAAAAATAGCTTTTAACAATTTTTCTTCAGCTGATAATTCTGTTTCTCCCTTTGGTGTAATCTTACCTACCAAGATGTCACCTGACTTCACTGTGGCACCAATACGGACGATACCTTCAGCATCTAAATTCTTCAATTTTTCTTCTGAAATATTTGGGATATCAGCAGTAACGACTTCAGCACCTAACTTTGTATCACGGACATCAATTGTATAATTTTCGATGTGCACTGATGAATAACGATCGTTATGCACTAATTTTTCTGAAATGATAATGGCGTCTTCGTAGTTGTAACCTTCCCAAGCCATGTAAGCAACCAAAACATTTTGGCCTAAAGCCAATTCACCGTTTTGAACTGATGGACCATCGGCAATAACTTGTCCCTTCTTTACCTTTTCGCCAATATTAACAATTGGTCGTTGGTTAATACTGGTTGAAGCATTAGAACAAACATATTTATTCAAACGATGACTCTTAATTTCGCCTCGCTTGTTGAGTAATTCTATCTTATTGCCTTGTAAACCAACCACTTCACTATCTTCTGAAGCTAAGACCACATGGCCAGAATCTCTAGCAGCAACTTCTTCCATACCAGTTCCCACAATTGGAGAATCTGGATGCACACAAGGAACTGCCTGACGTTGCATGTTTGTTCCCATCAAAGCACGAGTCGCATCATCATGTTCTAGGAAAGGAATCATTGATGTCGCCACACTAACAATTTGGTTTGAAGAAACATCCAAGTAATCAACAAAATGACACAAACTAATTGTTGGTTGGCCATAATGTCGGATATCAACTTTTTCCGAAAGGAATTTGCCAGTTTCTTCATCAATTTTAGCGTTGAATGTAGCAGTGATTGTTTTTTCTTCTTTAATCGCATTCAAATATTCAACTTCTTCAGTAGAAGTAGTCTCAACGCCCGCGCTAATTTCTGCCAAAAGAACCGGAGATTTATCTAACTCAACACCAGTAACTGCTTGCCCCTTCTTAAATAAAACTGCGCCCGTGTTAGGATCTTTAAGATCCTTAGTAACTTTATGTGTAACTTTAAAATATGGAGTTTCAATAAAACCATAATCATTAATACGTGCATAACTTGAAAGATGACCGACCAACCCAATGTTTGGACCTTCTGGAGTAGCAATAGGACAAATTCTGCCATAGTGTGTGGTGTGTACGTCACGAACATCAAAGCCAGCGCGTTCTCGTGAAAGACCCCCTGGGCCCATAGCCGAAATACGACGCTTATGTTCCAATTCTGAAAGTGGATTGGTTTGATCCATGAACTGTGATAATTGAGAAGACATAAAGAATTCTCGTACCACACCAATAACCGGACGGGCATTGATTAACTTTGATGGAGATAATGTTGTCGGATCCATAGTACTCATGCGATCCTTAACAATACGCTCCATACGAGCTAAACCGACACGGAATTTATTTTGAACCAATTCACCAACCGCGCGAATTCTACGATTACCAAGATGATCAATATCATCAGCTGGTTCTTGGCTAATATTCAAACGAATAATTTCTTTGATAACACTGACCAAATCATCAACCTTCAAAACACGGTTCTCTTCGTCCAATGGATATTCATTATTAAAGCGTTGATTCATTTTATAACGACCAACCTTGGCAAAATCATAACGATCAAAATTGAAGAACATGGCGTAAATCAATGATTTAGCATTATCAGCTGTAGCCAAATCACCTGGACGAATACGCTTATAAACTTCAATCAAACCTTCTTCTTGATTAACTGCGGCATCTTTGGCCAAAGTTGCTTCGGTAAAACTGATATCAGGATTAGTTTCAACATCTTTCATCGCCTTGCGGATTTCATCTTGTGTCATGCCAAAAGCTTGTAATAAGGAAGTGGCCGCAACTTTTCTCTTACGGTCAATCTTGACCCAGACAACGTTATTAGAATCAGTTTCAAATTCTAGCCAAGCACCGCGATTCGGGATGATTTTGGCTCCGTAGAAAACTCTATTTCGTTCTCGTACAAAATTTGAAGTAAAGAAAACACCCGCAGAACGGATGATTTGAGAAACGATAACACGCTCAATACCATTAATAATAAAGGTACCGCGTTCAGTCATGATAGGAAAATCGCACAAGAAAATTTCCTGAGTTTCTTTCTTTTTGGTCTTAGTATTTTTCAACGTTACTTTGACGCGGAGAGGAGCTTCATAAGTAATGTTCTTTTCTTTACTGGTTACTTCATCAAATTTTGGTTCATCCAAATAATAATCATCAAAGAAAAGTTCTAACCCTTTGTCTGAAATGTCAATTATGGGAGAAACTTCAGTAAAAAGTTCTTGCAAACCCTCCCTGAGGAACCAATCATAAGAATGTTTTTGGACCTCGATTAGGTCTGGAAGAGGAAAACGATATGCAGATGTAAAAAATTTTCGCTTAAGCGTCTTAGGGGTTGACATAAAAAATGTGCCTCCTCCCGAATAACGGAACGAGGTTATATTTACTTATTTATATAACTTTAGTTGGATAATTCCCTCTAAATTTAGCATTTATTTTGATGAAACCTTGATCCTGCGACCGGCGGTCGTGAGGCAAAGTTTCCCTTGAGGGGCTTAAGTTGCTTATACGCTGCAATACTAACAAAGTTTTTACCCCCTGTCAAGTTTTTTGTGGATAGTAATACGAATCAAAATTTTATCTAACTTTAGCTGTTTTTAACAGATTACGAATTATAGAGCGATCATCCCAAGGTATGTACTGTCCACCATTTACTGCCATGGCCTGCTCCGAGCCCTTGCCAGTTACCAAGACTAAATCACCACTTTTAGCTAAATTTAGTGCCTTTTCAATGGCGACTTGACGATCTTCTATTTTGTATAATGTTTCTCCTGCTACTTTTCCAGCTTCAACAGCACCAGCAGCCACTTGTTCAATTATTAAAGTTGGCTCATCGTCATAAGGATCCTCATTAGTGACTATAGCAATGTCTGCTTTTTCACCTACCAGCTTGCCTAAAACTGGGCGGCGGGCTACATCTCTACCGCCCCCACAAGAACCAAAAACATGAATAATCTTGTTTTTTTGCATGAGCGCAACTGTTTCGTACATTTTGCGCATGGAATATGGTTCGGGGCAATAATCAACCAACACAGCGAAACCTTGTCCTTCATTAATTAATTCCATGCGACCAGGGACAACCGGGACTGACTCCAAGCCTTCTTTAATTTTCTTTAACTCTACTCCCTCTTCCAGGGCAACAACAATAGCCGCTAATGAATTATAAACATTGAAAGCTCCCAATAACTTTAAATCAATCTTCGTCTCGCCCACTCTAAAAGAAGTTCCGACATTTGTAACTTGGATATCATTAGAAAAAATATTGGCCGAATGGTCATGATCACTATAAGTCAATTTTTTATCAGCCGGAAAACTTAGAAAGAATGGAGCATGTTCATCATCAAGGTTAGCCACAATCGTTTTTTTAATTTCCTTGCCGTCGATTTTTTTACGCGGTTGTAAAGTTAAATGTTTGAACAATTCACCTTTGGCGTTTTTATAATTTTCGAAACCACCATGCGCCTCTATATGTTCCGGGGTTAAATTTGTAAAAACAGCATAGTCATAATTAATACCAAGATGGCGAGATTGCACGATGCCCTGAGAAGACGTTTCGATAATTGCATAACGACAACCAGCTTCGACCATTTGCTTTAATAATTTTTGTAATTGAAAACGACCCAACATGGTCATCTTCTTGTTATTTAACCACTCCTTCTCCGCGACTTTAAAATTGACCGTTGAGGTTAAACCAACCTTGTAACCGCCCGACTCCAAGCATTTAGCAATCAGATTAACAGTAGTTGATTTCCCATTAGTGCCTGTGACGCCAATGACGATCATTTTTTCGCTGGGATTGCCATATATAGTGGACGACAAAAGGGCCAAATATTTATGATATAAGTTGATTAAACTTTCTGGAACTACTTTGCGGATTATGGTTTTAAGCATAAAGTTATTAAATATTGTACTCAAAGCATATCGTTTTGCGCGTTTCTTTTCAAGCTTGACAAAAAAAATTCAAAATATAAAATAATCTTGCTCCTGTGGGAAGCTCAGTGAGGGTGTAGCGGCGCCAGATCCGGCTTCGGACACGCGCGGTGAAGCTCGAGGGTGACTCACGCTATTGGAAAAGACGATGCAGTTTGGGCAGAGAAGTCCGGCTCGTAACTGGACTGATGTGCCTGCGTTGCTAGTCAGAGAGGCCAATAGCCTGCTGCAAACGGCATTGTGAGGGGAGCAAAACCCAAGCACGTTCTCCACCTAGTACGAGAGGAATGGGGAGGACGAAGCTCGGGCCCACGGTAGAAGGGCAATGGCAGCACTCGATTGGTTCAAGGCGACTAGACTTAGAGCCACCAGCTCAGTGCGGGCTAACACCTACATCCGGCCCAAGGGCAGTGGAGGCCACTCTAGGTCAACATCAAGGCGAGCTAATCTACCTCTCGGACCCGGTCCCAGCGTCACGCGCAGGGGCCGGTCTTTTTTTGTGACCAGCTTTGACAAATCTGCTATAATCGAATAATATAGGGGGCTTGAAGAAATACCAGGTTAAAACCTCACCAAAAAAACAATAAAGCAAAAGAACAATTAAACAAAGTTCAGTGGATTACTTTCTTGTTTTCTTGATTTTTTGCTGATGTGCCAAGGAACTAAAACCAATAATTAGTAGCGGCAATATGTCAGATCGACAAATACATATCAACGAACGCATTCAGCAAGTTCTTGCTGAAGTACTTTCAAAGGAAGCTGAAATCCCTTCGGAATTTTTTGTTTCTGTCGCTAAAGTAAAATGCGCGCCAAACTTGCGCAATGCTTGTGTTTATCTCAGCATCTTTCCTTTTGCCAAAGCGCGAGAAGGACTTGAATATATCAGCAAGCACAAAAAATTCATCCAAGGCTTGTTTGGTGAAAAAGTAAATTTAAAATTTACCCCTATCCTTGAATATAAACTCGACGATACCGAAGAAGTAACCGACAAAATATACCATATAATTGATAGTTTATGACCCCGTATGCAACCGTAATTGATGAAATTAGAAAGAACCAAAATATTCTTATAGTTTGTCACGAAAACCCCGACCCCGACGCCATTGGCGCGGGCGGGGCGCTTCTTTATTATATAGAAGAAACCTTCCCTTCAAAGAACGTTTTACTCGCCAGTGTTGATTCCCTACCACAAGATTTATTTTTTTTGGGTATTCAAAAATTTTCTTCAGCCTTAGAAAATATTGATCTTAATAAATTCGATTTAATTATTGCAGTGGATTGTGGAGAATTAAAAAGAACAGGAATTCCGGAAAAATTGTCCAGCATTCAAGGCAAAATAAAAATTATCAACATTGATCACCACAGTTCAAACCAAGGTTTTGCTGATTTAAATATTGTTGAAATCGTTTCTTCAACTTCAGAAATCATTTTTCGAATGTTTAAAGATCAAAATATTCAAATAAACAAAAAAATCAGTACTTGTCTTTTAACCGGCCTTACTTACGACACAGCCTATTTCACAAACTCTGCTACCAGCAAAGAAGCATTGGAAATAGCATCTGAACTTATGAAAACCGCGGCTGACATTAGAGCTATAGTTCGACACACCTTAAAAAATAAAACACGCGACACACTTAGACTTTGGGGAGAAGTGTTGAATCAATTGCATTACAACAGTAAGTATCAAATTGCTGTTGCTATAATACCCAAAGACATTGATATAGACCCTGATTTATTTAATGATCTAAAGAATTATTACCTACAATATCTCCAAGAAGCACGCTTTATTATTATCATAAGAGAAGATGCGCTCGGTATGCTCCACTGCAGTTTAAGAACAACCAGAGATGACGTCAATGTGGCTAAATTGGCCGAACGCTTTGGTGGTGGTGGTCATGTAAAATCAGCGGGTTTTTCTTTTCCAGGCGCCTTGGAGAAAACAAATTACGGTTGGATGGTTAAATAAAAAATGTACGGCCGCACATTTGTGCGGTAGGGACGTAGGGACAGGTCTAGACCTGTCCCTACTGGTCCCTACAACGCATTCGCGTTGTCCGTACATTTTTTTATTGAAGATAACTATTTCTCGTCCGCTTCTTGAACCAATGAAATACTGGCGACCTTATCTCCAGCAGCACGCAATCTCATTAAACGTACACCTTGAGTGTCGCGACCTAAAACGCTAATACTCTTGAATGGCAAACGGATCACCTGACCTTTTTCTGAGATAACAATGACATCTTGATCAACACGTTCACCAGAATCCACTACAAAGCCCATTACAACCTTCCCGGTTTTAGTGGAAACCTTGGCTGTGCGCACACCGCTACCACCACGATTTTGGACTTTATAATATTTAAGATCACTCAATTTACCATAACCCAATTCAGTAAGAACCAAAATCTGTAAATCTTTATTAATTGGGTCAATGATGCCCATGCCCACTACCTCGCCCTTGCCCTTAATCTTAATTCCACGGACTCCAGAGGCAGAGCGGCCCATTGGACGGACAGCAGATTCTTTAAAGCGAATCGACTGGCCATTATTCGTGATCAAGCTAATTTCATGTTTGCCATTAGTAGCACCAACCCAGCGCAACTTATCATCAGCTTTTAATTTGATAGCAATTAAACCAGAACGTCTAACATTGGCAAAATCTTCAATCGGCGTTTTCTTGATAACCCCCTTTTCAGTGACCATGACTAAATTTTTCACATCAGCCAAACTTTCTGGGGCCAAAACCGTCGAGACTTTTTCCAATTGCCCTAATTGTAGGAAGTTAACCAACGCTTGTCCCTTGGCTGTTCTGGAAGCAACCGGAATATCATAAGCCTTAAGCAAGAAAACTCGGCCCAAAGTCGTAAAGAACATCAAATCATTATGTGTCATGGTGCTAAAAAACTGTTCCACCACATCTTCTTCCTTTGTTGTTAAACCTATAACCCCCTTACCACCACGTTTTTGCGCCTTGAAAGTATCAATTGGTAAACGTTTGATATAACCATCCTTAGTTATAATAATTAAAGTTGGCTCGTTAGGCACTAAATCTTCTTGAGAGAATTCGCCAACTGCAGATTTAACAATCTTAGTACGACGGTCATCGCCAAACTTATCGCGGATAGCAACTAATTCATCTTTAATAACACCCAAAATCTTTTTCTCTGAAGCTAGTAATTCCTTTAATTCTTTTATTATCTTCTGTTTTTCTTTAAGTTCAGCTTCGATTTTCAAGCGTTCAAGATTGGCTAAGTTTTGTAAGCGCATTTCCAAAATAGCAACAGCTTGAACTTCAGTAAACTTAAATTGCTTCATCAAATTCTCTTTAGCCGATTCCCTGTCCTTGGATTGCTTAATGGTTTTGATAACTGCATCGATCTTATCGATTGCTTTGTTTAAACCTTCTAGAATATGAGCCCGCTCCTCGGCCTTTCTCAATTCATATTCCGCACGGCGGCGCACAACCTCCTGGCGATGTTTTACAAAGTAAACAATTATATCTTTGATATTCAAAACTTTTGGTTGAAGTCCATCAACTAAAGCCAACATGTTAACATCAAAGTTGGATTGTAATTGGGTTAATTTGAAAAGACGATTCAAAACTTTTTTAGGATAGGCCTCGCGCTTTAGATCAATAACCACGCGTACACCATCCTTGTCTGACTCATCACGGACATCTCTAATCCCTTCTAGTTTTTTCGTTTTAACCAGCTCTGCAATCTTTTCTAAAAGTGCGGCTTTATTTATTTGATATGGAACTTCATTTACGATGATTTGAAAATTGCCGGCTTTATTTTCGATAATATCTGTTTTAGCGCGCATGACGATTTTGCCCTTACCAGTTGTGTAAGCTTGGCGAATTTCCTCGGCGTTATAAATGATACCACCAGTTGGGAAATCTGGACCTGGAATAATTTTAATTAGATCATCAATAGAACAATCATTATTATCAATATAATGAACAATACCATTACAAAGCTCCGTTAGATTATGTGGAGGAATTTTTGTCGCCATACCAACCGCAATACCCATGGTTCCGCTGAGCAATAAGTTCGGCAGCTTTGATGGTAAGACTTTGGGTTCTTTATGAGAGCCATCGTAGTTTGGGATGAAATCAACTGTTTCTTTTTCTAAATCAAAGAGCATTTCTTCAGCAATTGCAGAAAGCTTCGCTTCAGTGTAACGCATAGCGGCTGCGCCATCACCGTCCATAGAGCCGAAGTTACCTTGTCCATTGACCAAGGGATAACGCATGGAAAAGTTCTGCGCCATGCGTACCATACTGTCATAAACAGCCTGATCGCCATGAGGGTGGTATTTACCGAGCACCTCACCGACGACGGTTGCTGATTTACGATATTTAGCATTAGCCTTCAAACCAACATTCCACATGGCATATAAAATACGGCGGTGCACTGGTTTTAAACCATCACGCACATCAGGCAAGGCTCGAGCGACTATAACAGACATGGCGTAATCAATGTAACTACTTTGCATTTCATCAACAATCGAAACTTCACGAATTTTATCGTGCTCTTTGTTTAAATCATTGGCTTCATTCTTGCTGCCCTCCCCAATCGGTTTTCTGATTAATTTTCTGGCTTTCATAGTTAAAAAATATCTCGCTTCTTATTGTTTTCTATTTTACAGCTGGTTCAGCTGGCACCTCTTTCTTTTCAGAATCTACTACCGCATCGCCGGTTTCTTTTTTGGTGACGTCTGGATTCGTGTTAACCTCATTTTGTTTTAGAAACGTACCAACTTCATCAAAAGAATCCATGACTTGCTGCTGCGCTTCGTCAAAGGTCTGTTTAACATTGCCGTTCATCTCTTTGTTAGTTTGAGCGAAATTGTAGCGTAAAGCCACAAACCAACCGACAAAAATTATCCCTGCTGTTAAAAATACACATAGCCACAGAACTAAGTATCTTGAATCTGGTTCTTTTCCCTCCATATTTTTTAAATTACGAATAAATATTTTTGGTTTGATGTTACGAATTCTCTTTACTGTAATTGAAGCCTAATCGTAATTCGTAAATTCAAATTTATATAGCCATTCGCAACTATTATTCTTTTTCCAAAATGATTAATTTAATTTCCTCACTCGGCAGATCTTTCTTTTGGAATTTAAACTTTGTCATCTTTTCTCCATTACTGCCCATTTCTTTACAGAAAGCTTCTACACCAGCAATATCAATATTTAAACCTGGCACCTTATAGTGCATTGGGATCACGATACGAGGTTCAATTTGACGTACAACCTCTGCTGCGTCCTTGGCGTCTAATGTATACTTTCCACCAACCGGAATTAACAACACATCAACCTCACCGATCTTTTCCAATTGTGCCTCAGAAAGCGTTGTGGCCAAATCGCCGCAGTGGAGGACACATATATCTTCACTCTCAATTTTATACATAGTTGACTTGCCCAACTTTGAGCCCTCTTCTTTATCATGATAACAACCAATCCCGGTTACAAACATACCCTTAAATTCATACTCACCCGGACGGTCGATGATGAAAGGTGGTTTATCTTCAGTGCCCAAAATAGCCTCAACATTATTATGATCATGGTGATCATGACTCACGGTAACAATATCAGCTCTTGTTTTGGGAAGTCGAAGCCCTGTTTCCTTATCATAAGGGTCAGTAACCAAGACAACAGGAACTCCATTAATTTTATCTTCTATTTCGAAACAGGAATGGCCCAAAGAAGTAATATTCATATAATCAATTTTATTAAAACTAAAAGGCTTAAAGCAACTTTATTTTAGCATCTTTTTAATAAGAAGTAAACGGAAATTAAGCGCAAATCTTGACAATCAGCTTATTCTATTTTAATATGTTGATGTTTTGCAGAGCAGGCAAAAGCTTGGCTCTGACATTTTAGAAAGGAGTCATTTAACAATGACTAAACAAATTGATTGGAAAACAACCGAGATGGGAAAACTCTTGGAGGCAGACACTAGTCTAGCCAGCTTTCCAAACGTCGGCGACATCTTAACTGGAAAAGTTATTGCAGCTTCTAAAAAAGAAGTTCTGCTTGATTTTAATGGTGTGTTAACAGGTATCGTCCGCGGCAAGGAACTGTACAACGAATCAGAGGAGTTTTCTAACTTAAAACCAGGAGATGAAGTTGAAGCCACTGTCATGGATACAGAAAATGAACAGGGACTTTTAGAACTTTCATTCCGTTTTGCTGGCCATCAAAAAGCCTGGTCTTCATTACAGGGTTATAAGGAAGAAAATAAGACTGTTTTAGCCAGAATCAATGATGCTAACAAGGGTGGCTTACTTGTCACTGTAGCTAACATTCATGGATTCCTCCCTGTTTCGCAGTTAAGTCCAGAGTTCTATCCACGCGTTCAAGGTGGAGACAAGAATAAAATCTTAGAAAAGTTAAAGACTTATGTTGGCCAAGACTTTCAAGTTAAAGTTCTTGATGCTGATGAAGAATCTGAGAAATTAATTGTTTCTGAAAAGAATGCCTGGGAAGAAGAACAAAAAGATGTTCTTAACAAGTACAAAATCGGCGATGTTATCGAAGGAAGTATCACGGCTGTCACTGACTTTGGTGTTTTCGTAGAGTTTGGTGAAAACCTTGAAGGCTTAATCCATATATCTGAATTAGCTTGGCAAAGAATTGATGACCCACGCGAACTATTCGACGTTGGCCAAAAAATTCAAGCTGAAATAATCAAAATTGATGGTTCTAAGATTTTCTTATCAAGCAAGAAGTTAAAAGATGACCCGTGGAAAGATATCGAAAAGAAATACAAGATTAACGATATCGTTAGTGGTACTGTTATTAAGACCACGCCCTTTGGCCTCTTTGTCGAACTTGATAAAGATATTCATGGTTTAGCTCACATTTCTGAGTTATCGGAAAAAACAATTTCGAATATTGAAGATTTCTGCAAACCAGGTGAAGTCTTAAAGTTCAG
>Ga0172375_10001559_pt1 | contig 36809 bp, 31 predicted proteins | sample LakKiv1m_FD_114537 | JGI IMG/M metagenome (GOLD analysis project Ga0172375, IMG submission 114537) | Freshwater microbial communities from Kabuno Bay, South-Kivu, Congo - kab_092012_11.1m | ecosystem: Environmental > Aquatic > Freshwater > Lake | place: Democratic Republic of the Congo... | reverse complement strand
GTCTTTCCTTCACGGCTTCAGTCTCCTTCCAGGGCATGGCTTTTTCCTCCTTGCCCCAAATCTTAACTGTTACCTATCTCTCCGGTCTATTCTGTTACCTATCTTATCGGTTTGTACACTCTTATCCCCTCTCCACAGTGGAGAGGGGAAGCTCGAAGAGCAGGGGTGAGGTAATCGTCATGCGGACAGGGCAATTGTTCCACGTGGAACATTGAAGGGGAACTGGCGGGTTCAGGCTCACCGTCGCTGCTCCAGCTTCCTGAAATTGCGGGTCCGGCGGCTGGCTTTCAAACCCGTTTTATGTTAGAATATGTGCAGTTTTATGGGCCGTGAGGCCCGGGAGGAGCAAATGTTCCACGTGGAACAATTCAGGCTGCCGCGATTGTATGACAGCCCGGAACAACTCGAACTTGACGGTGATGGCTGCGGAAACCCTGCCCCTGCGGACGGTTCAGTGTTTTCTGGCGGCTCTGCCGGTGATCCGCCTTCCGACTTCCTCCCGGAATCCACCCTGCCGATTATCGAGCAATACTATGCACTGCTCACACGCTGGAATTCTACCTATAATCTGACGACCATAAAGAGTCCGGATGAATTCATCCAACTGCACATACTCGACAGCCTGGCCGCCCTGGCTCTGTTGCCGCCTGCTGCGCGCGTCTGCGATATCGGCGCGGGTGCGGGTTTTCCCGGCCTGCCGTTGCGCATTGTCCGGCCCGATATTGTGCTGGATCTGATAGAGTCGCGTGGCAAAAAAATACAGTTTCTTAAAGAATGCGTTCGCTCTCTTAAAGTAGATAATGCAATACCAATACAGACGCGCATGGAGGACTTCGAGCCCGCGTTAAAATATGACTGCATCGTGTCGCGCGCGACATTCTCTAATGATAATTGGATACTGAGTGTACAACACTGGTTGTCGCACAACGGCACAATTCTGCTCTGGCGTTCTGCAAGCGCCACCCAAACGGGGTTTTCGCATGCGTCAAAAAGCGCGTCAAACCGCGAACCTGCGCAGCCTGTGGAAAATTTTCAAAAACTTAATTGTTCTGTACGCCGCCATTACTATAAGATATCCCCGCTCGCATACAGAGTCATCGAGGAGTGGCGGCCTCTGAAAAACATGGTCGACCAGTAAAGCGCTCCCCGATTCCGAAATACGCAGATAACCTGGTTATGGAGCAGTTGAATAATGTCTGAAGGCTGGAAAATATCGGTTACGAATCAGAAAGGCGGAGTAGGTAAGACCACCACGGCGGTCAACCTGGCTGCCTGTCTGGCCGCCGCCGACCGTCGCGTGCTGCTGGTCGATCTCGACCCGCAGGCCAACGCCACTTCCAGCTTTGCGCGCCTGCCCGAAGAAGGCCGGCCAGACATATATAATGTATTGGTCGATGAAGCGCCCATGGCCGGTATCATCACCTCCAGCGCCGTCAACGGTCTGGATATCGCACCGGCCTCCAAACAACTGGCCGGAGCCGAAGTCGAACTGGTAAACATGCTGGCCCGCGAACTGCGCTTGAAAACCGCTCTTGAATCCATACGCGCACGCTACGACTACATTATATTCGACTGTCCGCCTGCACTGGGTCTCTTAACCATCAACGCGCTGGCCGCTGCCGACTCGGTGCTTATTCCGGTACAGACCGAATATTTTGCTCTGGAAGGCGTGGGGCGGCTCATCGACACTATCGCCCGCGTGCGCAAAAGCCTCAATCCGCAGCTCGAAGTTGAAGGCGTTGTGCTGACCATGGCTGACATGCGTACCAATCTGTCTAAACAGGTGACCGAGGAGATTGCCTCCTATTTCGGAGACAAGCTTTTCAAAACCATTATTACGCGGAATATCCGGCTGTCCGAGGCTCCCAGTCACGGCCAGTCCATTATAGAATACGATATCGGCTCAAAAGGTTCGGAGGCTTATCTGGAGTTTGCCGCCGAGCTGCTGCAGCGTCATGAAGGTCGCAATATAAAGGAAAGCTGAAGCCATGTCGGAAAAAACAGTCAGACGCGCTCTCGGCAGGGGACTGGCCTCCCTCATTCCCGATTCTGCGCCGCAGCAGCAGGTCGCAACATCCAGTGTCGCCGATGCCGATGCGGTCAGACGTATTCCCATACACGAAATCACGCCGCTGCCCGATCAGCCGCGTCGCAACTTCCGTCCCGAAGAACTGGAAGAACTGGCCGCCTCCATCCGCAAGAGCGGCGTTCTGCAGCCGTTGCTGGTGCGTCGGGCCGAGTCCGGCTACATGCTCATCGCGGGCGAGCGTCGTCTGCGCGCCTCGCAGATGGCCGGTCTCGAAAGCGTCCCGGTCCGCATTCTGGATGTCAGCGAGAAGGAAGCCTACGGCATCGCCCTGGTCGAAAACCTGCAACGCGAAGATCTGAACGCCATGGAAGTGGCGCGGGCCTATCGCAAATTGATGGACGAATACGACATGAAGCAGGAGGATATTGCTACCGAAGTAGGCAAAGACCGCGCCTCGGTGGCCAATTACCTGCGTCTGCTACAGTTGCCAGGCAATGTGCAGGAAAAAGTGGAAGAGGGTGTGTTATCATTCGGTCACGCGCGAGCCATTGCAGCGCTTGATACCGACAGCATGAAACGCCTAAACTGGCAGCGTATCTTCTCCGGAACGGTGTCGGTGCGCGAACTAGAGCGTCTGGTGGCGGGCTTGAGAAAGCCCGGAAATTCCGGTGTCTCCGCCAAATCGGCAAAGACTGAACGCAGCCCGCAAGTACGCATGCTGGAAGAACAATTGCAGCGTCGGGTCGGTCTGCGCGTAAGCCTGGAGCCTAAATCGAAACAGGCCGGGCGTCTGGTCTTCGAGTACGCCAGTCTGGATGAACTGCAGATTGTGCTGGATTTATTAGGAATTGGAAACAATCAGGAGCTATAATAGATAAACCCGGTGGGTGCGCCGGAACCATACATACATGAAGGGGAGAGCAAGTGAAGATGGCAGCGACCAACGAAATCAACGCCCTCTTGGGCAGAGGCAGCGAGTTTGAAGGCAAGCTCACTTTTGAAGGCACGGTTCGTATTGACGGACGCTTTAAAGGCGAGATTTTCTCCAAAGACGTGCTGGTTATCGGCGAAGGCGCCGAAGTGGAGGCCGAAATCAAGGTTTCGCGCGTCATAGTTTACGGCAACGTAAAAGGCAACGTTTACGCCCCGGAAGGCATCAGCATGCATCCACCTGCACGCATATTCGGTTCGGTGGCCACCCGTTCCCTTACCATAGAGGAAGGCGTCATATTTGAAGGCGCCTGCCATATGAACAAGAACGGCACGGGTCAGGCCGAAGCGGTCGAAATCGGCGAAATGGACGGTACATAAAAAAAACCGGCAGAGTTTAAGTTAAGCATTATTTAATTTGCCGCGCAGGCTGGGTTGGTGTAAGCATTTAATAAACCCCCACGCGGTCTTAATATAAGAATTGTTGAAGGAAGCAGGAACGGATTTTGGGAATGGAACGCACCGAACTTGAAAAAGCATGGTCCGAGACCCTGAGCTCAATTAAAGAACGCACCAACAAAGGCAACTACAATCTATGGTTCCGCCCGATAAAACTGGGCGACCTGAACGATGAAAAATTGCACCTGATGGTGCCTAATACTTTCATGCGCGACTGGCTGCGCGACAACTACACCGACGTCATAGAACGCGAATTGCACAAAACTACCGGCATGGCCTGCTCGGTCGTAATCGAAGCCGAAGCCGCGCCTAATCCTCCGCTGGATCCGCTGGAGGGCAAGCGTCCGGCCCGGCCCGCGAAGCGCACGGTATCGCGCACCACGCCGCGCGGCAACGCTTCACAGACCCGTCTGCAGTTGCTCAATCCGCGCTTCACCTTCGACAACTTTGTCAAAGGTCCTTCTAATCAGTTTGCCTTCGAAGCCTCGCGCGCCGTTTCCAATCAACCGGGCGGCTCATACAATCCGCTCACAATTTATGGCGGAACCGGACTGGGCAAGACGCATCTGGTGCAGGCCGTGGCCAACAGCATAAAGGCCCGCATGCCGCATCTGCGCGTGATCTACACCACTGCCGAAAACTTCATGTCCGAAATGATAAACGCTCTTTCCACCAACCAGATCGACAGCTTCAAGCGCGCCTATCGCGACGGCTGCGATGTGCTGCTTGTTGACGATATCCAGTTCCTTGCCGGTAAAACCAGCACACAGGAAGAATTCTTCCACACCTTTAACTGTCTCTACGATGCGGGCAAGCAGGTGGTCATCACCTCCGACTCGTATCCTCAGGAAATAAAGGCTTTAGACGAGCGGCTGCGCTCGCGGCTGCAGTCCGGTCTGGTGGCCGATATAAAATCGCCCGATTTCGAAACCCGTCTGGCCATCCTTAACCGCAAGGCTCAGAGCATGCAGATGGAACTGGCTGAAGACGTGGGTTCCTTCCTGGCGCAGAACATCAAGTCCAACGTGCGCGAGCTGGAAGGCGCTCTGATACGACTGGATGCCTTCTCTTCGCTCACGGGTACGCCTATTAATCTCATTACTGCTCAGAATCTGCTTAAAGGGCAGATCAGCTCACATCGCCGTATGGTTACCATCGATGAGATACAGCGTCGTGTCTGCCGCTATTTCAGCATCTCTCAGACTCAGATGCTTTCGAAGACCCGCGTTCGCAAAATCGTAGTACCGCGCCAGATCGGAATTTATCTGGCCAAACAGCACACCGACCTGACGCTGACTGAAATCGGCATCAAGTTCGGCGGTCGCGATCACACTACGGTGCTGGCTTCGATACAGAAGATAGAACAGCTCATGATCGAGGATATGAGCATACGCAACTCAGTGGAACATCTGGAGAAACACCTCGAAACGTAATCATCCGGCAGTCTCAGCCGCCCTCTGTGGATAAATGGTTGACAAGTCGGTTTATAAGTCTTTGACAAATGAGGTCGATTGTGGATAAGAAATGGATCTTCCAGAAACTCTTAAATATAGAGCACATCAGATCCATAAGCAATCAGTGAATGTTTTCAGCAACATAAGATGCTTATCCACTAATCAACAGTACCTACAACTACTACTATTTATATTTATAGGTTAATAGTGATAGAAGGAGAGACGGCAATGAAGGTTGAAATCGATCAGGCAACATTTTCGGCCCTGACCGGAAGAACTCAGGGAATAGTAGATCGTCGTTCAACAGTACCGATGCTGGCCAATGTTCTGATCGACGCCGGAGACAAAGAAACTCTGAATGTCTCGGCTACCGATTACGAGCTGTATATGCGCGCTTCATGCGAAGCTAAAATAAGCCGCAAGGGACGCGTCTGTATCAATGCCCGCGATCTGAACGATATTGTTAAAAACATGCCTTCAGGCCCGCTCACCATAGAGCAGGAAAAACCCGGCCAGGTAACTATCCGTTCGGGCAACATCAAATTCAATCTGCATTGCGCACCGGCTGAAGAATTCCCCGAACTGCCCGAAATCAAAGAAGTCGAATATTTCCAGATCAAACCCAAAGACTTCCTCGATATCGTCAGCCATACCATTTTTGCCGTAGCTTCCGACGATCCGCGTATTTTCTTGAACGGCGCTTATGTCGAAATGCAGAAGGCCGGTAAAATACGCATGGTTGGAACAGACGGTCATCGTCTGGCGCTGATTGACCGCGAGCTGGAAGATGCTCCGAAGCTTGAAAATTCGGTTATCATTCCGCGCAAGGGTCTGCTCGAAATGACCAAGATGCTTTCGGAAGGTGTCGGAGCCGAAGAGAAGATAGAATTCGGTTTTACAAAAACCAATGCACATCTGCGCCGTTCGAATCTTTCACTTATGATTCGCCTGATTGAAGGCGAATTCCCCGATTACAACATGGTCATTCCGCGCGCTGCTGAAAAGATTGCCACCGTGCCGCGCCGCGCCTTCATCGATGCTCTCAAACGCATGTCGCTGCTGTCGGTAGAGCGCACCTTCGGCGTGAAAATGAGTTTTTCGGAAGGCTCCATGAAGATCGAATCTTCGCATCCCGATAAGGGCGAGAGCGTGGAAGTTCTGGACATCGATTATGACAAGGAAGAACTCAGCATCGGTTTCAATGCGCGTTTTTTCCTGGACGTGCTGACCGTGCTGGATTGCGACGACGTGAAGCTGGAACTCTCCGACGAGCTGTCGCCCTGCGTACTGCGTCCGGCGCTGTCGGAAGACTACCGCTGCATCATCATGCCGGTGCGCGTGTCCTAAGCGAAGGCAGAGCACTTTAAGAGCATGTATACAATCAAACCCGGATGTTGAAAATGACATCCGGGTTTTTTTATGGGGGTCTGCCTATATGAAGAATAACCCGGAATTGGTTGACTGACATATGGAATGTTTATAAGATTAAAAAAGTTTAAGCATTTAATTTGGTGTAAAGATGAGCTATATTGACATCATAGATAAAACATTAATTCCAGCGGTAAAAAAGGAGTGGACAGTTTTAGATCTTTTTGCTGGTTGTGGTGGTTTAGCTTTAGGATTTGAGTCTCTTGGGTTTGATACTATGGGATTTGAAATGAATGGAGATTGTTGCAGATCTTATAATTCAAATCTATCTGGTAAGTGCATAGAAGATCGTCTAACCGAAGAATATTCATTTCCACCTGCCGATATTGTAATTGGAGGACCTCCGTGTCAGCCGTTCAGTGTCGGCGGCAAGCAGATGGGTATTAACGATGCAAGGAATGGATTTCCTTCTTTTATAAGTGCAATTCGTCAGGTCAAACCTAAGTTGTGGCTTTTTGAAAATGTTCGCGGGTTGCTTTACCGCAATAAATGGTATCTTGAACAGGTTCTCGATTCACTGGAAGCAGTTGGCTATAGAGTTGAATATCATATTATGAATGCTGTCAATTACTTTGTCCCTCAAAACAGAGAAAGGCTTGTTGTGGTCGGTCATCTTGGTGGTTTCGTTTTTCCGGGAAAGTCTAACAGAATTATTACGGCAGGAGAAGCTCTGGGTGATATGGCACTGGAAACACCAACGGAGAGCAAATTTCTTACTCCGAACATGGACGAGTATATTCTTAAATATGAGAGAGCTTCAAAATGCATAAATCCCCGCGATCTTCACATGGATAAACCAGCAAGGACTCTTACTTGCAGGAATATATGCGGGGCAACCGGAGATATGCACAGAATAAAACTGTCTGACGGGCGACGCAGACAGATAACAGTCAGAGAAGCTGCTGTTTTACAGAGTTTTCCCAGCTGGTTTTCATTCTCAGGCAGTGAAAGCAGTCAATTCAATCAAATTGGAAACGCTGTTCCCCCTATGCTTTCACGCGCAATTGCCGCAAGTGTAAAAGATTATCTACTGGGGTTCGCAACGAGGCAGAAATGCGAGCAGGCTGGAATTCCTTCCAGACAGTTAAAGCTTTTCAGGGAAAGTGTTTATGAGTAAATTCAGACCTTTTTTAACAGATGAGAATGCTCCAAAAGGTTTTATCGACAAAAAGCCAGAAGTAAAACTTCTGATTAATCAAGCTATCGATATTATCAAGTCTTTCGGTATTCCACTTAATGACAGTCCAAGAAGAACAGAGCGCATGGCAATGGCCTTTCTGGCCGTAGCTGGCATCTTTAAAATTGAAAACTGGAATGAATGTAGAGGCGGCAGTCAGCCGTTTGCTCTGAAAACACGCGAAATAATTATTGCCGTCAACAGGTATTTTGGTGAAAAGATTTCTTCAGGCTCCTATGATGACATCCGGCGTAAAGATTTAAAACTGCTTGTTTTAGACGGGCTTGTGGTCGCTTCCAAACCAAATTCAGCCAGAAATGACAGCACAAGGGGATATTCCATATACGCTGCACATGCAAAAATAATTAAAATGTACGGAACACGCAGATGGTCTGCCGCTTTGAACAAATTCATGCGGGACCGAAAAAAGCTCAGCGAAAATCTACAGTGTGTCAGAAATCTGGAAACAGTCCCGGTTGTTCTGCCTTCGGGTTTGCAGATTGAGCTCTCACTCGGAAAACACAATGAATTACAGAAAGCAATTATAGAGCAGTTTCTCCCGCACTTCGGTCACGGAACGGAAGTGTTCTATCTGGGCGATACCAGCAAAAAGTTATTGTATGTTAATGAAAAGAAATTAAAGGAGCTGAACTTTTTTGAACTTTCTCACGGCGAATTGCCGGACATTATTGCATACAACAAAGAGAAAAACTGGCTCTATCTTATAGAGGCGGTTCATACGAGCGGCCCCTTTTCCCCGGAAAGGCGGTTGGAGCTTGAAAGGCTGACGGAGACCTGTACAGCAAGATTGATTTACATTACAGCATTTCCAGACAAAGCGACCTTCCGAAAATTCATAACAGAAATAGCCTGGGAAACAGAAGTGTGGATAGCTGATGATCCTGATCACCTGATACATTTTGACGGAGACAAATATTTGAGCCCATACGAAGAAACTCACTGAAACAATTTATGGTTGAATACAAATTGGAATCAGAACCCAAATGGCCTGTGAATGCAATGAATCCTGTAAGAGCTGTTTCAGCATCTGGCATTATATAAATGTATTGCTGTTGTTAAGCATTACCGGATTAGGTGTTTATTACTGGGGACGGCTGCCGGATAATATGCCGGTGCATTTCGGATTGGATGGAACACCTGACCGCTGGAGCAGTCGCGGCGGTGAGTTTCTGCTTATTTTTATTGTACCCTGGGGTCTGACGGCTTTCATGTACCTGATCAGTCTTCTTGCAGGAGCAGCCCGTAAAAATCCGCAGTTTATGAATATCCCCAACAAGGAAAAATTTCTTAAGCTTTCTTCCGCCGAGCAGGAGCCATTTTTCGAGGCCCTGAAGGCGCTGTTCTATTCCACCGCCGCTGCGGTCAATCTGCTCTTTCTGCTTATTGCCTATGGCATGACACAGGTGGCAATGGGGGTCTACGACAGGCTGCCGGTATGGTGCATCTGGCCGTGTCTGGGCATTGTGCTGGCCTTCGCCATCGGCAATACCATACGCCTGATGCGGATTTCATACAGAATTACAAAGTGAAGGCCGCTTACTTCACTCCGACTCTCCACTTTGGAAAGTGGATTAAGAGGTGAGGTTCTTTCTCTCGGTGTGGCGGTCGTTAGTGTTTTACCGCTGTGTTAAATCGCTCATGCGCGCGCGAAGCGCGCGCATGTCATACTGCTGCAAACTGGCGATTCCAGGATGTAAATAATCCTCACTGCTAAAGAGCGCATTGGGACTTTCTTTGCGCGTCCAAAGAAAGTCCCCCAAAGAAAGGACGCTAATGCGCCCCGTTTTGACCGCTGGCCTGCGGCCACCACTTGCGCCAACGGGCCCGCGCAAACTCGGACTGTAAGAACAGTCCTCAAACAGTTGCGCGGTCTGATCCGTCGTCGCTGCGTTGCGTCCAAAATGGCGCAGAAGAATCCGGTGCGGTTTTTCTGGAGTAGCGGTCGTTAGTGTTTTAACGCTGCTTTAAATTGCTAATGCGCGCGCGAAGCGCGCGCATCAATCCTCGGTGCAGCCGATGTATTCGGTGGCCATGACGAAGTTGTCGAAGACGGCGTATTCGTCCTTTGCTGCCGCCCATTCTTCATCTCCGCCGCCGAAGAAGCTGGAAAAATAAAGAACGTCAATGCCTAAATCGGCTACGTCCCTGAAACGCAGGTCGTCAACCTGCAGAGCTTCCGTGCCGTCCAGCCAGGCTCGCAGCGAGCCGTCATGTTCGCCCGGAGTGTTCAGGCAGACGGCGCTTTCCAGACAGTGCCAGCGACCCGGAATCAGACGCGCCGTCTCTTCCGGAGTCCAGTAAAAATAGTCGCCCCAGATGTCGGCCTGTTCGGGATAATAGACATACTGCGCCAGCCGTCCGTCTTCGCGCCACATGATGCGTGCGCTCCAGCCGTCCGTACCGTCGGGAACAAGGCCGCCGCTGTTATGCTCGCCGCCTGCCAGTCCGGGCAGTTTGCCGCCTTTTACAAAATCGAAATCGTCAGCGAAGCGCACATAGTAGCGCAGATGCAGACAATCCTGCGGTTCTATTCCAAGCAGCTCAAAGCGCGTCACAAATTCACCACCGGAGTCCTCGCTGCCGTAGCCGCCGGCTGGATATTCCACACGCAGTGCATGATCTGAAAAAGCTTCAGTGCCGGATATGATTGAAAAATGTTCTTCCGGCGACGGGCCCCATTCCATTCCCCAGACATCCTGCCAGGGATCATTTTCAAAACCGCTGAAGAAAATTACGTCGGTGCGACCAACCAGATTTTCTTCGAGGCCGTCGGGATCTCCGGCACGGAAGCTTTCAGCCTCGACTTCGAGTGAATCGCTGTCGCCGTCCGCAGAACTTTCGTACGCAGAGTTGCAGGCCGGGAAAAGAAAAACAAAAATTATGATCCAGAACAGCAGCGGGAGGTGTTTTATTGTTGGAATCTGTATGAAAAATTCGGGCGTCTGCACCCGTGCAGGATTGCGCTTCATTATTCTTCTGCGGTTTCCGTCACTTCACTCTCGATTTCATCGGAATCAGCGGAATCGGCATTTTCCTCCGACTCGGTAGCTTCTTCCAACTCGCCGCCTTCCAGCTCACCATCTGATTCGCTTTCAATATCAGCGGCTTCAGTATTTTCGGTGGCCTCAGTCTCCGAAAGCTCACCCTCGGAAGTGTTTTCGCCTTCGACATCGCCGGTGTCTGTCTCCGGCTCGACTTCGTCGTATTCCGGAAGTTCTATATCCAGATCGTAATCGCCAGGATGCGAGGAAGACGAGTATGAATTAATGCAGCCGGTCGTGAAAGCGGCGCAAAGCAGCAGCAGCAATATAAATGACGGGCGCGGTTTCAATAACATGACATCTCCTGTTCCTTGCAGTAAAAATACCACTCTTCAGGCACTTAAGGCAAGGCCGACGTATAAAAGCCCCTGAGTAGTCCCCGGTTTTACATAGAGCCTGTTTCCCGCAAGTGCTGAGGAGAAAATCGCAGATTTTCGTCTCGAAGCATGATGGAAACGAGCCGCCTTGCACTTCGAGACGGCGCTTTTACGCGCCTCCTCAGTGCAGGCGGAGGTAAATCTAATAACTTGCCAAAAATAAAATACATTTCACCAAACTGGGTGACTGCTCATACAAAAGCCCTTATTCAATATTCGGCCATAACTTGCATTCCTTTAAGATAAGAGATACTTAATTTGAAGAGTTTTTTGTGGGAGGAAGCGTGAAAATGGCAACACGCATTGTTTTTCTGGATCGGGATGGGGTTATAAACCGCAACGCCCCCGAAGGCGAATACATACTTACCAGCGAACAGATGGTACTGCTGCCAGGCGCGGCACAAGCCGTAAAACGTCTGAATGAACTTTGTTTTGTGGTGGTAGTGGTCACAAACCAGCGCTGCGTTTCCATGGGTCAGATCAGTGAGAAAGGCGTGGACCGCCTGCATGACTACATGCTGGAGCTGCTGGCAGCCGAAGGCGCGAAGCTGGATGACATTTTCTACTGTCCGCATTCGCTGGAAGATAAATGCTTCTGCCGCAAACCCCAGCCGGGAATGCTTATGGCCGGACTGCAGAAATTCAAGGCTGACGCCGCCGACTGCTTTATGGTGGGCGACAGCTACCGCGATATTAAAGCCGGACGCCTTTTAGGAATTCCGACCATACTGGTGGACTGGAGCGCCGGGCAGGATACGCTGCACTCGCGCTGGCAGGCCGCCGACCTGGCCGGAGCAGTGGAAATCATCGAGCGAGAAAGCCGGAAAAAATAACGGAACATAAAAAAGGGCGGTCAATCCTGACCGCCCTTTCATTATAAATACAGTTCAGTTACAGCTTACTCCTCTTGAGAGCTTTTTCTTCTCAGGCGCAGACCACCCAAGGCCAGCAGCATCAACAGCCAGGCCGGAGAATTTGAAGTGGACTGGCAGCTTGGGTTTTCGCCGTCACCCTCGCCTTCGCCTTCGCCTTCACCCTCGCCTTCGCCCTCGCCTTCACCTTCACCTTCACCCTCACCTTCGCCCTCACCTTCGCCCTCACCTTCACCCTCGCCTTCGCCTTCGCCTTCGCCTTCGCCCTCACCTTCGCCCTCACCTTCACCCTCGCCTTCACCTTCGCCTTCACCCTCGCCTTCGCCTTCACCTTCGCCTTCGCCTTCACCTTCACCTTCACCTTCGCCCTCACCTTCACCTTCACCTTCGCCCTCGCCCTCGCCGCCGGGGCTCTCGCAGTTATATCCAAGGCAATCTTCGTCTTCTGCACAATCGCCGCAGCTGCCGCCGCAGCCGTCGTCGCCGCACTCTTTGCCGTCGCATTGCGGCTGGCAGACGCATAATCCGACCTGGCATTCCTCGCTGTCGTCACAGAAGCCGCAGACTCCGCCGCAGCCGTCTTCGCCGCATTCTTTACCAGTGCAGTCTTCGGGGCAATCAACGCACTCGAAGTTTATTTCATCGCACATCAAACCTGAGCCGCAGGTGCCACAAGAACCGCCACAGCCGTCGTCACCGCATTCTTTGTCGGTACATTGCGGAATGCAACCGAGGCACTGACCATTCGAGCAGGTTTCGCCGCCGCCGCAGGTGCCGCATACTTCGCCGCAGCCGTTGCCACCGCATTCTTTACCGGCGCAGTTTACAGCCAGGCATTCGCCGACGCAGATGTAATCCCATGCATTTGAGCAGCACCAGGAATCGTCGGCACATACTGCGGCTTCGCACATACAGCCGTCGCAGCCCGGACTTTCGCTTTCTTCGCAGCCGCCGCCATATTCCAGACAGACACCGTCGTTGCATACTTCATCTTCGGTGCAGGTGCCGCAAACGCTGCCGCAGCCGTCGCCGCCGCAGTTCTTGCCATCACACTTCGGCTGACACGACAGTGTTGTGAAGCTGTAGAAATCGCCGCCGTTGTCGTCGGTGGCCTGATTGCCTACCGCATCGCTGCTGACTATATAATAGGAATAGCTGGTGGTCTGATCCAGGTCTTCAATGGCGATGGAGTGTTCGGTAACCAGATCGTCATTACCGAAGATATCGGCCCTTGAAGGCATGTATACCCAGGATGTCGAGGGTTCGTCGCTCGTCCAGCTTATTACCGCGCTGAAATCAGAGGGCGTAGCCTCAAGGTTTTCGATTGAGGGAGTCTGACAGTCGATGCTGGCGGACAGCTCCGTAAAGCTGCCCGAGCCGTCGCAGAGTACGTCGTCATACTGTACATGCAGGATATCATCGTGCACGGCGCTTACAGGCATTACACGTTCGAAAATACCGGTATTCACGCCGGTCTCGGTAACGGTCAGATTCTGTGGATCGTCACTGTTGTAATACATCTCTACCGTAGCGTTTTCAATCGCGGACGGATTGGCGTTCAAGTCCGAATCGTAAAGACGGACAGTCACATCCGATTCGCAGGAAGAGGTTTCTTTGTCAATAGTCAGTATGCCGCAACCGGGAATGGCAGCGCTGATGGTCGAATGCCAGGGTCTGGCATTGAAGGCGGTGATGTAAACATCGATATCCATTACTTCATCGACATCGATATATATGGTGGCATTGCCGTCTGCATCACTGATGCCGGTAGCCAGAATCTCGCCTGCGTTCATGAGAGAAATGAAAGCGCCTTCCACGGGGTCACGGGATGTCGTGTTTACCGAAAATTCGATACTTGCTCCACCCAGCGGAACAACTACCGGCGGAGTCACCGAAAGCACATATGGCGCACTGGAACGCAGCATGACGGTGGGGTCGCCGAAGAGGTGGTATTGATGTACCGTTTCTGTGACATTGTCGGTCACACCGAACTGAGCGATCATGTGTGAAAAAGCACCCAGAACGGCATTACCCTGACGATAAGCGCCACCAACAAAGGACGAGAAGAAGCCCTGACCCATGACGGCAGGTTCATCCCAGTTGGCATTAGTGGTGGCCGAGAAGGAGCCTATGGCGCCCTGCGGCGTGGTGCTGGTTCCGGCGCGCTGCCAGGCTTCCGAGAAACAGGTGCCGATTCCGGCGTAATCGCCGTTCTGACAGGCCACATCCATAACGAATGGCATTATGGGTGAGTTGGTCAGCGCCAGAACCTGAGAAGTCGAGTACTCGGGGCTGGTGGTGGTCCAGGCCGTACCTGAGCCATGACCGACATAAATGCTCATGCCCACGCCGTTGTTAAAGGCGGTAGTGATGTTGCCGGCGGTATCGTTGCCGGTGCTGTTATAGAATTTTGAGAATCCGGCATATCCCGCGCCCGTCAGAATCGATGCCGCACCATTGACATAATCGTCATCCGAAGGATCGGAGCCCTGCGAAGACGAAATGCCCAGCGCATAGCCATAGCGTGCGGCGTTGGCGCCTTCGGGCGGACTGAATTCGTAGGCGGTATATTTGTTGATGAGCAACTGGGCCTGATCGGTGGTAGCCACCGAGAAGCGACCGAAAATGACATCCATCAGGAGGTCGCTGCCTTCCAGGTTCACATAGAAGAAGTCGGAGTCGCAACCGTAGGGGCTGACGAAAGTCGGCAGTTTGTCGCCTTCGCCGACCAGAATCAGCCAGGTGGGCGGCACTGGCCAGTTATTATAAGCATCGGAGATATAGCTCTGAATGGCTTCCTTGCTGCCGTTGCCGATGTCGGCCAGGCTGGTGACTGCGGTGGGGAAAGCGGCCTGGCGTCTGATTTCGGCATATGAGACCATCTGATTGTAGAAACTGGCGTGAGTTATTATGAGGAGCAGGCCGGGATTGTTCGCCTCGACGCGAACGGGAATATAGCGGGCCGAGTCCAGAACTTCGCCTTTGAAAATTTCGGCGAAAGGTGCGGACATCTTGCGCGTAAGACCGGCTTCACGCTTTACGGCGCTGTCGTAGCTCAGTTTAATGTTTATACTGCTGTATACCAGCAGCTTGCCTTCAGCCGGCAGATAAAGGAAGGGATGAGTATTGACGCGAACCATCGTCAGACCGCGCATTATCATCGGCTCTGAAACGTCGAAGAGCTCACGCGGGAAAAGCCCCGCAGAAGTGTAAGCTTCGGCATCGAAGGTAAAAGGAGGACGTTCTCCGCCGCAGCGCTTCCAGTCGGGCTGGCAGGGATATACTCTGCCGACATCCACAACATCATATTCTGCCGAAACAAGCTCGGCGCGCACTTTTGCACCGGACGGAACGGCTACCAGACGTCCATAGTTGGGCAGTGAAGCCTTGCCGACTTCCTGCAGGTGTCCGCCGCCGGGTAGTTCAAGGCTGGTGAATTCTTCGCCGCGCACCATGACTTTTGAGGTGTAATAGCCCGGCAGACTGAAATTCAGCGCCACGCCATTCGATTGCTGATTATAGGTTTTTACGGAGACTTCAGAGCCAGCCGGGGCCAGACCTCTGTCGTCCAGCGGGTTCCAATTGCGCTCAAGGGCCTGAGCGCTGGAAAGACCGAAAACACATATGAAGGCCAGAGAGAAAATGAACCTGAACGCCTGTGAATTCCGCAGCCTGACGCCTTTTCTGACTGACATGATAATCTCCTTAACTTACATTACAATCGATGACGGTTAGTCCACCTGGAACCATAATTACAATCATTGCACAACCTTAATATATAAGGATATCCCGGCCTGTAAGGCTTGTCAAAAATATCAGAGCAATATCGGGGATCGCTCTGAGTCGTCCCCAGTTTGGTGAAATGTATTTTATTATTCCGGCAAGTTATGAAATTTACCTCCGCCTGCACTGAGGAGGCTCGTAAAAGCGCCGTCTCGAAGTGTATGGCGGCCAGTTTCCCTCATGCTTCGAGACGAAAATCTGCGATTTTCTCCTCAGCACTTTCGGGAAACAGTCACTACAGAAAACCGGGGACTGTTCAGGCTGCACCCCACGGTTTTGCTGGCAATTTCATCAAAATCTGACCCGGCAGCTATTTTCTCTGTACAAGTGAGTGGCCAGGTGATAGGAATTTTCCAATTGGTTAGGCTATAAACATATAAAAGGACTTTGAAAATGCTGTTGTCAATCGTTGAAGGTCTGAAAAACTATTTTTCGGAGTTCAAGGTTCTCAAACACACCCCGCGTGAGTTCTGGAATCTGAACCTGGTCATTAACTTCTTCGAGATGCTGGCCTATTTCTCGTTCATCACAGTGCTGGCCATGTATCTGTCCGAGAACGTCGGCTTTGACGACCAGTGGGCCGGCAACGTGGTCGGCATCTTCTCCTTTATGATAACCATTATCATTTTCTTCTCCGGGCCGATCATCGATTCCATCGGAGTAAAGCGAGCCCTTTTCTACAGCATGCTTATTCTTATTCCCTGCCGCCTTTTCATGGGTCTGATCGGACCCTTTGAAAACTGGTATCTGGATAAGAACCTCGATCTTGAAAAAGCCCGCTCCATGATTGTCGAGCAGGACCTGCAGAAAAAAGTCTTCACCCACGACACCAACAAGCTCATTGACGCTCAGGTCGAAATTGTTATGGCCAACCCGGATCTGGCTGCTAAGAACTTCAAAGCCGAAGAACTGCGTCTGGACTCGATGGGTCTGCGCGAAAATCTGATTCTGACTGCCGCCAAATCAGAAAAAGTGAAAAATGAATTCGGCGAAGACCTGGCCACACAATTGCAGGATCAGGAAAAGTTCAAGAGTCTGGTGGTGATGCTGGTCGGAGAGAATCCGGCAATAGCAGAGAAATATTACGTCGATCTGGACAAGGCTGTAGCCGCCGGAGAAGTGGAATTCAAGAAAGCCATAATCAATATTGTCACCAACTACCCGGAACTGCGTTCCAAGCTGTCCATTCAGGAAACTCTGAAGATCGTCGTCTTCATAATTCTGATTTTCACCGCTATGGGTGAAGCTCTCATGGTTCCGGCAATTTATGCTGCACTGCGCATGTACACCAACAAGCGCACTTCAGGCACGGCCTTCAATTTCCAGTATCTCACCATGAACATCGGTGCAGTATTAAGCTACGTCATGTTCGATTTCCTGCGCAACAACTTCGGAAACGAGTCCATCCTTCTGGTGGGTTCGTTATTTGCAGTAATCTGTGCTGCGGCGACGCTCTTCCTGCGTTCCAACATCACTGTGACCGATGAAGGAGAAGTTCTGGAAAAACCGGCCAAGACCGCGGCTGAAAAAGAAAACCCGCTGTCCATTCTGATTGAGGTCATAAAAGAACCCGCCTTCTGGCGCTTCATGTTCTTCCTGCTGCTGCTCATCGGAGTCAAGCTGGTCTTCACGCATCAGTTCATGGTCATGCCTAAATATTACGACCGTGTGCTGGGCCCCGATGCCCCCATCGGTTTGTTGAATGCCATCAACCCGGCCATCATTGTGGCGGGCCTGATTCTCTTTATTCCGATAGTCATGAAATTTACCGTGTTCCGGCTAATCATCGTCGGCACCTTCGTTTCGGCTTCGTCGGTTTTCTTCCTGGCCATACCGGCCAAGTTCTTCCTCTTCCTGGGATGGACCTACGAGCAGGGCTTCCTGACCCTGATACTCCTGCAGATAGTCGTCTTCGCCTTTGGTGAACTGATCTGGTCGCCGCGTCTTTCCGAGTATACCGTTACCATTGCGCCGCGCGGTCGTGAGGGCACCTACATGAGTCTGGCGGCGCTGCCGTTCTTTATAGCCAAGCCGCTCAACGGCTGGCTCTCGGGTCTGCTGCTGACGGAATACTGCCCGGAAGGCGTACTTAACGATGTGGTTTCCGGTGCGCGTCAGTGGTACAACGGACCCGAAATGATGTGGCTGATCTTCGGTATAATCGCCATTTCCAGCCCCATACTGGTAGTAACCTTCAGAAAATTCATCCGTAAGACCGAACGTCAGAAGGATGAACGCGAAGCCCGCGAAGCTGAAGAAGAAGCCGCCAAGAAAGAGGCCGGAAGCCAGGAAGCTTAACGGCTGCTGTTGATAAATAAAGAGACCGGCGGTTTCTGCAACTGCCGGTCTTTTTTTGTCTTGCTGTTAAGGCTCTGGCGGTTAAACTCGGAATGAAATCATCTCACCCCTTATTCTCTTCTCCACTGTGGAGCGGGGAAAGCGAACGAATGCGAGCAGGGCTGAGGTAAGCGGTATAAAACGGAGCGCAATTTTCATGCGGATATCCACAGAGTTCCTCATTGTTCTGCTGCTGTTATTTACATCTCCCGTCACCCTGGCCGCCGACGCCGACTTCAATTCGAAGCTGCTCGAAGGCCAGGCCGGAGAAAACTGGTACGGGCTGTATTTTTCCGGCGGCAAGGTCGGTTATATGCGAATTGCCACCAGTCTGGATGCTCCGGGTCTGGTAAACACTGAAGAGGAAGTGGCCTTCCGCCTTAAAATCATGGGCCGCACGCAGGAACTGAGTACGCTTTCTAAACGCACATACAATCGCACTTCCGGTACGCTGGAGCGCATGAGTTTCAGCATGAAGTCGGAAGCCGGTCAGACTCAGATGGAAATCGTAAAAGATGACGCACTCTGGCGTCAGACTTCGATAGTGGGTGGCGCAAAGAGCGAAAAGATGCTGGATTACGAGCCGGAAAACATTTACGACCTGCTGGCCAACGAAGCCGCCATAGCCGCCGGGCGACTGGATGCCGAACAGGAAATCGTTTCATACGTTTACGATCCCAGCGTTTCAATGCGTCTGACCAGCGTCAACCGCGTGACAGCCCGCGAAAAGCGTCTTTATGGTGGTGTTCCGGTGGACGTGGTGCGCTTTGAGGGTGAATTAAAAGAGGCTCATTTACCGCAGACCAGTTGGTATGATCTTAACGGGCGTCTTTTAGAAATGAAAGTAGCCGGATTCCTGACGGCCCTGCTCGAAAGCGAAGAACTGGTGCGCTCGGGCGAATATCTGGCCGATTTCATGGCCGCTACCGTGATAAAAACCCCGCAGAAAATCAAAAATCAGAAAAGCGCCCCCGGTCTGCAGATCGTTTTTGAAGGCATCAGCAGCGAAGAGCTTAAAATAAGCAGCCTGCGCCAGCAGTGGGAAATTCTGCCCGACGGCACGGCGCGGCTGACCGTAAAACGCGAGCAGCCCGGCAGTCACGCCTGGAAACCGGCAGAGGCTCCATTGTCGGCAGAATTTTTAAGCCCGGACGAGCGTATTCAGAGCAGCGATGCACGCATTGTGGAGTTGGCGCGTAAGATTACACAGGGCTCTGCTACGGTCGAAGAGGCTGCAAAGAAACTGCTGCACTGGGTGTATGAGGAAGTCGAAAAGAAGTACACCCCCAGCTTCTCCAATGCGCTGGACGTGCTGGAAAGCATGGAAGGCGACTGCGGCGAACATGCCGTGCTTTTTGTGGCGCTGGCGCGAGCCGCCGGGATTCAGGCCCGTGAAGTGACCGGCATTGTCTATGCGCAGGATATTGGAGGTTTCGGTTTCCACGCCTGGGCTGAAGTTCTGGCCGGAGACACCTGGCTTTCGGTAGATCCGGCCTGGGGCCAGATGCCTGTAGACGTGACACACCTGGCCTTTGCACAGGGCGGTGCCGCAGCCCAGATGAAAATCGCCGCGCTGATAGGCAGCCTGAAGATAATAGAGATAAAGACGGAGTAGCGGTCGTTTGATTTTTAACGCTGCGCTCTTTCGCTAATGCGCGCGCGAAGCGCGCGCATGCGGTCAGTCCTTGTTCGCCAGGTCATCGGGTACGCATACTGCGCGGCTGTCGGGAACATCCACGCAGGTGTAACCGCTGCGGCAATCGTTATCCAGGTGCGTACACAGCGTCATGCAGGTTTTTATCATTTCTGAATCTACCGTAATGCCGGTACAGCGTGAACCCGAGAGACAGCCGTCGTCGTCTTCGCAGAGTCTCGAACAGTAGCCGCTGGGGAAGATGGCGTTGAAGTCGTTATCGGCTTCGGTGATACAGTACAATTCTTCCGAACAGTCTGCATCAGCCGCACAGGCCCCGCCGGTCAGGTGCGGATTACCGCAGGTGTTGTCGGCGGGCAGACAGACCCAGCAGGGTTCAGACAGACCCATGTATGAAGAGACGTCGGTGCAGGTTGAATCTTCCGGGCAGATCGGGTCGGTGGAACGACAGGACGGCGAGCAAAAATGCTCCTGAGTCTCCAGGACGCGGCTGCAGACGCTGCCCTCAGCCGGACAATCGCTGTCGCTGTAACAGTTCCGGCACATGCCGGGCCACAGACTGTTATCCTCGCATAAACCGCTTTCCTCATTGCATACTTTATCGTCAGAGCAGCCGGCGTTAATGCAATGCTCGGAACCCGGAACGCAGGTGCAGGTTTCCTCATCGATTTCGTAAAGCTCAGCGCAGCCCAGTTCCGGGCAGATTTCGCTGTCGCCATCTGTGCCGCCTTCTGCGTCGCCATCCTCATCGCCATCGGAAGTGGGAATGCAGACGCCGGTGGCGACGTGGCAGTAATAGCCGTCCGAGCAGCCGTCGATGTTGCAGTTGCCGCTGGAGGCATCTCCATCTGCATCGCCGTCGTTATCTTCCACTATACAGGCGTGCAACGCCGTGTCGCAGAGACCTTTATCACAGGTGATTTCGCTGCTGCAGTATTTGAGGCAGGAGTGCTCGATGCAGATTTCCGCCGTATCGCAATCGCTGGAGTTCAGACACTCGAAAGCGACTTCATCGCCGTCCGGCGTTCCGTTACCGCCGACTGTGTCGTCTCCACATCCTGTCAGAGATATAATGAGCATCAGAACAAATACAGGCGACAATATTCTGGACATGACAGTAAACCCTTCGATCTTGTGACTCTTTATTTCTTTTTTCCAGCAGGCTTATTGTATTCTGTCAGAGTCTCAAATTCAAAACTCTTTTACAAGCATGTGAGTTTAATTTCGTCGTCGGCAGGCTACCACTGACGAATGCTTTCTGTTACTATGCTGCTCATGAAGATTCGTTTCGCCATAATTGCAGCACTGCCCCTGCTGTGCATCCTGGCAGCGGCCTGCTCCGGGCCGCAGGCTCCGGCTGCTGCTGTAAAAGGACCGGAAATCGCAGCCCGGCAGATCAAACTGGAAACGGCAGATTTTACAATAGCGGCTGAAAAGGCCGGGCTGGACGGCAGTTTATGGAAGCTTGAAAAAGCAGAAATTGAAACGCGCACTACTGGAAATGGCTTGCTTAAACTTATGGCTCCGCTGGCAACTTTTGATATGCAGTCCGGTCGCATTGAAGCCGATGGCGGTATAAAAGCCACGCTGGGTCGGACGCAGGTGCGGGCCGGGCGTATCAGCCTGGACAGCGCGGCGGATTCCTTCCGCATGGAAGGTGAATTAAGCATCGACGCACCGGGTTTGTCGCTAAGCGGCAAATCCCTGCAGGGTCATATTTCCGCTGCTGCCGATTTTGAAGTAGACCAGCCGCGTCTGCGACTGACAGCGCCGGACGGAGAATAAAAATGCTGTCTCATACACATATAAAATGCCTGCTGCTTATTATGCTGCTGTTTTCTATTCCGACGCTGTTACAGGCGGAAGAACCTGCCGCCGCATCCGGCATGCTTTTATGGACGCCCGGCGAGCCGCTGGACATTTCCGCCGAAAGCATGCGTTTCGAGGCGGACAGTTCGCGCATCGTTTTCGAAACACAGGTTAAACTTACACAGAGCGGACTGAATCTTAGTTGCCATAAACTGACACTCGACTCCGATAAGAACGGCTCACTGTCGGGATTTATTGCCGAAGGTGCGCTGCAGATCGAACGGGCCGGACTTAAAATCACGGCCATGCGCGCCGAATACGATCACAGTTCACGCCGCCTGACACTCTCGGGTTCGCCTGCTGTCGAGCGCAACGCCGACAAAGTGTGCGGTGAGCGCATAATAATCGACTTCGCTTCCGGAACCGTAACAGTCGAAAAAGCACAGGCGCGAGTGAATCTGAAGAACACCGAAAATAAGGACAGCGCCAATGAGTGACACCGCCGGGGCTGATTACATTCTGAACGTCGAAAACCTGCAATTTGCACACGGACGCCGTCCAATATTGTGCGGCGTATCTTTTGCGCTGGAAAGCGGCAGTGTAATGGGTCTCCTGGGACCCAACGGCGCAGGCAAAACCACCTGCATCCGTCTGCTGGCCGGTCTGCTGGAAGCCTCCTCCGGGCGCATTCTCTTTGATGGCAAAGACATCAGCCGCTGGAGCACCGCCCGGCGCGTAAAATCCGGACTGGCCTGGCTGCCGCAGGAGCCATCTGTTTTCAGCCGCCTGGACGTGCGCGGAAATCTTAAGCTCTTCTGTGAAGAGTCCGGTCTGTCGCGCAGACAAACCGAGACCGCCATTGAGAGAGTTACAGAGCAGTTCGGGCTTGCCGGCTTCGAGGGTCGCCGGGCCGAGCTTCTGTCGGGTGGTGAACGCCGTCGGCTGGAACTGGCGCGCGCCATGCTGGCTTCACCGCGCTGTCTGCTGCTGGACGAGCCTTTCACCGCCATTGATCCGCTGGCGGTGGAACTGATGCAGAAACACATAGCCGCCCTGGCCGCTTCCGGCATGGCGATTCTGATAAGCGATCACAACGTGCGCGAAACGCTGCGCATCTGCCGACATGCCGTCATAATTGAATCGGGCAGCGTCATGGCTGCCGGAACTCCTGAAAAACTGGCCGCCGATGAAACAGCCCGCCGCATGTATCTTGGAGAAAACTTTCGACTGGATTAAATCCATAAGCCTGTTAAAATGAAGTTGTAAGCAAAGTTCGGGCCAGAGCCTGTGCCCGGAACCTGCCCGATAATAAAGGGGCGGCTGGAAAAAACGCGAACAGCGGGAATAGGAGACATGGCGCTTAAACTTGAACAGAGTCTGAAACTTACGCAGCAACTGGTAATGACGCCACAGTTGCAGATGGCCATAAAGCTTTTGCAGATGACGCGCTTGGAGCTGACCGAGGCAGTGCAGCAGGAAATTCTGGAAAACCCCACTCTCGAAGAAGTATCCCTCGAAGAGGTCACACCGGATCAGCAGAAGGAACAACTCAAACTGGACGATCCCAGCATAAACATGGATGAGCAGGTTAATGTACCAGTCCAGGATGTCGATAAGCAGATTGAAGCCGACTTTGTGAATGAAATCAGTGAAATGGGTGGTGGTCAGGACAGTCAGATCGACTGGCAGAGCTATTTCGAAAACTACATGGACGGCCCCAGCGATTTCGGCCAGGCCATAAACACCGACGACGACAAACCCGGCTTCGAAAAATTTCTCTCCGAGGAGCAGAGCCTCTTTGACAGTATCATGTGGCAGGTGCGCTTTTCTAAAATAGAAAAAGAGCTTCTGCCGGTGGCCGAAGAGATAGTAGGCAACATCGACGATGACGGCTATCTGAAGGACATCACGCTTGAAGAAATAGCAGCGAAACACGAAAAGCCATTGGCTGCGGTCGAAAATGTGCATCGCACCATAATGCAGATGGACCCGCCTGGTGTGGGAGCGCGCACACTGCAGGAGTGTCTGCTGGCCCAGGCGCTTTTCCTGCCGCCTGCCGAGAGTCTGGTGGCTACGATCATCCGCGATCACTGGGATCTGGTCGAAAAACGTCTGCCTGCGAAAATCGCCCGCAAGCTGGGTATTTCCCAGGAAGAGGTTATCCGGGCTATTCACATGATAACCAGCCTCAATCCGCGTCCGGGTGCCTTGATATCCGACGCCGAGGCGGAATATATAGTCCCCGACGTATATGTTCATAAAATCGGCGACGATTATCATGTGGTGCTCAATGAGGACGGTTTGCCGCGCCTGCGCATATCGCAGCACTACCAGCGCACACTGGCCAACAAGGACGCTCCTACGGAAACTCGGGAGTATATTAAGGGAAAACTGCGTTCGGCTTCCTGGCTGATCCGCTCCATACAGCAGCGTCAGCGCACCATATATAAGGTGGCCGAATCCATAGTGCGCCAGCAGCGCGATTTTCTGGATCACGGTGTGGCCTATATGAAGCCCATGGTCTTAAGCGATATAGCTGAAGACATCGAGATGCACGAATGTACGGTTTCGCGCGTGACCAGCAACAAATACATACACACGCCGCAGGGCATCTTTGAACTGAAATACTTTTTCAACAGCGGCATCAGATCATCGGCGGGAGTGGACGTTTCATCCGAGTCCATAAAAGACCGCATACGCAATCTGGTCGAGCATGAAAAGCTCTCCAAGCCGCTTTCGGATCAGAAGCTGGTGCAATTGCTGAAGCAGGAGGGCATGGACGTGGCGCGCCGTACTGTGGCCAAATACCGTGAGGCCATCGGTATACTGCCGTCGTCGAAGCGCAGGAAAACATATTAATACCGCGCACCATATAAAGGCAGACGCTTAAAGTCGGCGTTCGTGTCATTTATTACGGTGCGTTATACACTGTCTTTTATTTATCGGATATCAGCTCATGGACGTAATAATCATAACCGGACTTTCGGGTTCAGGAAAATCGACCGCGATTCACGCCTTCGAAGACAAGGGTATGTTCTGTTCGGACAATCTGCCGGTAGTGCTGCTGCCCGAACTGGTGCGCATCATGCGCGAGAAAAAGCAATCCGGCGGTATCGTGGCCGGAATAGATATCCGCGAAGGCGAGTTTCTGAAGCAGTTCTCCGATGTGCGTCGCCGTCTGGTGGAAGACGGTCACGATGTGCGCGTGATTTACCTCGAAGCCCGCGACGAAGTGCTCATCAGGCGCTTCTCCGAAACCCGCCGCCGTCACCCGCTGGGCGACATGGACGTGACACAGGCCATCAGACATGAGCGCGAACTGCTGGCGCCATTGCGGGCCGAGGCTAACGACTGTATCGACACTTCGAGCATGAATGTGCATCAACTCAAGCAGCATGTCGTCAAGCACGTAGATCCGCACCAGAGCGGAAAGCGTCTGGTGGTGACACTGCTGTCCTTTGGCTTCAAGTATGGTCTGCCGCTGGAGTCCGATCTGCTTTTCGATCTGCGCTTTCTGCCCAACCCGTTTTTTGTACCGGAATTGAGCACTCAGACCGGTCTGGACGAGCCGGTGCGCAATTACATCCTGCAACAGCCCGACGCTGTCGAAATGCTGGAACGCATTGAAGGCATGATGAACTTTCTGGTTCCGCTCTATGAAAACGAAGGCAAAGCCTATCTGACAATTGCGGTTGGCTGTACCGGCGGACGGCATCGCTCGGTGGCTTTCGCCCTTATGATGAAGCAATTCATGGACGAAAAAATGCCCGGTTACCAGACTTTTGTCAGACACCGCGACATAGAGAAAGGCTAGATGAGATGGCTGGCGGAGAAAAAGCACGCGCCGTGGTGCTGCTTTCCGGCGGTCTGGACAGCTCTACCTGTGCCGCCCACGCTATCGCTGACGGCTTCGAAATATATGCTCTGACAGTAGATTATGGTCAGAGGCATGCGGTAGAACTTGAAGCGGCGCGTCGTGTGGCAGCCAATCTGGGAGCCAGAGAGCATAAAACCATCAAGCTTGATCTGCGCCTTTTCGGCGGTTCGGCCTTAACCGACGATATCGCCACACCCAGAGACCGTGACGTCGAGAGCGCTTCCTATATACCCGTCACCTACGTCCCGGCGCGCAACACCATTATGCTTTCGCTGGCGCTGGCCTACGCCGAGACGCGGCGGGCCTGGGACATTTTCATTGGTGTCAACGCGGTCGATTATTCGGGCTATCCCGACTGCCGCCCCGAATTCATTGCGGCCTTCGAGCGTCTGGCGGATCTGGCTACCAAAGCCGGAGATGAAGGCGGTCGTTTCCACATACGCACTCCGCTGCTGCACTTGAGCAAGGCCGAGATTATCCGCATGGGTATGGAACTGGGTTTCGACTACGGACTGACGCACTCCTGTTATGACCCCTCGCCTGCCGGTCTGTCATGCGGCCATTGCGATTCGTGCCAGTTGCGACTTAAAGGTTTTGCCGAAGCCGGATACAAGGACCCTTTGCGCTATGTCTGAGACTACACTTAAAGTCTGTGAGATATTTTCTTCCATTCAGGGTGAATCCACCTTCGCCGGGCTGCCCTGCGTTTTTGTGCGTCTGGCGGGCTGTGCCTTGAACTGTCGCTGGTGTGATACCGACTATGCCCGCGGTGAGTCGCAGAAAATGAGTCTGGACCAGATCGCCACAGTAGTGCGCGGCTTTGGATTGCCGCTGGTCGAGCTTACCGGCGGTGAGCCGCTGGAGCAGGTCGGATCAATTGAACTGATGAAGCTGCTTCTGGAAGAAGGCTTCGAAATTCTGCTTGAAACCAACGGAGCAGAAGACATTTCGAAGGTTCCAGCCGGTGTGCGGCGCATTATGGATGTTAAATGTCCATCTTCCGGTATGGCCGGGCGCATGCGCTGGAGCAATTTCGACTTCATCACCCAGGGCGATGAAATAAAATTTGTAATAGCCGGGCGCGAAGATTTTGCCTACGCCCTTAAAGTAATCGAGCAGTATCATCTGGTGCAGCGCTGTCCGGTGCTTTTAGCACCGGTCTGGGGTGAGCTTGAGCCGACGCATCTGGCGGGCTGGATACTGGAAAGTGCTTTGCCGCTGCGCATGCAGATGCAACTTCACAAGGTCATCTGGGGCATCGAGGCCCGCGGCGTCTGAAATATAATTGCATTGCTTCACATATGACACCCGGAATATAATTACATCCAGAGAGCAGGTCGTATAATTTTTCGTCAAGGGGGCTTTTATGATTACGTTTCAGAATACCGATCCGCAATTCGATTCGCTGAACCGTCGACTTCACGAAATAGCCGACGAAATGCTGGACGGTCTGGAGCCGGAAGAGGAAAACGCCCTCATCGAAAAGGGAGAGATTCTCAATTCCGAATCGGTTAATGGACGTGAGATGTTCTTCCGCATCACGGATGGCAATCCGCCCGCCCTGTACGGCGACCGTCTGCTCTTTCATTACGAATGCGGCGATCTGGTCGGCATCGAATCCATGCTGGGCACCGCCGTTACTGAATCACGTCTGGAACTGGCTGTGCGCGCCGATATCTTTCCCAAGGAAAAGACCCTGAAAAAAATCCGCAAGGATGATCGCCGCAACGAACTGCTGTGGGAATATTTCTCTGTCTACTCGGCCATTATGCAGGTGCTCTTAGGCAACAGCATGGCGGCCTCGCGCCGTCCTCATTTCCAGCTTAAACATCTGAGCGCCGGAGAAATCATAATCCATCAGGGAGCGACTGACACGGAAGTGTACTCCATGGTTTCGGGGCGTGCTGAAGTGCTGGTGAATGAAAAGAAAGTCGGAGAAGTCGGAGAAAACGAAGTCTTCGGCGAAATGAGTCGTCTGACCGGCAAGCCGCGTTCCGCTACGGTGCGCGCTAAAACCGACTGCGACATAATGGTTTTCGGAGGTGACGATTTCAACAGTCTGGCCGAAAGCAACCCTGCCGCTCTTATGGATATCGCCCGTAATCTTTCAGAGCGCCTGAAACAGCTTAATACCGCCGTATCAGGGAAATAAACGCCTGTACTTAATCTGACAAGGCCGACATGCGCGCGCGAAGCGCGCGCATGTCTCACTGCTGCTAAGCTGCGAGCCATAGATATAAGTATGCCTTACTGCGAATTACCTCACCCCTGCTCACTTTGTTCGCTTTCCCCTTGTGTTTCCTGTAGGGGAGGGTGCAGCGAGTGTGAGCGAGCGGAGCCCCCCGATTAATAATAATTACGGGGAGCTCCGCATGCCTGCGGCATGCTTCACTCTCCCCTACAAATGTGGAAAATGGAAAAGAGGAGAGAGATTATTCTTTACAGCGTAGCGGTTGTTTAAGTTTTATCGCCGCGCACAATCGCTCATGCGCGCGCATGGGTTCCATGCAGAATCTGACATAAGGAATGAATCAGGCTGATTTAGAGATGCGCTTTTTAACGGCACGCCACAGTTCGTGCACTTCAGGCGAGCGCAGCAGCATTGCCGAAGCAAAGAAGGCTACGGCGCACACTATTATCTCTATAGACAGCAGCGGAACAAGCAGCAGGCGCGACTGCACTTCGTAGAGACCGGTCAGTTCGGCGCAGAGCAGCCCGGCGGCGTACATTACAAGCGTTGCGGCCAGCATGCGTGCTAAAGGAGAAACCAGCGCATGCGCATCGATACCACCCACATGCCGCGCCAGTATCCATAAAAGCAAGGCGGCCTGGGCCATCGCTGAAATCGTGTTGGCTAAAGCGATGCCGCCCTGGGCCAGCGGATGGAAGAATGCCAGACAGCAGACGATGTTGACCAGCATGGCAAAGGCCGCCACCTTGACCGGTGTAATCATGTTCTTCATGGAGTAGAAACCGGGCAGAAGCACACGACCCAGACCGATGAAGAACAATCCGCCAATATGGAAGATAAAAGCCTGGGCCGTAAGTTCAACCGAATGTGCGTCGAACTCGCCGGAACGGAAGAGCACATTGATGAGCGGATAACGGATCAGCAGCAGGCCGGCGGTGGCCGGTATGGTGATGAAGGCCACCAGACGTACCGCAAAGCCTAATGTATAGCGCAGCCCGTCGCTGTCGCCGTCGCGGAACTGCTGCGACAGGGTCGGCAGCACGGCGGTGGAAATCGCCACTACGAATACGCCCAGAGCAAACTCCATCAGGCGCGCTGAAAACTGCAACGAGGCCACGCCACCGTCTTCAAGGTAGGTGGCGATCATTTCGGAGAACAGAATATTCAACTGGTAAACGCCGGCACCGATTGCACCGGGAGCCATCAGCTTGAGTACCTTGCGCACTTCGGGCATGGCCCAGTCGAACGAGGGTCTGAGCCTGACGCCCAGTTTGTAAATGTAGGGAAGCTGCCAGATCAGTTGCAATATACCGCCCAGCATGACACCGATAGCCAGAGCGAAGGCGGCATTATCGAACATGTTGCCGAAAAGCGCCGCGCAGGCAATGACCGAAATGTTGAGCAGTATGGGCGTGAATGAAGAAGGTCCGAATACTCTGAAGGCATTCAGAACGGCCTGGGCCATGGCCGCCAGCGAAATGAAGACCAGATAGAAGAACATCCAGCGCGTCAGTTCGACTGTCATGGCCAGTTTTTCGGGGTTGTCGGCAAAACCGCGCGCAAAAACATTTTCGACTAAAAAGCCTGAGAAAACGATGAAGAGAATGCAAAAGGGTGTAATGATGAAAGTCAGCAGAGTAAAGAGCGCCGAAGCCGCCCGGCTCACACCTTCCAGGCCGTCTTTCTTAAGATCAACCAGTATGGGTACGGTGGCTACAACCATGGCGCCTTCGCCCACCAGACGCCTGAAAAGGTTGGGTATCATAAAAGCGATGGTGAAGGCGTCGGAGGCAACGCCGGTGCCCAGGTAGTGCGCCCGTACCATCTCGCGGGCCAGACCCAGAAAGCGGCTGACTATGGTAAAGAGCGTCATTACCGAGACGGCCTTGAGCAATCCACTCTTAATGTTGTCGCGTTCGCCTGCGGCTGTCGCCAATTGTGCTTTCCTTCTTATACCAGACCCATGGCCCGGCGCGTTTCCTCGATGGTTTCCTGCGCAATGCGCACACATTTGGCTGCGCCCAGATCCAGAATGTCCCATACGTCGTCGGGGTTCTTCAGATAGCGCTCGCGTTTTTCACGCATGGGCGTCAGCAGCTTCTCGATGTTTTCGGCACACTTCTTTTTACACTGGAAGCAGCCGATACCGGCATTGCGGCAACCCTGTGCGGCCCAGATCTGATCCTCGTCCGGCGAGAAGATGCGGTGCCAGTCGAAAACATTGCACTCTTCCGGCACACCCGGATCATCGCGGCGCACACGGCGCGGATCTGAAACGGCTTCGCGCGTAACCATGCGTTCAAGTTCGGCGGGCTCGATGGAAAGCGGAATATGATTGCCGATGCTCTTCGACATTTTAGCCACGCCGTCAAGTCCCTTGAGACGCGGGGCGTTCGAGAGCAGCGCCTCGCAGTTGGGGAATATATCGCCATAGGCATTGTTGAAGCGCCGCACGATATCGCGCGTCAGCTCAACATGCTGCACCTGATCTTCGCCCACCGGCACAGCCTCGGCCTTGTAGAGCATGATGTCGGCAGCCTGTAGCACCGGATAGGTTAGAAGACCGGCGTTGACTTTCCCGGCCAGCGCCAGGAAACCGGCGCGCTCATCGGCGCTGCCGTCGGCGTCGGCTTTCACATCTTCGCCGCCTTCGGAGAACTGCGCCGTCTTCTGCTTGAACTGCGTCATGCGCATGAGTTGGCCCAGCGGCGTTACGGTGTTGAAGAGCCAGGCCAGCTCGGTGTGCTGCGGTACGTGTGATTGAATGAAAATGCTGCTTTTAGCCGGATCGATTCCGGCAGCCAGATAATCGACCGCTGCGTTGAATATGCGCTCGCGCATAAGCTTTGGATCGTATGGTATGGTTATGGCGTGCATATCGACGATGCAGAAGATGCACTCGAATTTATCCTGCAGGCTGACCCAGTTCCTGAGAGCGCCGATATAGTTGCCCAGATGCAGAGCGCCGGTGGGCTGCATGCCCGAAAACAGTCTTTTCATCACTCCTCCTCAAAGCGGAAATGCTCGGGTCTGCACTGTCGCAGAGCCTCGAAGAGCACGATTGAAACCGCATTCGAAAGATTGTAGGAACGAATCTGGCCGATGATGGGAATGCGCAGACAGCGCCCCGGAAACTGCGATACTATTTCCGGTGCCAGCCCTTTGGTTTCTTTTCCGAAGATCAGCCAGTCATCATCCTTATATTCCACCGTGGTATAGGGACGCGAGCTTTTTTTGGAAAGCAGCCAGAATTTCCCGCTTTCTTTGCCGTGCGCCTGCATGAAAGCGGCCCAGTCGTCATGCAGATGCAGATCGACATGCGGCCAGTAATCCAGCCCGGCGCGCTTTAGATAACGATCTTCAAGCGAGAAGCCCAGCGGTCCCACCAGATGCAGTTCTATTTTCATACCGGCGCACAGGCGCGCAATGCTGCCCGTGTTGGGCGGAATCTCAGGTTCAACCAGTACTACTTTAGGCAAATCAATTACCCTGTTTTTCTGCTGCGCTTATTGCATACCGCCCAGACCCGGCTCCCATATGTAATAGAAGCCCGTGCTGGGAGTAAAAAGATAATCGTCCACGGCCAGCTTGAATAAACGACCGTCGCCGTCGGCGCTGGCGGTGCTGGTGTTGTATACGTTGTCGTTGCCGAATTCGTTGCGGCGATATACTACCACAGGCGCATCCTGATTGAGACCGGCTATGCTCTTGGCATCGGCAATGACGTCCGGCAGGTAGGCGATGCCGTCAATGAGTTTGGCGTCCAGCGCCTGCTGAGCGGTGTAAATGCGACCGTCTGCCAGCTTGCGCACCTGGGCTTCGTCAAGATCTTTGCGGCCTTCATCTACCACATTCACGAAGCGTGTATACATCTCATCTATCATGCCCTGGAAAATAGCGCGTTCATCATCCGTCATTTCGCGGAAGGGCGAACCCATGTCTTTGTGGGTGCCCGATTTAACCGGTTCGGCGCGCACGCCGATTTTTTTGAAAAGTCCGTCGATGGAGACGGTGAAGAAAATTACGCCGATTGAACCGGTCACGGTAGTGGGATGCGCATAGACCTTTTCGGCGCCCATGGCCACATAGTAACCGCCGGATGCGGCCAGATCCATCATGGTGGCTATAACCTTGACGCCGGTGGCCTCGCGATAGCGCACGATCTCATTGTAAACCATGTCAGAGGCCGTGGCTGATCCTCCCGGCGAGTCGATCTGCAGCACGATGGCGCGAATGTCCTTATCCTCGCGGGCCATATCCAGCGCAGCTTTTACTTCCTGAGCGGTAGAAGGCCGCGAGGAGAAAAAGCCGCGCTGCGAGCGGGCCGAAATGACGCCGCTGATTGGCAACAGCAGCACTTTGCCTTCACCTTCGCCGGACTCCAGCGTGTACTCGCGCAGCGGCTCGGAGTAGTCGGGGAAGAGATTTATCTTAGGCTTGATGCAGCCGCTGAGACCGAAAGTAAATGACAGCAAGGCCACACACATAAGCAGTAAAGGTGCAATTGATCTTTTCATTCTGCTTTTCCCTTCGTTATAACAAGGACAACATGCACGAATTGTAGGTTGCGGCGACAGGCTTGTCAATCAAATGAGGTCTCCGTATTAATAACAGTTAAGAAAGCGCATACCCGCACCGTTAAAGGTCGCGGAGTTCATGCGGTCAAATTCGGGAATGAGAGTGTCGCTTCTAACCTGTTGACTGTACACAAAAAAATGCCACAATATGCAAATAAAAGCTGGTATATTGAAAATATTATTGCTAGAATCCCAATCAATCGCTCTCTAAGATGCCCGTATTACAAAGGAATTCAGGCAGTGCCTGAAAGTCCTTGCCGGGTAAAGGCGCGAGCGTAGTTCATTGATATTACAGGGTTTTACCACGACACTGTCCGGTCGTGATGAACATTGGAAACCCTTACACTGCTTGGCTATGCGCTCTGAGGTATTATAAAACCCGCTGAAAATGGGGCTTTGAGCGCATTATTTACTTGACAATATGTACCAGTCAAAAATATAAAGAGACTAAGTGGTTCAGTGTTTCCGTCTAAGAGCAACTCATAATAAGGACAAAGGAGAGAAAAAATGGTAAAGGCAAAGACAGTTAAGAAGGTCGTAAAGAAGGCAGTAACCGCGAAGAAGGCCGCTCCGGCAAAGGCAGCCAAACCCGCAGTTAAAAAGGCCGTGAAAAAGGTAGTCAATTGGAAGGCTGCCCCCATCAAGACCAAAGCCGATCTCATTAAGCAGCTCAAAGAGAGCGTAGCCGCTGAGCTTTCGACCAAGGCCACCAACGAGCTCGTGGACAATCTGTTCACCATCCTGAGCGCGTCGATCAAGAAGCATGAACGCTTCACGGTTCCCGGCTTCGGCACCTTCGCGGTCAAAAAACGCAAGGCCCGCACTGGCCGCAATCCGCAGACCGGCGACAAGATCAAGATTAAAGCTCACAAGACCGTTGGCTTCAAGCCCACCCCGAAGCTGAAAGAGAACCTCGGTTAGTTTTCGAGGCATCGATAAAAAGGCCCCGCATTCGCGGGGCCTTTTTTATGCGTAATAAAAGCGGCTCATAATAAGAGCCGCTTTATGGTTCAGTATTCAATGCATTCACTGGCAGTAGGCATTGCCATCCTCAGGGTCAACGCAGGTGCCGGGTGTGCAATCGGCTTCTTCCCATTTATTCATGGAGCAGTAATGCAGTATGTTTTCGACGCAGTACCACAAGCTGGAAAAGTCGCATTCGATTTCACTTGCCTCAGGCTCCAGCTCTGGCTCCGGTTCCGGCTCGGGTTCAAGTTCGACAGCATCGAGTTCTTCATCGCCGTCGGACGGTTCAGCGCAGGAGCCCTGTCCGGCGCTCGTCTGACTGCAGATGCCGTCAACGCTGCAGGTATAGCAGAAAATCGTGAAGCCGCAGATATCCGGGCAGGCATAGTCATCTTCACAGGGCAGGCCTTCCAGCGTTAACTCAGGTGTGCACTGATGAGTTACCAGCAGCGGCGAGTCGTCGTCGGCTTCCTCCAGTTCGGAGCCGTCGTCATCGCCATCTGAAGAATCTTCCTTGCCCACACACCAGGCGCTGGCACCGTCGGTAACACAGGCTCCCGGCGCACAGCTTTCTTCGCTCCAGCTTCCGGGCGGCTCGCAATAACGGCGCGTATCATTGTCGTAATTGACGGTCATGCAGGTGTCAACGGCGGTGTAGGGATCGCACTCGTAAATTTCCTCTTCGTTCTCCGGAATGTTCTCAAAGTATTCGATACCGTCGAAATCGATGTCGCCGTCGCTATCCGCCGCTTCCACATCGGATTCCACTGCATCCGTCTCGCTGTCTGAGACTTCACTGTCACGGTCGCCGTCGGGTGGAATATAGATGTGATCCTTATCCTTATCGACATCCGTGTCGCCGTCGGCGGAGTCATTGTCGCCGCCTTCGCCACAGGAGACCAGCAGCAGCAGCACAAGACAGGCCAGACATATGCTTTGAATAGTGCGTTTCATGTTCACTCCGTAACTGACTTCACTTGCATCATTGTATCACGTTGCGAGCCAGGCTTCAACGCAGAGTGAGCGAAAGCGACTGCGAGCCTTCGTTTTTGAATGAGAACTTAAGGCGATGGCGACCCGGGCCGAGCTTGACTTCGGATACCGGTGTGGTAAGGGCTTCACGCCCGTCGATGTGCAGTGTAGCCCAGGGACGCGCATTTATGTTAAGATCGGCCTGTGGTGCATGGCGACCGCGTCCGTCGCGGGTCTGCGAACAGGCGGCGCGCAGCAGCAGGCGTCCGCCATCTTTGCTGGTAAGAGCCAGAGTGTGAGCTTCCTTATGCAGACTGTCGATGGTCAGCGGCAGACTGAGCGCCTTGCCTTCAAGCTGGGCCGTAAGGCCAGCAGAAGCGCCATCAATCAGCAGTTCACACTCGAAGGCTTCCAGCTTAAGGTTTGCTTCGGTGAGTTCTTCCGCGCCGGGTGTGAGCTTCTGTGCCTGCGGTGCATAGCCGCTTTTTGTAGCGACCAGATCCAGCGGACGGTGGCGCATGATACCTTCGATTACGAAGGGCGATTGTCCCGGAATGCGGCGACCATCCAGATAAAGCTCTGCATCGGACGGGTCAAGCGTTACGCGCAGACGGGCATAAAGCGATTCGAGCTTGTAAGAATAAGTCTGTTTTTCGATGCTGAGCTCTTTTATTATGAACTCCCGTTCCACCGGCACCATGTTTTCCATCTCGAGCCGCAACGAGTGCGTGATGCCAATTTCCAGCTCACCCAGATCCAGAGGCGTTACGCCTTCAAGCGGCTTGCCGTCAAGCTGCACAGTCGCACCCGGCGGCGTGGTTTCAACACGCAAAGCCTGGCGTTGGCGAATCAGCTCTGCCTTGTATTGTAGGGGCTTGCCGTCGGCGGCATTAAGCTCAACCGTAATAGGCTCAAAGCCGTCCGAAGTAAGTTCAAGTTTGTGCTTTGCGTTGTCCTGCGGCATTCTGGCGTTTTTCAAAGGTGTCAAGCCCAGTCTGCGCCCGTCGAGACGCGCCAGCGCACCGGCAGGCTCCGATTCTACCGAGAGTTTGACGCTCTGCGGCCAGAACAGCATTGCTGCCGCCAGGAGCAGTATGATGGCAGAAATCAGAACCAGAACAGAACGCCGGTTCAGTCTGCGAGTTTGCGGTTGTATCGTCGGAGTCGGCACAATTTCCGTTTTTGAGACAGTTTTTGGCGGAGTTATGGGCTGAGTCGAAAGTATGGTGCGCTCTGGCGCGACAATGGCCTCGGAGGCGCGTTCGGGCAGCAGCGTTGAGAGCCAGCGCCCCAGATCCTCAGCCGGTCCTTCGTCGATAGCCGCACTGCACTCTTCCAAGGCGCGACGCATTTCAAGCGCGCTGGCATAACGCTCAGCCTTCTCGGTGGCGCAGGCGCGTTTGAGGGCATCGATCAGACAGGCCAGAATTTCATGATCGGCATCGTTCCAGTCAATGCGGCCTTCCCGCACAGCACAGAAGAGTTCTGCACTTTCGAGGGCGGCCGGGAAAGCCTTGCGGGCGAAGAGCAGTTCATAGAGCACCACGCCCAGCGAGTAGAGATCGCTGCGCCTGTCCAGCGGCTCGCCGCGCAACTGCTCGGGTGAAAGATAACCCAGCTTGCCCGCCAGCCAGTCGGGATCGATGCCACGGGCCGGCGCTGCTATACCGAAGTCGGTGATTTTAACCTGACCTTCGAAACTGAGCAGAATATTCGAGGGGCTGATATCGCGATGCACCAGACCGGAGTCGCTGCCATCCTCGCCTTTGAGACGGTGCAGATAATCCAGACCACGGCAGGCTTCAATGCCGATACGCAGCAGATGGCGTTTGGGAATGCGCAGGTTGCGGCTGCGCAGTATGGCGGCCAGTCCGCCCAGATCCAGACCGTCGATGTATTCCATGGCCAGGAAGAGAGTACCGTCCTGCTCGCCGAAATCGTATACCTGCACTACGTTGTCGTGATTGAAACGCGCCGCCAGACGAGCCTCGGCGCGGAACATGGCGGCGAACCCGGAGCTTTCGGAAAGCTGCGGCAGCATGCGCTTTACAGCCACGACTTTTTCAAAGCCGGCACCGCGCACCAGGCGGGCGCGGAAAACCTCGCCCATGCCGCCTTCGGCTATGCGCTCCATAAGTCTGTATTGCCCGTAAGCGTCGTTCATGCGTCTTTAATCCGCACCTGTGATAAATAATTGCTTCCTTCAAGGATTATACTTTGCCATTCTTGCGTCCGTCGCGCTAGAATATTCTATAAAGGCAGAGCGTATCGCTCCGGTGTAAATACGGAAAGATGTATAACAGCGATAGATTGCGCCAGAAGGCGCTCTAAAACTCCGGTGTCCGATATTGCCGAAAAATAAAAATATCTCTCTGGATATTAACCCTTGACCTACGGGAGTGCAGTCATGCCGGATAATTCTTTCGTAATCGACAAACGCGATATCAGTTTCAATCTCTGGGAATATCTTGAACTGGAGAAAATACTGGATTCCGAGCGCTTCGCCGAATTCGACCGCCAGTCCATAGAGATAATGCTGGAGGAAGCCTTCAAGCTCTCTGCCGAGAATTTTGCACCCGTTGACGCTGAAGGCGACCGTGTGGGCTGTGTGCTTGAAAACGGTCATGTAAAAATACCGGCATGTTACCATGAGCCTTATCGTAAATTCTGTGAAAACGGCTGGATGGGACTAACAGCTTCGCCGGAATACGGCGGATTCGGAGCCCCGATGCTGGTTTACGCCGCCACGACCGAAGCGGCGGTAGGAGCCTGCATGCCGATGGTAATGTATCTGGGATTGACCGGCGGTGCGGCCAACCTTATTGCTGAATTCTGCGACGACGCCACAAAAAATG
>Ga0172375_10001558_pt1 | contig 36818 bp, 46 predicted proteins | sample LakKiv1m_FD_114537 | JGI IMG/M metagenome (GOLD analysis project Ga0172375, IMG submission 114537) | Freshwater microbial communities from Kabuno Bay, South-Kivu, Congo - kab_092012_11.1m | ecosystem: Environmental > Aquatic > Freshwater > Lake | place: Democratic Republic of the Congo... | reverse complement strand
ATAGATGCCTATCTTTCCGGGCGGGACCGGTTACACCGTACCAGGGGCGTGATTGCTTCTGAAGACAGTCACAGGAAGGTAATTGACGGGATGATAGCCGGTTTGATGCGTGATGCCGGAAGGGCCCTTCCGGCGTACAATTTCGAAGTGAATGGTTACCCTTTGAGCAGGAATGATAGGGAAATGCTCGACAAATACAGGAACTTCAGTTCACGGGTTTCGTGGAAGTCCGATGATTTCCAGGAGCAGTGCCTGATGATTCCATTGAAACAGCCTGAAAAGATTGCACTGAACCGGCGTTTTACTTTGCCTTTCAGGCTGGTGTTCAACCGTATCCAGCCGAAAGACAGGAAGTACAGCATATCGGTTTACATTCCCGGTGTTAAGGATGGTGTTGGCTCGTATTCCTCGTCTATTCCCCTGGAGGGACTCCAGGTCACAAATGGTCACGCCGAAGTAACGTTTGCGCATGACTTTGACCAGGCCAAGGACGGTTATGTGCCCGGTGCTGCGGATGATGGCAGGGTTCATGTTTATGTCACGCTTGAATGTCTTATGACGCCGGACGGGGAGATGGAGAAGTCTGTCCCGATAAGCTGCGCATGCAGATTCTACATGTGAGCCTATTCGTTATCCGCTGACTTAATGAGGTATGGCCAGTAGTTGCGGGTGTAGATGTAGAGCGAGACGAAATTGGAGATAAAAGCTATGCCTTCCATCAAATACATGATCCACTTGCTGAAGCTGATGTCCAGTATGGATTTTATTATCGGATGAGTAGGCGTTTCTTCGACGAAGTAGATCAGGCAGATCATAGGGAAGTTAATGGCCGTCCTGAGTTTCCCCGACCAGTTGGCCCCGCCGCTGATGTCGTACATTGCTCCTATTGCCCTGAGAAATGTCACCCATTGATCACGCGCCAGGAAGAAGACTGTCATTACAAGAAGGAACACGGCGTGCGTAATGTGGCCGTTCTTTGTAGCGACAAAAACCAGGAGGGGGAGGGTGCTCAGGTAGAAGAACTTGTCCATCAGTGGATCGGCGTGGGCGCCGAATTTTGTGACAACGTTCAGTTTCCTGGCGAGATAACCGTCAAAAAAGTCGGTTATTGCAGAAGCCAGCAGTGATGTAAGAGCCAGGATAAAGAGCCAGGGGGCCTGGCTCTTTACGTAAAAAAGCGCACAGCCGAAGAAAACAAGGACCAGGGGAAAGCGCAAAAAAGTCAGAAAAGTGACAAGAAATAATCTGGACCTGATTGCCATAAGATAAAGTCCCAGCCTTTCCTGCCGGACGATTTATCACTCTCCGAGTTGATAGCGGGCAAACCTTCTGATTTTCATCGCATCGCCAACCAGTTTGCTTTTTGCGGCGAGAAGGGATGTTATCGTCTCCTTCGGCGCCTTTACAAAGGGCTGATCGACAAAACAAGTTTCCCCGTAGAACTTCTTCATTTTGCCGTCCACGATTTTGTCGATGATATTGGCCGGTTTACCGGTAACCTGCTTGGCGTAGATTTCGCGCTCTGACTTGACGACGTCAGCCGGGACATCCGCCGAAGTCAGGTACTTGGGCCTGCTGGCAGCCACATGCAGTGTAAAGTCCTTGATCATTTCCTTGAATTCAGGGTTTCCGGTTGTCTCCGGTTTTTCGCATGCGACTTCAACGAGCACGCCAACCTTGCCGCCCATATGTATATAGGAAGCGATGGCACCGGTTCCCTGGATCACAAAGCGGGTGTTACGGGTGATGACTATGTTTTCGCCGATCTCGGCCACTTTTGCCGTGACTTCGCTTTTCATTTTGTCGCCAAGATTTTCGTCTGTCGAGCAAGCCTTGACAGCGAGCTGGTTGACAAAGCTCTTGAAATTGTCATTCCGTGCCACGAAATCGGTTTCGCAGTTTACCTGGATCAGGGAAGCTGTTTTCCCGTCAGCAGTTGTTGCTGAAGCAATAATTCCCTGGTTTGTTGCCCGGGACGCTTTCTTGCTTGCGATGGCTATGCCGCGTTCGCGCAGGATTCGTGTTGCTTTTTCCATATCGCCGCCGGCTTCCATCAGGGCGCGCTTGCATTCCATCATGCTTACATTTGTGGCATCACGCAGTTTCTTTACAACATCAGCGGATATTTCAGTCATGTCTAATCTCCAATAATATTCTTATACCTTGGTTTCAGTGGTTGCCGCCGGGGTTTCGGCGGGTACAGCCGGTGCTTCTGCTGTGGCAGCAGGCGCAGCAGCGGTGTCTTCGGCCTTCTTTTTCGCGGCGGCTGGTTTGGCCGGAGCTTTCCTGTCAGCTGTTCCTGCAGGTTTCCTGACAGGTTTCCTGGCGCCGCCTCTTGCGCCCCCGCGGGACGGTTTGTCCGTTTTTTTTCCTGTTTCGCTGGTTTTCTCTGCAAGATTCCTGGCGGCCCTGGCCGCAGCTTCGGCTTCTTTCTTGCGGGCAATTTCTGCGGCTACCTTAGCATATTCCTGGTTGGCCTTGCCGATGGCTTCGCCGGCGACTGTGGCTATCAGCTTGATTGCGCGCAGAGCGTCATCGTTGCCCGGGATTGGGTAGTTGATAGGATCAGGATCGCAGTTGGTGTCGACGATGGCGACGACAGGTATGCCAAGGCGGTTTGCCTCGGCGACGGCGATTGCCTCGCGATTTATGTCGACGACGAACAGGGCGCCGGGCAGTTCAGCCATGCTGGCGATGCCTGTAAGGTTGCGCCTGAGTTTTTCCAGTTCATGTTTTAGGACGGACACTTCTTTCTTGTTCATCTTGGCGAAGACATCTTTTTTCTCCATGTCGTCAAGGGTCCGCATTCTCTGTACGCTGCGGCGGATTGTTGTGATGTTGGTCAGCGTGCCTCCGAGCCAGCGGTATGTCACGTAGGGCTGGTTGCAGGCGACGGCAGTCTCCTTGATGGCCTCCTGTGCCTGTTTTTTGGTTCCCACGAACAGGACGTTCCTTCCTGAACAAACGGTCTCGTACAGGAATTCCAGTCCGGCCTTGAGCATTACAAGGCTCTTTGAGAGGTCGATGATGTGGATCCCGTTGCGCTTATCGAATATATAGCGCTTCATTTTCGGGTTCCAGCGTTTGGTTTGATGACCGAAGTGGAGTCCTGCGTCAAGCAGGTCGCGCACACCGAGGTCCCTGTAGGGTTTTTCTGCAGTATTAGCCACGTTATTCTCCTTTTCTTTCCAATGCCATCAGCCGGCCGAAGCCGTGCCTGGCGGAAAAATCCGCTTTGATTTTCCCTGTGGCCAGGGAAAACACTCGCTTCCGTCCCGCGTTTACGGCCGCCGCCATTGCGGCGCCTCCGGGACTACCAAAGGGGCAGAACTGTAGCATAAAGCCTTTTCTTCGCAAGGGAAAAACGCAGAAAACTTCGGAAGTAAAAATAAACCAAAAAAAAGTTGACATCGCATGAGGGTATGTGCCAATCTCACCCGTTTTCTTTTGGGGTAGAAAGGGCTTAATTTTATTCTTTGGTGGAAGACAACAGAGCCACTCTCCACTATGGCGTTGGTTGTTGTATCGGTTGGAGAGTTGTTATCTGTTGTTTTGTGTCATTTGGGATGGGCATCAGGAATCGGGCCCATGTAGCTCAGTTGGTAGAGCACATCCTTGGTAAGGATGAGGTCAGCGGTTCGATTCCGCTCGTGGGCTCCATGAGCGAGGAACAGGCAGTAAAGTGAAATAGAAAGAAAGTTCTAAAAAAATAGAGTGGAGGATGCAGCTATGGCAAAAGAAAAATTTGATCGAACGAAACCCCATGTGAACGTTGGAACGATTGGTCACGTTGACCATGGCAAGACGACATTGACGGCTGCGATCACAAAGGTGCAGTCGTTGAGAGGCTTGAGCACATATATTTCTTATGATGATGTTGCCAAGGCTTCCGCTTCGCAGGGCCGTCGCGATCCGACAAAGATTCTGACCATTGCGACTTCTCATGTTGAGTACAGCAGTGACAAACGTCACTATGCTCACGTTGACTGTCCCGGGCATGCGGACTATGTCAAGAACATGATCACGGGTGCTGCGCAGATGGATGGAGCAATACTGGTGGTAAGCGCGGCAGACGGTCCGATGCCCCAGACGCGTGAACACATTCTCCTGGCCCGCCAGGTGGGCGTGCCGGCGATTGTCGTATTCCTGAACAAAGTTGACCTTGTTGACGATCCGGAACTGCTGGATCTGGTCGAGCTTGAGATCAGAGAACTGCTTACCAAGTATGAGTATCCAGGCGACAAGATCCCCATTATCAGGGGTGATTCCCTGGCCGCCACCAAGGTGACAAAGCCGGATGATCCGGTGTGCAAGCCCATTATTGAGCTTATGGCAGCTCTGGATGCGCATATTCCGGAACCTGTTCGAATCCTTGACCAGGCATTTCTAATGCCGATTGAAGACGTGTTTTCGATTGAAGGTCGAGGCACGGTTGTTACAGGCAGAGTGGAGCGTGGTATTGTGAAGATCAGCGACGAAATTGAAATCGTCGGTTTGAGGCCCACGCAGAAGACGATAGTTACTGGCGTTGAAATGTTCCGCAAGCTCCTCGACCAGGGGCAGGCGGGCGACAATATCGGCGCATTGCTCCGCGGAACGAAGAAAGAGGATGTTGAGCGTGGCCAGGTGCTTGCGAAGCCGGGTTCAATTACTCCCCATACCCGTTTCAAGGCGGAAGTCTACATCCTGAGCAAGGATGAGGGTGGACGTCATACGGCGTTCTTCAAAGGATACAGGCCACAGTTTTATTTTCGTACAACGGATGTTACCGGCGACATTACCCTGCCAGAGGGCGTGGAAATGGTAATGCCTGGCGACAATACCAGCATGGAAGTCAAACTGATTGTGCCGATAGCCATGGAAGAGAAGATGCGCTTTGCAATCCGCGAAGGTGGACGTACGGTTGGAGCCGGTACGGTGGCAAAGATACTGGAATAGAGATGGATTCGCGGATAACGCGATAATAAAACCTTAATATTATTCAGGAATAAAACGGAGTATGCCCAAGAATGCCGCGTGAGCTTGTCATATTGGCCTGCACTGAATGCAAGCGTCGGAATTATACGACGACCAAGGATAAAAGGAGTACGCCTAACCGGCTTGAAAAGGTGAAATTCTGCCGGTTTGACAAGAAGCGCACCCTGCACAAGGAGTCCAAGTAGGACCTTGAAGTGTTTACAGGCCAGTAGCTCAACTGGCAGAGCACCGGTCTCCAAAACCGGTTGTTGGGGGTTCAAGTCCCTCCTGGCCTGCCAATGACAGCAGGACAGGGAATGTGGACTGACTGATACGGATTTGAGGGCGTGGTTCTGATGGAAAGGTTAAAAAGAGCTTTAGAGGCCGTGAAGATCTTCTTTGAGGAAGTTGCCTCGGAGATGAAGAAATGCACTTGGCCTGAATGGCAGGAGTTGATGGAGTCGACAACGGTGGTGATAATTTCGCTTTTCATGCTTAGTGCTTTTGTCGGAGTGAGCGACAAGGGGCTTGTCAAGGTATTCACCTGGTTGTTGGCAAAAGCGGGCGGTGGTTGATTACCATGCAAAAAGAATGGTTTGTAATACATACCCTTACTGGTCAGGAGATGAAAGTAAGGGAGAGCCTTCTGAAGCGACTCAAGCAGGAGGAAATGAGCGATTACATTGATGATGTAATCATTCCTACGGAAAAAGTTTCCGAGGTGAAGAAAGGTGTGCGCTCAACTACGACGCGGAAGTTTTTTCCGGGATATGTGCTCGTGCACATGTCGCTTTACGGTGACGACAAGAAGATGATAGAGCGGTCGTGGACATTTATCCGCGAGACGCCTGGAATTATAGGTTTTATCGGCGGCGAAAAGCCTGTCTCGCTGAGGCCGGAAGAAGTGGAGATGATTCTCCACCAGGCTGACGAGAAGAAGGAGAAGGTAAAGCCGAAGGTTGTTTTTGATCCCGGTGAGACAGTGAAAATCACGGATGGGCCGTTTCTTAATTTCAGTGGTGTTGTTGAAGAGGTTGATCCGGAGCGTGGAAAGCTCAAGGTGTCGGTTGCGATTTTTGGCCGTTCAGCGCCTGTAGAGCTCGAGTACTGGCAGGTTGAGAGGGCGTAGGTCCTGGCCTGCTTGAACGTGAAAAGGTTGTGAGGTTGAAATGGCGAAGAAAATTACAGGGAAAGTAAAACTGCAGATCCCGGCGGGGCAGGCAAATCCGGCGCCCCCGGTTGGCCCGGCTCTTGGACAGCAGGGAATCAACATCATGGCGTTCTGCAAGGAATTTAACGCGGTTACGCAGGACCAGGCTGGCCTGGTGGTGCCGGTGATTATTACCGTATACCAGGACAAGTCTTTCACGTTCATTACGAAGAGCCCACCGGCATCATCGCTGCTTAAGAGGGCAGCGGGGCTCGCAAAGGGGTCAGGCGTTCCGAACCGTGATAAGGTTGGCAGTGTGACCCGCGCGCAGATCAAGGAGATTGTCAAGGTGAAGGCGAAGGACATGAATGCGCGGGACGAAGAAAAGGGGATGCGCATTGTGGAGGGAACAGCCCGCAGTATGGGAATTGAAGTAAAAGATTAAGACGGGGACTGATTTCATGGCTAAGCACGGGAAAAAATACAAAGCAATCAAAACGAAGGCTCCCGAGGGAGTTGTTGAACTTGCGGATGCCATTAATTTTATAAAGGCCAATCCTGTAGCAAAGTTCGACGAGACCGCCGAGATTGCTTTCAGGCTTGGGGTTGATCCAAAGAAGACGGAGCAGAGCGTGCGCGGAACTGTTGCGCTTCCCCACGGTACGGGCAAGAAAGTTAAGATCATTGTGTTTGCGGCTGGCGCTGCCGCAGATGCCGCGAAAGCCGCCGGAGCTGATTTTGTGGGTAGTGAAGATCTTATCGAGAAAGTCAAGGCGGGGTGGACGGATTTTGATATAGCGATTGCTACGCCTGATGCCATGAAGGAAGTAAGAAAGCTTGGTAAAGTGCTTGGTCCCCGCGGCCTGATGCCGAACCCAAAGACGGGAACGGTGACAGATGATACGGCCACCGCCGTGGCGCAGAGCAAGGCCGGCAAAGTCGAATTCCGCATGGATAAGCATGGTAATGTCGGTGTTCCGTTCGGAAAACTCTCGTTTGCGGCCGAGAAGCTTGAAGAAAATGCGAAGAGTATTATTTCGGCTGTGAGAGGGTCCAGGCCTGCCGGCTTAAAGGGCGCTTATATAAAGATTTGTTCTGTGACCTCTACCATGGGTATTGGTCTTCGCGTAAAAGTAAGAGATTGAACGACTTAGGGGGATGAGATGAGGCTGGAAAAGAAAGCTATGGTTAAGGAAATACGCGATGTTCTGGAAGGCAAGAACTATGCGTTCCTCGCGAATTTCAAGGGGATGAAGGTTGAGCAGATCAACTCCCTCCGGAAGCAGTTTGCGCAGATGAAGACGCGTTTGCTGGTCGTGAAAAATTCGTTCTTCAAGCGGGCGTCGGAAGAACTTGGATGGACTGATGTGTCGAAGTTCATGGATGGTCCTACGGCAGTGATTGCCGGAACAGGTGATGTTTCGAAAGTGTCAAAGCTGCTCAAGGGTTTCAAGAAGGAAAATGGATTGCTGACAGTGAAAGGTGGCAGGCTTGGCGAGAGAATGATATCCGCCTCAGATATTGACGAGATCGCCAACATTCCTTCGATTGAAGTCATGCGCGCGAAGCTGGTTGGTACAATCGCGGCGCCGATGACGCAATTGGTGGGTGTAATGCGGCAGAAGGTTTGCAGCCTGTTGTACGTGCTGAAAGCAGTTGAACAAAAGAAAGCTAAAGGTCAGTAAGAAGATAAGGAGTCATGTCATGACCGAAGGTAATGCTGAAAATAAAGTTGAAGTAAGCGGGAAAATGGCTGAGTTCGTCAATTGGATCGAAGGCATCACGGTTCTTGAGCTGTCACAGCTTGTTAAGGCCCTGGAGCAGAAGCTTGGTGTCAGCGCTGCTGCGCCTGTGGCTGTTGCTGCGGCTGGTGCGGCTGCCGGTGGTGGCGAGGCAAAGGCCGAGGAAAAGACGGAGTTTACCGTTGTCCTTAAGGCTGCCGGTGCGAACAAGATCGGCGTGATCAAGGAGATCCGTGCAATTACCGGTCTTGGCCTGAAGGATTCAAAGGACATGGTTGAAGGCGCTCCGAAGACCGTAAAGGAAGGCGCAACCAAGGAACAGGCTGCCGAGATGAAGAAGAAGCTGGAAGCTGCGGGAGCAAGTGTCGAGATTAAATAAGTAAACGGTAAAGTAAACAGTTTGGAAACAAGCGGGTGTAAGTTTTTCGCAATGCGAGGTGCCTGATGGTAGAGAGAATAAATTTCGGGAAGCTCAAAGCCGTCGCAGATCCCCCTGACCTGATAGAGGTTCAGACGAAGTCGTATCTGGATTTTCTTCAGATGGATGTGAATTCGCTCAGGCGGAAAAGGCAGGGTCTTCAGGGAATCTTCAGGGAAGTTTTTCCCATTGAAAGCTATGACGGAAGGTATGTTCTTGATTTCGTCAAGTACGAGATATCCCTCCCGAAAATGGGGCCAATAGACACCCTCCTGGAAGGGCAGACCTATTCAGGGCCGCTGCACGTGACTTTCAGGCTCAAGGAAGGTGACGAGGTCCGCGAAGAAGACGTTTACATGGGCGAAGTGCCGCTGATGACCGAGCATGGCTCGTTTGTCGTTAACGGTGCGGAGCGCGTTGTAGTCAGCCAGTTGCACCGTTCACCCGGGATCTGTTCCGAACAATCTCTTCATTCCAATGGAGCGATGCTTTACTCGATGAGGGTTATTCCTGACAGGGGAAGCTGGATTGAGATTCAGTTTGACACTTCAGACCTGATCTGGATTTACATGGACAGGAAACGCCGGAGGAGAAAATTCCTTGCCACAACGTTCCTCAGGGCTCTTGGATATGGGACGGACGAAGAATTGCTGGGCTTATTCTATAAGTTTGAAAAGATAAGGCTCAACAGGGAGATTTCAGAAGAGGAGATCACCCACAGGTTTTTCAAGGAAGATATTGTTGATATTGACTCGAAGACGGTGCTGGCGCGGAAATATGAGCCGGTGACCGAGGCTGCATTGAAGCAGATGGTGGACGCCGGTTTTAAGACCGTTGATTTTGTGGATGCGTCATGGGACCAGGGAATATTCATTGAGAGTATCAGGGCCGACCAGACCCATTCAACCGATGATGCGCTTAAGGACATTTACCACAGGTTAAGGCCCGGTGATCCTGCGACTCCTTCAAATGCCCGCCAGCTTCTTAAGAGGCTCTTTTTTGATCCAAGAAGGTATGATTTGGGGCGTGTGGGTCGCTACAAGATCAACCAGAAGCTTGGTTTGCAGGGTAAAGTTGATGATGACCTTCGGGTTCTTGACAAGCAGGATGCCATTGAGACTGTAAGGCACCTGGTGAACATCCGCAAGCGCCAGGAAAACGTGGATGATATTGATCATCTTGGAAGTCGTCGCGTGCGCATGGTTGGCGAGCTTCTTGAGAACCAGTGCCGAGTCGGTCTTGCGCGAACAGAGAGACTCATCAGGGAGCGCATGACGCTGTTTGACCCTGCCACGGGAACGCTGACTCCCCAGCGGCTGGTGAATTCCAAGTCGCTTTCGGCCGTTGTGCAGGATTTCTTCGGGCGAAGCCAGCTGAGCCAGTTTATGGATCAGACCAATCCTCTTTCCGAGCTGGCTCATGGAAGGCGTTTAAGCGCATTGGGTCCGGGTGGTTTAAGCCGGGAACGCGCGGGATTTGAAGTGCGTGATGTTCACAGCAGTCATTACGGGAGAATCTGTCCTATTGAGACGCCTGAAGGCCCGAATATCGGATTGATTTCGTCCCTGAGCATTTATGCCAGGGTCAATGATTTCGGATTTATCGAGAGCCCGTATAGAAAAGTGGTCAACGGCTGTGTTACCGAACAGGTTGATTTCCTGACGGCCGACCAGGAAGAGAGGTTTATCATCGCGCAGGCGAATGCGCCTCTGGATAACAAGAGCCGGTTTGCCAAGGAATCGGTTGCCGTACGATGCAAAGGGGAATTTCTCGAGGTACCGAGGGACCAGGTTGACTATATGGACGTGTCCCCCAAGCAGGTGGTTAGCATAGCTGCAGGTTTAATCCCGTTCCTTGAGCATGATGATGCCAACCGTGCATTGATGGGTGCAAACATGATGCGGCAGGCTGTGCCGCTCCTGAAATCAGAATGTCCTTATGTGGCTACAGGTCTTGAGAGCCGTGTTGCGCGGGATTCCCGCGTGACGGTTGTTGCAACTGGATCAGGCAAGGTAGCCTATGTGTCGGCCCAGAAGATAATTGTTTCTGAGGACGGCAAGGTTCCGACAAAGAAAACCTCGAAAGAGTCTTACCAGGAGTACAACCTCCAGAAGTTCCGGCGCTCAAATGCCGGAACATGTTTTAACCAGAAACCGATAGTCGAGCTTGGCCGCAGGGTTAAGAAAGGCGACATAATTGTTGATGGGCCGGCAACGTGCGATGGGGAGCTTGCGCTTGGCAAGAATCTCCTTGTTTCTTTCATGCCATGGTGCGGATACAACTTTGAAGACGCCATTCTCATCAGCGAACGGGTTCTGCGTGACGATGTTTTCACCTCCGTTCACGTGCAGGAATTCGAAGTGGGTGCCAGGGATACCAAGCTTGGGCCCGAGGAAATAACCCGTGATATCCCCAATGTAGGCGAGGAAGCCCTGAAGAACCTTGGCGCGGACGGTGTTATCCGGATTGGGGCCGAAGTCCGACCGGGTGATATCCTGGTTGGAAAGATTACTCCGAAGAGCGAGACAGAGCTTGCTCCCGAGGAAAGGCTGTTGCGCGCAATTTTCGGGGAGAAAGCCGCAGAAGTCAGGGACACATCGCTGACGGTTCCCAGCGGTACCCGTGGAATTATCATGGATGTTAAGGTGACGGCTCACAAGGAAGTAAAGCGTACCGAGTCAACCCCGAGTGAGAGACGCCGCCAGATCAAGGCAATCAACGAAGATCATAAGCAGAAGAAGCAGGCGCTGACGGATGAGTTGACGGAAGCGCTGAGCAATATCCTGCTGGGCGAGAAGATTCCTCTTGATGTTGTTGATTCGGATGCGGGTGAAGTGATCATACCTGCCAACAGGAAGATCACCAAGACGCTGTTGCGCAAACTCGCCGCATCAAGTGACCATATCCAGATTGAGAGCAGTCCGATCCAAATCAAGATTGACGAGATTATCGGTGAATTCAAGCCGAGATTCTCCGAGCTTGATGTTGAGCGTGATCGTGCGCTTGACCGGATTGAGAGCGGTGATGACATTGACCAGGGCATTATCAAGCAGGTCAGGGTTTATGTTGCGGCCAAGCAGAGGCTTGCGGTGGGGGACAAGTTGGCCGGGCGTCATGGTAACAAGGGCGTTGTTGCGCGAATCATACCTGATTGCGAGATGCCTTTCCTGCCTGATGGGACACCGGTGGACATCGTATTGAATCCTCTTGGAGTGCCGTCACGCATGAACCTCGGTCAGGTCTTCGAGACCCATCTTGGTGCTGCGTGCAAAATTATCGGGATGTACGCGGAGACGCCTGTCTTTGACGGAATCTCTGAAAAGGACATTGAGGCCCTGCTCGAGAAAGCCCAGATGAAAGAGGATGGTAAGACGGTCCTCTATGACGGCAGGACCGGTGAAGCTTTCGATCAGCGTGTTGTGGTCGGCGAGATATACATGATGAAACTGCATCATCTTGTCAGCGACAAGATTCACGCGCGTGCCGTTGGGCCCTATTCGCTTGTTACTCAGCAACCGCTCGGCGGCAAGGCCCAGTATGGCGGCCAGAGACTTGGAGAAATGGAAGTGTGGGCTCTTGAGGCATATGGCGTGGCCTATGCGCTGCAGGAGCTGCTGACTGTCAAGAGTGATGATGTGGCCGGCCGTACGAGGATTTACGAGTCGATAGTAAAAGGTGAGAACACGCTTGAGGCGGGTGTGCCGGAGTCGTTCAGTGTATTGCTTAACGAGCTCAGGGGGTTGTGCCTCAATGTTCAGGTAAATGGTACGAAGGCAGAGGCAAAGCTGTAGAAAGCCAAACACCAGGAGGCGGAAATTTGAATCAATACGCAGCCAGAGAGGTTATGGGATTGTCGGACTATGAGAGTTTCGATTCAGTAGGGATAACTCTTGCATCTCCCGAGACGATCCGTTCCTGGAGTCGAGGAGAAGTTAAGAACCCCGAGACGATCAATTACCGCACATACAAGCCGGAGCGTGGCGGCTTGTTCTGTGAGCGCATTTTTGGTCCTACCCGCGACTGGGAATGCTGTTGCGGGAAATACAAACGCATCAAGCACAAGGGTGTTGTCTGCGACAGGTGTGGGGTTGAGGTTACTGTGGCCCGAGTCAGGCGCGAGCGGATGGGGCACATTGAGTTGGCCGTTCCTGTTTCCCATATCTGGTTCTTCAAGTGTACACCGAGCAGGATTGGCTTGGTGCTGGACATGACCAGCACGAACCTGGAACGTGTCCTTTATTATGAAGATTACCTTGTTGTTGATCCCGGCGATACGCCACTCAAGGCGAAACAGCTGTTGAGCGAGATGGAGTACCGGGAGGCGCAGGAAAAATACGGGGATGGTTTTGCTGCCAAGATGGGTGCCGAGGCTATACGCGATATGCTCCAGAAGGTTGACCTTGACGAGCTAATGGTTGAGCTTGAAGTCCAGATGGAGAATACCAGAAGCAAGCAGACCCGCAAGAAGCTTTCCAAGCGGATGAAAGTAGTCGAAGGTTTCAGGAGCAGTACTACCCGCCCGGAATGGATGATACTTGATGTTCTTCCTGTGATTCCGCCGGATCTTCGTCCCCTGGTTCCTCTGGAAGGCGGCCGTTTTGCGACATCGGATCTTAATGACCTCTACAGGAGAGTCATCAACCGTAATAATCGGCTTAAGAATCTGCAGCAGCTGAAGACTCCGGATGTCATTATCAGGAATGAAAAGCGTATGCTGCAGGAAGCGGTTGACGCGGTGTTTGACAATGGTCGCCACGGCAGGGCTGTCACCGGGGCCGGTAATCGTCCTTTAAAGTCGCTGAGCGACATGCTCAAGGGTAAAGGCGGCCGTTTCCGCCAGAATCTGCTGGGTAAGCGGGTTGATTATTCCGGCAGGTCGGTAATTGTTATTGGGCCGGAATTGAAGCTGCATCAGTGTGGTCTTCCCAAGAAAATGGCGCTTGTTCTTTTTGAGCCTTTCATAATCAGGCGGCTCAAAGAGATGGGTGTTGTACATACCGTTCGCAGCGCAAAGAAGCTTATTGAACGTGAGTCGAACGAGGTTTGGGATATTCTCGAGGAAGTGACGAAGGGGAAAACGGTTATGCTAAACCGTGCTCCCACCCTGCACAGGCTGAGCATCCAGTCTTTTGAGCCGATACTCGTTGAAGGTGAGGCCATAAAGATTCATCCGCTTGTCTGCACGGCGTTTAACGCCGACTTCGACGGCGACCAGATGGCTGTACATGTCCCGCTTTCAGTCGAGGCACAGCTGGAATCCAGGCTGCTGATGATGTCTACAAACAGCATTTTCTCGCCTTCCAGCGGCAAGTCGATCATGACTCCCACTCAGGACATAGCTCTCGGAATCTATTACCTTACATCGCTTAGCCAGACAGACAAGGTGAAGAGTTTCAAGAAGAAAGATTCCAGCGAGATTGAACATCTTCTCCTGTTCAATGATGTCAACGAGGTGAAGGTGGCTTATTTTGACGGGGCTGTTAAGACGCATGACCGTATACGTTTCAGGAATCCGGATTATCAGCGTGACACGGTATTTGGGGACAAGAACTCCAGGGTCGTTGTGACGACGGTTGGCCGGGTTTTCTTCAACGATATCTGGCCGGAGATGATCGGGTTTGTGAATATGCTTGTTAACAAGGAAAGACTTGGGAGCCTGATATGGCATTGTCACCGCCGGGCTGGTCATGAAAGGACTGTAAGAGTGCTTGATGATCTGAAGAGCCTTGGATTTGAGCAGGCGACGCTTGCCGGTATTTCCATAGGAATGGTTGACCTGATTGTACCGCCCGAGAAGGACCGGATTATTGAATCGTCGCGGGAACAGGTCAGGGAAGTTGACCACCAGTACAAACAGGGTGTCATCACGGACGGTGAGCGTTACAACAAGATCGTTGATATATGGACGCAGACCACGGATTCGATTTCCAATGCCATGTATCGAGCCATTGAGGAAAATATCGGCAGCGCAGAAACGAATCCTGTATACATGATGGTGGATTCAAAAGCCAGAGGCAGCCGTCAGCAGATTCGTCAGCTTGCCGGCATACGCGGTTTGATGGCCAAGCCGTCAGGCGAGATCATTGAGCGTCCGATTCTGTCCAACTTCCGTGAGGGGCTGAGTGTTTTGGAATATTTCATCAGTACTCACGGTGCCCGCAAGGGACTGGCTGATACGGCGCTTAAGACGGCGGATGCGGGTTACCTTACGCGCAAGCTGGTTGATGTTTCTCAGGACGTTATAGTGTCCGAGCAGGACTGCAATACTGTTAACGGTATTGAAGTTGGCGCCATTGTGGAGGGAGACGAAGAGCTGGTTTCGCTGAGAACGCGCATACTGGGCCGGACGGTTTTGAATGATATATATGATGTAATCAAGAAAGAAGTCATTGTCCATGTCGGCGATGAAATAGATGAAGATGCCTGTGAGCGGATTGCCGCCGCCGGTATTGACCGGATGAAGATCAGGAGTGTGCTCACGTGTGAGTCAAAGGTTGGAATTTGTGCGAAGTGTTACGGACGTGACCTTGCAACAGGAAAGACTGTTGAAGTGGGTACTGCGGCAGGAATAGTGGCTGCCCAGTCCATTGGTGAACCTGGAACTCAATTGACGATGCGGACCTTCCATATCGGTGGAACTGCCAGTTCGGTGTTCAAACAGCCTGAGATTATCTGCAAAAATAACGGTATTGTGCGGTATCATGAATTAAGGGTGGTTAAGAACAAGGAGGGCGACTATGTTGTCCTCAACAAGAATGGTGCCATAACGATTCATGACGGTGCAGGCGGCGAACTTGAGCGGTATACCCTTGCCATGGGTGCAGTAGTGCTCGTGGAAGAAGGCGGCAGCATCAAGAAGAGTCAGTGCCTGGCCAAGTGGGATCCATACAGCGTTCCTGTCCTTGCTGAACAGGAAGGAGTTGTCGGTTTCCATGACTTTGTGGAGAACATTTCGGTTAAGAAGGAAATTGATGAGGCAACTGGTCTTCGCGGTACCGTTGTTCTTGACAACAAGGAGAACCTGCATCCCCAGATTATCATCCGCAGCATGGAGACAAGTGATGTTTTGGGTTTCTACAGTATTCCTGCCGGTGCCCACGTGATGGTCAAGGAGAAGCAGAAAGTTCTTCCGGGTGAATTGCTTGCCAAGACGCCGCGCAAAGAGTCCAAGACGAGAGACATCACCGGTGGTTTGCCGAGAGTTGCGGAGCTGTTTGAAGCCCGGCAGCCGAAGGATGCGGCGGAAATCGCCAAGATCGAAGGTATTGTTGATTTTGGTCCCAACCAGCGCGGCAAGCGTTGCCTTGTGATCCGGGATGAAACTACCGGAGATACCGAGGAGCACTTGATCTCGATGGGTAAACATATTGTCGTGTTCAAGGGTGACCGCGTAAAGAAGGGACAGCAGCTTACGGAAGGTCCGATTGTTCCACAGGAAATCCTTGATGTTTGCGGGCCCCAGGAATTGCAGGAGTACCTCGTTAATGAAGTCCAGGAGGTCTATCGCCTGCAGGGTGTTGAGATAAACGACAAGCACATAGAGATTATTGTCAGGCAGATGCTCAGGAAGGTGAGAATCACGAATCCGGGTGACACTGAGTTTCTCTGGGGTGAACAGGTGTCCAAGCAGCGTTTCATCGAGATCAATGAGGCTGCAATTGCCGAGGGTAAGCGCCCGGCTGAGGCAACGCCTGCGCTTCTTGGGATCACCAAGGCGTCGCTGGAGACGGACAGCTTTATATCGGCTGCTTCATTCCAGGATACAACACGGGTGCTGACAGATGCGGCAACACTTGGCCGCATAGACAACCTGAAGGGCTTTAAAGAGAACGTAATCATGGGGCATCTGGTGCCGGGAGGAACCGGTTTCCATATGCATAAGAATATTAAGCTTGTACCGCTTGCTGAGCCTATTCCTGAAGAGGAGCTTCCGGTGGAAGAGTCTGCCGGCAAGAAGTTGCAGGATTTGTTAGGTTGAGCTTGCGGTGAAGAGTACGGGTGTGGTAGCGTACGCCGCTCGTTTTTAACTCGAAAAGGATGTTTGAGATGCCGACGATAAATCAGCTGGTGAGAAAAGGCAGGGCGAAGATAAAGCACAAGAGCAAGTCTCCTGCTTTGATGTCATGCTCGCAGAGACGCGGGGTCTGTCTCGCGGTCAAAACGCAGACGCCGAAGAAGCCGAATTCCGCATTGCGGAAAGTGGCAAGGGTGAGGCTGACGACTGGTTATGAAGTGACGGCATATATTCCGGGGGAAGGGCACAATCTTCAGGAGCACAGTGTGGTGCTGGTCCGTGGCGGCCGAGTTAAGGATCTTCCCGGTGTGCGGTATCATATTGTCCGCGGCACACTAGATTCCCTTGGTGCTGCAGGGCCAAGCAATACAAACAAATTGAACAGGATGCGCAGCCGGTCCAAGTACGGTGTAAAGAGGGAACAAAAAGAGCAAAAGGCTTGAGTGGAGTAGAAAATGGCAAGAAGGCACAGAGCGATCAAGAGCAGTGTATCGACCGACCCGAAGTATAACAGCGAGTTGGTTGCCCGTTTCATCAACTGTATCATGAGGCGCGGGAAGAAATCAATTTCAGAGGCCATTGTTTACGGGGCCCTTGATGAGATCAAGGCGAAGATGGGTGAGGATCCGCTGGAGGTGCTGATCAAGGCTGTTGATAATGTTAAGCCCAAGATTGAAGTGAAATCCCGCCGGGTCGGAGGTGCCACGTACCAGGTGCCAGTTGAAGTGAACAGGGCACGGGGCGTGGCTCTTGCGGTGAGGTGGATTGTTGAACATTCCGGCGGCCGGAAAGGCGTGCCGATGAAAAAGGCTCTTTCGACGGAGATAATGGAGGCTTACAAGGGACAGGGTGAGGCGATCAAGAAGAGAGACGACACCCACAAAATGGCGCAGGCGAACAGGGCGTTTGCGCACTATGCCTGGTAGCGGAAAATCCCCTTTTAGCGGTCCGGAAGTCCGGATTGCGGGTTAATAACGGAACAGATGGAAGCAATTTTGGAACAGCGTAAGGACAGTAAAGCATCCGGGAAGACTGGGACCCGGGAGGCACCGGAGAGGCAGTGCAAGCTCCGCAATGTCCGTAATATAGGCATTATTGCCCATATTGATGCGGGCAAGACGACTGCCACGGAGCGGATGCTGTACTATGCCGGCAAAGTTTACAAGATGGGCGAAGTGCATGATGGCACTACTGTGATGGATTACATGATACAGGAGAAGGAGCGCGGGATTACGATCACCAGCGCGGCGACTACATGCTTCTGGCGTGACCACCAGGTGAACATTATAGATACTCCGGGCCATGTTGATTTTACCGTTGAAGTTGAGCGGTCGCTGAGGGTGCTTGACGGCGCGGTTGGAATCTTTTGCGGCGTTGGCGGCGTTCAGCCGCAATCGGAGACCGTGTGGCACCAGGCTGAGTCGTATCGTGTGCCGCGTATAGCCTTCGTGAACAAGATGGACAGGATGGGCGCGGATTTTGACAGGGTTGTGACTGAAATGAGGAAGCGTTTGGGGTCGAATGCTGTTCCGGTCCAGATTCCCTGGGGCAGTGAAGAGAATTTCAGGGGAGTAATTGATCTTATTGACATGAAAGCTGTCTCCTTCGACGAGGGTAGTCTTGGGAAGGATATGAAGAGTTCACCAATACCGCATGAACTTGCGGTGGCTGCAGAGAAAGCGAGAGCGCTGATGATTGAGAAGGTTGCCGAAAAGGATGAAGAAGTCTTGAAAGTATACATGGAAAATCCGGATGTGCCCTCTGATGTCCTTAAAGCCGGGATCAGGAGGAAGGTTATATCCAACGAACTTGTTCCGGTCCTTTGCGGTTCGGCGCTCAAGAACAAGGGTGTTCAGCCTCTGCTTGATGCAGTTGTTGAATTTATGCCGTCGCCCATTGATGTGCCGATGGTGAAGGGGCATCATCCAGGGACTGGTGCGGAAATCCAGAGGGAAGCAGATGATTTTGCGCCTGCCAGTAGCCTGGTGTTCAAGATTCTTAATGACTCGTATGTCGGACGGCTGGCCTTTGTCCGGGTTTACTCGGGGCGACTCAAGAAGGGGCAGAACGTTTATAATCCGAGGACGAAGAAGAGGGAGAGAATCGCGCGCCTGCTGCAGCTGCATGCGGACAGCAGGACTGATGTCGAGGCTCTTTATTCAGGGGAGATCGGGGCGATTTCGGGATTAAAGCAGGCGACGACAGGGGACACCCTGTGCGCGGAGAACGCTTCTATCGAGCTGGAGCGAATACATTTTCCGGAGCCGGTAATGTTTATGGCTATTGAGCCGAAGACGAGGGCGGACAGGGAAAAGCTGAAGGATGCGCTTGATGCACTTGCGGCGGAAGATCCGACCTGTATTATCAGGACCGACCCAGAAACAGGACAGACGATAATCAGTGGGATGGGGGAGCTTCATCTTGAGATTCTGCGTGATCGGATGCTTCGCGAATTCAGGGTTGAGGCCAATGCCGGCAAGCCGATGGTTGCATACTATGAAACGGTAACCAAGGCTGGGCGCGGCGAGCATATTTTTGACAGGGACATAGGCGGACGCAGGCAGTTTGCCCAGCTGACGGTGGAAGTGTCACCTTCCAAGCGGGGTGGCGGGAATTCAGTCGAGATGAAAATTTCGCGAAATCTTCTTCCGGAAGAGTTCTGGAAATCAATTGAAGAAGGTTTGAACGACGGCATCATGACGGGCGTGCTGGGGCGCTGTCCGGTTATCGATATAAATGTTCGAGTAACCGATGCAAAGTTTATTCCCGAAATTTCTACGGAAGTTGCTTTCAGGACTGCGGCAGTGATGGCTTTCCGCGAGGCGGTAATGGGAGCCATGCCGGAATTTCTGGAGCCCATAATGCAGCTGGAGATAATTACTCCGGCGGACTATATGGGGGATGTGCTTGGTGATTTGAATGGGCGCCGGGGCAAAGTGAACGAGATGGAATCGCGGGGAATGAGCCAGATCGTACGTGCGGGAGTGCCGCTGGCGGAGTTGTTCGGGTACTCAACTGCGGTCAGGTCGCTTACTCGCGGTCGTGCCAGTTATACGATGGAACCGGAGAAATTTGAAATAGTACCGCAGTCAATTAAGCAGGAATTGTTGAACAGGTGACACTATAATGGAAGGTCAGCGAATACGAATAAAGTTACAGGCCTATGATCACAGCGTTCTGGATCAGGCGGTGAAGGATATAATTGAAACCGCCAAGGGGACAGGCGCTGATGTCGTTGGGCCCACGCCGCTTCCTACAAGGATAGAGCGGTTTACGGTGAACCGGAGTCCGCATGCGGACAAGAAATCAATGGACCAGTTTGAAATGCGGACGCACAAGCGCCTGCTGGACATTATTGGCCCGACAGCGAAGACGGTAGATGAGCTGAAGAAGCTGAATCTTCCTGCTGGTGTTGATATAACAATAAAGATTTAAGCGAGAAACTATGCAGGGATTGATAGGAAAGAAACTGGGGATGACCCAGGTGTTTGACGGTGAAGGCCACAGGGTTGCTGTAACTGTTGTGGAGGCCGGCCCCTGTGTTGTCGTTCAGAAGAAAACCGCTGAGAAAGACGGGTACGAGGCTGTTCAGCTTGGTTTCGGGGAACACACGGAAAAGAATGTGCCGAAGGCTGCGCTCAGCAGGTTCAAGAAAGCAGGAACGACGCCGAAGGTATGGCTCCGCGAGTTTACCCTCGACAGGGGTGAGGAAGTCAAGGAAGGCGACACTATTACGGCGGCTATATTCGAAGGAGTCTCCCATGTTGACGTGATGGGCACAACGAAAGGTCGTGGATTCCAGGGCGTTGTGAGGCGGCATCGCATGAGGGGTGGTCCGATGACCCATGGCGGTCATTCCAAGCGGCGTATTGGATCCAATGGACAGAATGCATTTCCTGCGCGTGTTCTAAAAGGAAAGAGAATGCCTGGTCACCTCGGAAATGTAAGGATGACGCAGCAGAATTTAAAAGTGGTGCAGGTCAGGGGGACAGAGAATGTCCTTTTGATTCGCGGTTCGATACCAGGGCCAAACGGCAGTGTTATTGTGGTCAAGAAAGCCCTGAAGAAAACACCGGTTAAGGCGTAATGAAGACTATAAAGATTTTAAATGTTAAAGGTGAAGAAACAGGGGATTTCAAGGTTGCCGATACCCTGCTTGTCCTAGACAAGGGGACTCAGGCGGTTCACGACGTTGTGGTTGCCTACCAGAACAGGCAGAGATCGGGAACGGCATCCACCCTGAGAAAGGGCGAAGTTGCCGGCAGTAACAAGAAGCCGTGGCGGCAAAAAGGAACGGGCCGTGCGCGCGCCGGACTTAAGCAGTCTCCCGTGTGGCGTGGAGGCGGCGTTGCATTTGGTCCGCACCCGAGGAGTTATGAGTCGAAAGTCAATAAGAAGGTTGCACAGCTGGCTTTTCGCAGGGCTTTAAGCGAGAAAATTGCGGCAGGTGCGGTTAAGGTACTTGAAGAGTTGACCCTGGCTGAGTGCAAAACCAAGCTTTTTGCTGGAATGATGAAGGCTCTTGCAGTAAAACCCCCTGTCCTTTTTGTAATGGACAAGGTTGACGAGAAGGTTTTTCGTGCGGCGAGAAACATTCCCCTTGTTGAGATTGTCAGGGCTGACGAGGTAAGTGTTTTTCAGCTGGTCAGGTATCCCATGGTTGTTGCTGACAAGGCTGGCATGGAGAAGATGAAGGCACATCTCAAGCGCGGGAAGGAGAAGAGCGAATGAAAGATCCGCGTTTGATTGTGAAAAAGATCCAGGTGACGGAAAAGAGTGCCCGTCTGGCGGAGAAGGAAAACAAGCACTTTTTTATGGTTGATCCATCGTCCAACAAAATGGAGATAAAGAAGGCGGTAGAGGAGATTTACAAGGTAGTGGTTGATAAGGTTAATACAGTGAATTACATGGGAAAGCTGAAGCGTGAGCGGACAATGACTTATGGCCGCACCAGCAACTGGAAGCGCGCGGTTGTGACGCTGGCGAAAGGTAGCAAAATAGAATTGACGTAGGCCGCAGGCGCTGATTCCGGAGAGAATAATGGGACTTAAGAAATATAAGCCGACGACCGCGAGCATGAGGTCCATAAAGGTTTTGACCTTTGAGGAGATTACAAAGGACAGACCTGAAAGGTCTCTTATTGAGATCAAGAAGAAGCATGGAGGCCGAAATTTCCAGGGGCGTATAACAACGCGGCACCATGGCGGCGGGAACAAGCATAAGTACCGTATTATTGATTTCAAGCGGGATAAGTCCGGCATTCCGGCCAAGGTTGCATCGATTGAGTATGATCCAAACCGCTCCGCGAACATTGCTCTTTTAAATTATGCAGACGGAGAAAAGCGATACATACTGGCTCCCCTGGGGTTAACGGTTGGATCCCCGATAATGTCCGGTCCGGATACTGAGCCTCTCGTGGGGAATACGCTGCCGCTGTCGAAGATACCGCTTGGGTTGTTTATTCATAATATTGAACTGCAGCCTGGTAAAGGCGGACAGCTGGTAAGGACTGCCGGTGGGAGTGCGCAGTTAATGTCGCGCGAGGGTAATTTTGCGCATATACGGTTACCTTCTGGTGAAGTCAGGCTGATTGATATAAGATGTGCGGCCACGGTTGGTCAGGTTGGGAATCTGGACCATGGCAGTGTAAGTCTTGGTAAGGCAGGCAAGTCGAGACATCTGGGCATAAGGCCGACTGTTCGCGGTGTGGCCATGAACCCGGTTGATCATCCGATGGGTGGCGGTGAAGGCCGGAGTTCCGGTGGTGGTCATCCTGTGTCACCTTGGGGTAAATTGTCGAAGGGTGGCAAGACCAGGCACAGGAAGAAATCCGGCGGCAGGTTTATTTTGAGTCGGAGAACATAGTTATGGGTCGTTCAGTAAAAAAAGGTCCGTATGTTGACGAGAAGCTGCTCAAAAAAGTTGAGCAGATGAACCGTACCGGGGATAAGCGTCCGATCAAGACGTGGTCCAGGCAGTCTATGATTGTCCCTGAATTCATAGGGCACACTATTGCCATTCATAATGGTAAACAGCACATTTCGATGTTTATAACGGAGAATATGATTGGTCATCGTCTTGGCGAGTTCTCGCCAACCAGAATATTCCGTAAGCACGGAGTTCACACGGATAAGGCGATAGCATTGAAGTAACAGTTTTGGAGACAGGGATAATGGACGTAATTGCAAAAGCGAGTTTTGTTAAGATGCCGGCGAGCAAGGCGCGGGATCTGGCCAGGCGTATGAGAGGTCTGCCTGTCAGCGAGGCCCTGAAGGTCACGGATTTCAGTGAAAGGAAGGGTGCGTTTCATCTTGGTAAGGCTCTGAAGTCGGCGATTGCTAATGCGGAGAAGAACGCCAAGCTGGTGGTAGGCGATCTCAAAGTCAAAGATGCGATTGTTGACGAAGGGCCAATGATGAAGAGATACTGGCCGAGGCCGCGGGGAACGGTAAGTCCGATCCTCCGGAGGACATGCCACATAAAGATAATTTTGACAGATGGCAAGGAATAACAGGACAGTTGAACTAAAATAAGGAGCTTGGATTTGGGACAGAAGGTAAATCCTATTGGTTTCAGGGTCGGCGTAAACAAGAACTGGCGTTCGCGCTGGTTCAGCGGCAAGAAGATGTTTGGCGATCTTCTTAATGAAGATATGAAGATACGCGCATTAGTGAGGAAGCGCCTTGAGAATGCCGCGGTGTCAGACATTATAATTGAGCGTTATGCAAACCGTGTGAGGGTTAACATCCACACGGCCCGGCCGGGAATTGTGATTGGCCGCAAGGGGCAGGATATTGAGAAGATTCGCGGTGAGATTGCCAAGATGACCGGCAAGGAAGTGTATGTTGAGATCAAGGAAGTACGTAATCCTGATACAAATGCCCAGCTTGTTGCCGAGAACATAGCCTTGCAGGTTTCCAGGCGTGTTTCGTTCAGGCGTGCGATGAAGCGGGCCATAAAGATTGCGATGGATATGGGAGTTGACGGGATCAAGATCAAGGCCAGCGGACGGCTGGGTGGGGCTGAGTTGTCGCGTGTTGAATGGTTCAAGGAGGGGAAGATTCCTCTTCACACTTTACGTGTAAATATTGACTACGGTTTTGCCGAGGCTGCAACGACGGCTGGCAGGATCGGAGTAAAGGTATGGGTTTGCAGGAAACCCGAGGATACGGCGCAGGGAGAAAGGAAGCAGAAGACCAATGTCGCTGATGCCCAAGAGAGTTAAGCATCGCAAGATGCAGAGAGGGAGCCGCAAGGGTATTGCCCTGGTGGGTACTAACCTTGCATTTGGCGAATACGGGCTGAAGGCCCTTGGCCGCGGATGGGTCAAGAATATCCAGCTTGAAGCGTGCCGTATTGCCATTAACCGTTTCATGAAGCAGAAGGGCAAGATGTGGATCAGGGTGTTCCCTGACAAGCCGATAACGAAGAAGCCCATAGAAACCAGAATGGGTAAAGGCAAAGGGGACCCGGAGTCGTGGGTGGCGGTTGTCAGGCCCGGGGCAATACTTTTTGAGATAAGCGGTATGCCGAGACATGCGGCATGCGAAGCAATGCGTATGGCGGCGGCCAAGCTTGGTGTGCCGACGAAATTCGTGGCAAGGAACTGATTTGGATTTATGAAAGCAGGAAAACTAAGGGATCATACGGACGCGGAATTGCAGCAGCTGATGCGTGATACAACGCAGCAGGTGTTCGATTTGCGTACGAAAAAGGGATCTGGAGATTCGGCAGAGCATCCTCTGCGGGTGCGCCTGGTGCGCAGGGAATTGGCCCGGATAAAGACGATAATCAGAGAACGGGAGCGTAAAGCCAATGGCTGATGTTAAGTCAGAAGATCGCGGTGTACGGAAAGAGCGCGTGGGTGTCGTTGTCAGCAAGAGCGGCAGCAAGAGTATTGTTGTGCTTGTTGAGACAAGAAAGCCGCATGAAGTTTACAGGAAGGTCATGCGTCATACAAAGAAATTGTATGTGCACGATGAGAAGAACGAGGCTGGGGTGGGCGATAAAGTAAGCGTTGTCGAAACCCGTCCAATGAGCCGGATGAAGAGGTGGCGCCTTGTATCGGTGGTTGAGAAGGGCGCCAGGAAGGATTTGCAGAAAGCAGAATGATTACCGAGAAAACATATCTTACGGTTGCAGATAACACAGGCGCCAGGACTGTCATGTGTTTCCGTGTGATCGGGCAGAACAGGCATGTTGCCTATGTGGGCGACATTATCAGGGTTGCCGTCAAAGAGGCGCAGCCTACCGGCCTGGTGAAGAAGGGACAGGTTTGCCGGGCTGTTATTGTAAGAACAAGCCATCCCATCCGGCGTTCGGATGGTACATACTTGAGGTTTGATGACAATGCGGCGGTGATTGTTGATGACACTTTGAATCCAATAGGATCGCGAATTTTCGGACCGGTTGCCAGGGAATTGAGGGACAAGAATTTCATGAAGATCATATCGCTCGCTCCGGAAGTGGTATGAAGAAAGTGCTGTTTTTTTAAGGGGAAACGAATTTGAGTATTAAGCGAATCAGGAAGAATGACGTGGTTATTGCCATTTCAGGTGCAATCAAGGGAGACTCCGGCAAGGTGATGGAGGTGCTCTACGATAAAGGTCGTGTGATTGTTGAAGGCGTAAATATGGTTAAGAAGTGTCTGCGCAAGACTCAGGATCATCCTCAGGGTGGAATCAGCGAGAAAGAAGCGTCAATTCCGATAAACAGGGTAATGCTTCTCTGCCCGGGTTGCAAGAAGGGCGTCAGGACGATCAGGGTTAAGCAGAACGATTTGATGGTAAGGAAGTGCAAGAGGTGCGGGCACTTATTTGAGGGCTTAGAGAAATGATTCCGCGATTAAAAACAAAATATAATGATGATGTTGTTCTGAAGCTGAAGGAAAAGCTGAAGGTTTCGAACAATCTAAGACTTCCCAGGCTAGTGAAGATTGTTGTGAACATGGGCATAAATGCGGCCAAAAAGGATGCCATCAACAACCTGGTAGCTGACCTGACGAAGATTACCGGTCAGAAGCCCGTAGTGACCAAAGCCAGGAAGAGCATTTCTAATTTCAAAGTTCGCGAGGGGATGATTGTCGGGGCCAAGGTGACCTTGAGGGGTGACAGGATGTATGAGTTTCTTGATCGCCTGATCAATACAGCTTTGCCTAAGATCAGGGACTTTCGAGGGGTGTCGCAATCTGCTTTTGACGGGAGGGGAAGTTATACCCTCGGGATCAAGGAGCAGACGGTGTTTCCTGAAATAGATCCGAACACTGTTACGGTAACTCAGGGTATGGACATAACAATTGTAACTACTGCGCGCATCGATGATGAGGCGCGCGAGATGTTGAAGCTGCTTGGGATGCCATTTTCGGGCAAATAGCAGGAGGTAGGGGACTTGGCTAGAAAATCACAGATTGCGGAAGCGAAACGCGAGCCGAAGTTCAAAACTCGCAGGTATAATCGCTGTATGCGTTGCGGTAGAAGGCGTTCCTTTATAAGGAAATTCAAGATATGCCGTCTATGTTTCAGGGAGCTGGCTGTTTCGGGTCAGATTCCGGGTATTATGAAAGCCAGCTGGTAACATCGGAGAAAGTATGAATTCGACGGATCCAATTGCTGATATGTTGACTCGAGTAAGGAATGCGCATCATGCCGGTGCGGAGATTGTGGAAATGGAGCATTCGAAGGTAAAGGCGGAGATTGCGCGTGTTCTGAAGAGGGAAGGTTTTATAAAAGATTATGTGGTTGAGGGTGGCAGCAAGAAGAAAGTATTGCGGTTATACCTCAAGTATACAGAGGATCATGAGCCGGTGATAAGAGGCCTGAAGAGGCAAAGCAAGCCGGGACTTCGTGTGTATGCGGAGGCCAAGAAGATGCCCAAAGTTCTTGGCGGCATGGGCGTGGCGATTGTGACCACTCCTCTTGGTTTGATGTCCGGCAAAGAGGCGGTCAAGCGCGGTGTAGGGGGAGAGATCATCTGTACGGTCTGGTAAACATTGAACGGCCGTTTGCGGCTGAAATGATTCTGGAGTAGATAATAATGTCACGTGTAGGACGAAAACCGATAGAGATACCATCAGGTGTGACCGTAACGGTCAATGGCGCTGAGGTCAGGGTGAAAGGTGCCAAGGGGGATTTGGTAATGACCATGCCCAGCGGCGTGGCCGCATCTGTTGAAGGCGCCAAAGTTATTGTTAAGATTCCCGAAGCCAGTGAGATTGAGAATCTGCACGGTCTAACCCGGACCCTGGTGGCGAACATGATTGAGGGAGTTACCAAGGGATACAGCAAGGATCTTGAGATTCAGGGGGTGGGGTTCAAGGCGGCTTTGCAGGGGCAGAAACTCCAAATGTGGCTCGGGTTTCCCAAGCCGGTTGAATACACGATTCCTGACGGGATCAAGGTTGTTGTTACGGAAGGTACCGCCATGTCTGTCAGCGGAGCTGACAAGCAAAAGGTTGGAGATACAGCGGCAAGGATACGTTCGCATTTCCCGGCGGAACCTTATAAAGGCAAAGGGTTGCGCTACAAGGGCGAATACGTACGGCGTAAAGTTGGAAAGACAGTTGCCTGATTATTGAGAATTACAATGAAGTTGAAGAGTAGAAAAGATCGCCGGGTATGCAGGCATGCGCGTATTCGGGTGAAAGTCAACGGAACGGCTGAACGCCCCAGGATGGCTATAATGATTTCGAACAAGCATATCCACGTTCAGTTCATTGATGATGAAAATGGTGTCACTCTTGTTTCTGTTTCCACCAAGGGTCACGAAGAGAAGAGGAATATGGCATCGGCCGGCCTGTTAGGTAAGAGGGCGGTGGAGGCGGCGCAGGGAAAAGGGATTAAACATGTCGTTGTGGACCGCGGCGGGCTGAAGTTCCATGGCCGCGTAAAGGCGGTTGTAGGTGAGGCTGTTAAAGCCGGACTGGTAGCTGGAGCTACTACGGAGGAAAAGTGAGTTCAATAGTTGAAGAAGCGGTTTTCCAAATTGAGCCTTCAGATCAGGGACAGTCGGAACTGGAAGAACGGGTTGTTTTTGTAAATCGTTGCGCCAAGGTTGTTAAAGGCGGAAGACGGTTTAGTTTCAGTGCCGTCGTTGTGGTTGGTGACCATAATGGCCGGGTGGGATATGGCTTCGGAAAGGCCAACGAGGTTGCTGATGCGATCCGCAAGGGTGGTGAGTCTGCCAAGAAAGCGATGTTCAGGGTTAAGATGAAGGGCAAGACGATACCCCATGAAGTTACTGGTGAATTTGATGGTGGAGTGGTATTGCTCAGGCCAGCAGCGCCTGGAACCGGAGTTATTGCCGGTGGTGGAGTGCGCGCTGTGCTGGACCTTGCGGGTATCAGGGATATCCTCGCCAAGTCTCTCGGAAGTTCCAACAGGTTGAATGTTGTAAAGGCCACAGTCGCGGCGCTGAAGAATCTGCGCTCAAGAGAAGAAATTGCGGCTGTTCGTCAGGTCGAATTGTAAGGGGCATAAACATGGATCTCAGTTCTCTAAGAAATACTCCTGGTGCAAGACGCAAACGGATGCGTGTTGGTCGCGGTATGGGGTCTGGTACGGGAAAGACCTGTGGTCGCGGACACAAGGGCCAGATGGCCAGGAAGGGTCATAAGCACAAGAGCGGTTTTGAGGGTGGCCAGATGAAACTCATCAGGCGCATTCCGAAGCGTGGATTCAAGAGCATGAACCTGATTGGGTATCTTGCCGTCAATGTTGGTGATTTTGCCCGTTTTGATGAGGGAACAGAAGTTACCGACAAGGTCCTCAGGGCCAGCGGACTGGCAAGAGGGATCTACAACGGAATAAAAGTTCTTGGTGGCGGAGAGATCAATAAGAAGCTTACGGTTAAGGTTCAAGCATTTAGCGCCAGTGCCAAAGCGAAAATAGAGGCAGCTGGAGGTGTTTGTGAGGTCGTGAAAGCCTGATGCTCTCAGCATTTGCAAATTCACTCAAAATTCCGGAACTCAGGCAACGTATTTTCTTCACCCTGGGAATGGTTTTTGTGTGCCGGCTTGTAGAAGCAGTGCCCATACCGGGTATTGATCCGGGCGCTCTGCAGAAACTTATTTCTGACATCGGGAGTCAGGCAAGCGGTGGTTTCCTTAGCTGGATAGATCTTTTCAGCGGTGGAGCCCTCAGCCGTTGTGCCGTTGGTGCGCTTGGCATCATGCCGTATATCAGCGCTTCCATTATTCTCCAGATGATGACGGCCATTGTTCCCACGCTTGAACGCCTTGCCCGTGAAGGTGACGTTGGGCGGCAGAAGCTGACTCAGTACACGCGATATCTGACCATTGTGATATGTGTAGTCCAGGGATATGTGATGGCCCTTGCTCTTGAGAGACCGGGTTTCCTGGGTATCAGCCGGGTGCTTGTGCCTGCGCCTGGCTGGCATTTCGAAATGATGACGGTGATTACTCAGATTGCCGGGACCATGCTGTTGATGTGGATTGGCGAGCAGATTACTGAGCGCGGTATTGGCAACGGGATATCGATGGTAATCACAGTTAACATTGTCAGTCGTCTTCCCGGTGCGGTTTTCCAGGCAATACAGATGTTTACCCTGGCGGAATCAAAATTTACCATATTCCACCTGGTGGGGTTGTTGATCATGTTCCTGGTTGTTGTTGCGGCTACGATTGCCCTGACGCAGGCCCAGAGGAAGATCCCGATTAACACGACCAAGCGGGTGGTCGGCCGTAAAGTTTATGGCGGACAGAATACATATATGCCTCTCAGGGTCAACTATTCTGGAGTCATGCCGATTATATTTTCGTCTGTCATGTTGACCTTCCCTGGCCCAATATTGAGGCATTTTGAGTTCACAAAGACGTTAGGGAACCTTATTAACATAGGGGAACCCCTATATGTATTGCTGGATGCGCTGTTGATACTGTTCTTCTCTTATTTCTGGGTTGCTACCCAGTTCAATCCCCTGCAGATAGCGGATGATTTGAAGAGGAACGGCGGTTATGTTCCGGGCATCAGGCCGGGGCGTCCGACGGCGGAGTATCTCGATAAGGCAATGACGAGGATAACCCTGTTTGGCGCCATATTCCTGACTGTTATTGCAATAATGCCGTCTATCCTTGCCAAGAAGTTTGATGTTCCGTGGATTGTTGCCTCTTTCTTCGGCGGGACAAGTCTTCTGATTATTGTAGGTGTTGTGCTTGATACAATGCGCCAGGTAGAGTCACATCTTTTAATGAGAAATTACGATGGTTTCCTGCGAAAAGGAAGACTGCACGGACGCAGGTAATATTATTTTGAAAGGGTTGAGTTGATGAAGGCGATAATACTGTTTGGTGCTCCTGGCTCGGGTAAAGGAACTGTGGCCGAGAAGATCAAAGCTGTGACGCGCTATATTCATATCTCGACGGGGGATATGCTCCGCGAATCGGTGAAGAAGGGTACTCCTGTTGGTCGTGAAGCTGAAGGATACATGAAGCGCGGAGCTCTGGTGCCGGATGAGGTTATTATCAAGCTTGTCGAGGAGCGGTTGGACAAGGGTGGAGCTGATGATTTGTATATGTTTGATGGTTTTCCAAGGACTGTTCCGCAGGCTGAATTGCTCGAAAAGAGCCTGGGCAGGCGCGGCGGTGCGGTTTCGCACGTGATCTTCCTGGATACTCCCCGGGAGGTGCTGATACAGCGTCTCACCGGCAGGCGCACATGCCGCAAGTGCGGCTGGAACTGCCATATTGTGAATATTCCGTCGAAAAAAGCGGGTATTTGTAATGTCTGTGGAGGCGAGTTATACCAGCGGCCGGACGATCAGGAGGCTACGATTGTAAACAGGCTTGATGTATATAACAAGCAGACGGAAAGTCTGGTTGCACGTTACGAGAAACAGAAGCTTTTAGTGAAGGTCAATTCGAATCAGAAAATAGAGAAACTTATTGAGGAGATTCGCCGAATCCTCGGCTGAGGTTGGCCTGTGCCGTGGCCGCCTGCAGTGATGCCGGGGCTGTGGCTGAGAAGAAATGATTGTCATCAAGAATGCGGCCGAAATTGAGAAGCTGCGGGTGAGCGGGCACATGGCCGCCGTAGTTAGAGACAGTGTTGCCAGGAAGGTAGGTCCCGGGATTACGACTGGAGAGCTGTCTGAATACGCCGGTGAATTGATAAAGAAGCTGGGAGGGGAAAGCGCGTTCAAGGGGTATCGCGGGTATCCCGGAAATATCTGTATCTCGGTGAACGAAGCTGTTGTGCATGGTATACCAGGGAAGAGGCGTATCCAGCTTGGCGATATCGTCAGTATTGATGTTGGTGTTAAATTCGATGGATTTATCGGTGATACGGCATTGACCGTGATGGCAGGGGTTACCGATCCTGAAGTTGTCAGGCTGGTGAAGACGACAGAGAAAGCCCTTGAGGCCGGGATTGCGATAGCGCGTTCAGGGAACAAGGTGTCTGATATATCGCATGCTGTTGAGAGTGTTGCCGTAGGTGCTGGTTTCTCTGTTGTAAGGGATTTTGTGGGGCATGGGATTGGCCGGCAGATGCATGAGGATCCGCAGGTTCCCAACTTTGGGCAGCCCGGGCGGGGGCCAGTGTTGAAGCCTGGAATGACAATTGCCATTGAGCCGATGGTGAATCAGGGCAGTTGGGAAGTTGAGGTGCAGCCTGATGGCTGGACAGTTTTGACTCGAGACAGGATGTTATCGGCACATTTTGAGCATACGATTGCTATTACAGAGGGTTTGGCGGAGATTTTGACTATTTGATAGGAAAGTCGATTTTTTAGTGGACTTTGTGCTCGCGGGGTACTAAAGTTTCGCGTTTTTTCGTACCGAAAGGAATCAGATGTGAAGGTCAGAAGTTCTGTCAGGAGAATATGTGAGCGCTGCAAAGTTGTGCGCCGCAAGGGGATTGTGCGGGTAATCTGTACGAATCCTCGTCACAAGCAGAGTCAGGGGTAGAATTTTTCGCAGGGAGAAGGAGCTATGCCGAGGTTGGTAGGTGTTGATATACCGGGGAAGAAGCGTATCGATATTGCGTTGCGTTACATCTATGGTGTAGGGCCTACGAAGGCGGTGCAGATTGTTGCTGAAGCCAAGATTAATCCTGCTAAGAAAGCGGACGATCTGACACCGGACGAATTGAGGACGCTGATCGGGATTATCCAGACGGGGCACCGTGTTGAAGGAGATCTCAGGCGTGAAGTTACGCAGAATATCAGGCGTCTTATCAGTATTGGAAGTTACAGGGGCATGCGGCATCGCCGGGGATTGCCGGTGCGCGGGCAGAGAACGAGCACGAATGCCCGGACGCGAAAAGGGCCGCGCCGTACGGTAGGTGCTGTTCGCAGCAAGGAAGTGCGATCGGCTCTAAAAACCGACAAGGAAGATTAGATTTTTTAAGAGAGGCTCCGTAAAGATATGGCAGAAGAAGCAAAAGAAAAAGTCGCAGATGATGCGAAAGAATCGAAGCCGGACAAGAAAGAAGCAGTTCCGGGAGCTGAACCCGTTGCCGGCGGTGCTGCGGTAATGCCGGGGGATGAGCAGAAGACGGTGAGGGCCCACAAGGCGCGTGGCCTTAAGTCCGTGCCTGTTGGCATTGCCCATATTAAAGCTACATTCAACAATACAATGGTTTCCATAACGGATCTGCAGGGTGCCGTGATAGCCTGGAGCAGTTCCGGAAGAGCTGGATTCAAGGGATCAAGAAAGAGTACTGCATTTGCAGCAACGCTTGTAGGCCAGGAGACGGCAAGGTTGGCTGTTGGCAGGGGTATGCGTGAGATTGAGGTTCGTTTGCAGGGTGCAGGAGCGGGGAGGGAGTCGGCCGTAAGAGCCCTGCAGGCTGGTGGTTTGGGCATATCTATAATCAAGGATGTAACTCCGATACCGCACAATGGTTGCAGGGCAAGGAAGAGAAGGAGAGTCTAGATGGGCAGGTATACAGGGCCGTTATGCAGACGTTGTCGTGCGGAGGGAATGAAGCTTTTTCTCAAGGGGGCACGTTGCAGCATGGCCAAATGTCCTGTTGAGACTGGTCGTCCGGCCCCGGGAATGCACGGGCAGCATCGCAGTAAAAAGCTGTCTGACTATGGCCGGCAGTTAAGGGAGAAGCAGCGGTTGCGCGGTCAGTTCGGAATGAGGGAAAATCAGTTCCGGCTCTTTTTTCAGCGGGCATTGCGTGGAAAGCATGTTACGGGTGAAGTTCTGCTTCAGTTGCTTGAGACGCGTCTTGATAATATTGTGTACAAGCTTGGATTTGCCACTTCCAGGGCAGCCGCAAGGCAGTTTGTGACGCATAGTCATGTGTCTGTCAATGGCCGCAGAGCGGCAGTTCCGTCGATAGTTTTGAAGGCAGGTTCAGTTGTGGTGGTGAGGGACAGGCCTAAGAGCAGGGAGCAGGCCAAGAGGTGTTTAGAGGCGTCTGCCGGCAGGGAAGTGCCTCCGTGGCTCAGGCTGGACGCAAATACTTTTTCAGGTGAAGTGGTTCGAATTCCGACTCGTGACGAGATTGCGCCGGTTGTAAACGAACAGCTTATTGTTGAATTGTATTCGAAGTAACGGGCGGGTTTGTGGCCGTTGTGATGCGGCCTGTTTCCAGTTCAGGAAAGGACAGAGAAGATGCCAATTAGACTTAGCAGATTCGAGATGCCAAAGAGGGCAGTGAAAGACGAGAGTGTGGCAACGGATACGTATGCGAAATTTGTTGCCGAGCCATTCGAGGTAGGATATGGCAGGACAATAGGGAATTCGTTGCGGCGTGTTCTTCTTTCGTCAATTGAGGGTGCGGCAATTACTTCCATCAGGATTACCGGCGCAGAGCATGAATTCTGCTGTATTCCGGGTGTTGTTGAAGATGTGACAGACATCATATTGAATTTAAAGAAGGTACTGCTGAAAACGTATGTACGTGAGCCCAGGACCCTTATGATCAATGTAAAAGGGCCAGGCGAAGTAACTGCTGGGGATATTCAGACAGACGGTACGGTAGAGATATTGAACCCGGACGCACACATTGCCACTCTTGCCGATGATGGCAAGCTTGAGATGAAGCTGGAATTGAGAATTGGACGCGGTTTCTGCCCGGCTGAATGGAACAAGAAGCCTGATCAGGAAATTGGTCGCATTCCAATAGATTCCATTTTTTCGCCGGTGCGAAGGGTGAATTTCTATACTGAGAATACCAGGGTGGGGCAGAAGACGGACTATGACAAACTTATAATAGAGATATGGACTGACGGAAGAGTGACTCCGGATGACGCGCTTACAATGTCTGCGGCAATTCTGCGTCATCATCTTGATGTGTTTGTCAATTATGACAAAGACATTGTTGAGTTTGAAGAGAGTGAGAAGCAGATTGACGCTGAGCGTGAGGAATTGAGGCGGAAGCTCAATATGAGCGTGAATGAGATTGAATTGAGCGTGCGTGCAGCCAACTGCCTTAATAATGCTAACATCACAACGGTTGGACAGCTGGCCCAGAAGACAGAAGCAGATATGCTGAAATACCGTAATTTTGGCAAGAAATCTCTGAACGAGATAAAGAGTAAATTGGCGGAATTGGGACTTACCTTGGGCATGACATTTGAGCCCGGGCTTTTGGAAGAGAAGAAAGAGATAAAATAACGGTTATTTATGCGTCACCGACTACAAAGTTCAAAACTTGGAAGGCGTCCAGAGCACCGTTTAGTGACGATTGCGTCTATTGTGTGTGCCCTTGTTGAGCGTAAAAGGATAAAGACAACACTTGCCAAGGCCAAGCAGGCGAGAAGCCTTGCAGAGAAGCTGGTGACGGTATGTCGGCAGGAAGGCATTGAATCGAGGCGTAGGGCTATATCAGCCCTTCATCGTGAAGAATTTGTGGCTATGCTTATTAAAGACATAGTGCCGCAATTCAGCGGACGTAACGGGGGTTATACCCGTATTATCAAGCTTGGAAAGCGCAGCAGCGATAGTTCTGAGATGGTTCTTCTGGAATGGATAGGTATTGCGCCCCCGGAGAGGAAAAAGAAGGTCGAAGATAAGAATAAGCCCGCAAAAGCCTGATTATCCTGCTCTAGTTGCTAATTTCTAGCAGTTTTTGCCATTTTCGAGCCATTTCTCTCGATTTTGACCTTAAATCAGTTCTTGATTTGTAATTCTCAAACAAGTGTCTTTCCTTAAAGTCAATTACTTTATAGTCTGTCCAAACTGGTGGCTGTTTTCAAACAATATTTTCCGGAAATAGTTGTATTGTCAATATTGGGGTGTTAGTATGTAGAGGAAGCAAGGGAGGTAATATGCCCAGGTTTAAGTATATTGCAATGGATTCAAAAGGGGCGGAAACAGAGGGGGTTCTTGATGCAGAGAATCAGTCTCAAGCTGTTTCCATGATCAGATCGAAGGGTTTTTTCCCTACTCGTGTAGTTGAGCTTGGTGGTTTGGGGGAGAAGAAGAAAGCTGCGGCACAGACCTCGGTTCAGGCGCAGGCACAGAAAAAGGGGCTTGGCAAGGCCTTGAATTTGAAGTTTGGCAGTGGGGTTAAGCCAAAGCATTTAATGGTTTTTACCCGTCAGCTTGCGACACTTGTAGCGGCCGGAATGCCCTTGTTGAGGGGGTTGAGGATATTGTTGAAACAGGAACAAAGGGCTTCGATGAGGGAGGCAATAAATGGTATGGGAGAAGCCGTAGAAAGCGGGAGCACCTTCTCCGAGGCGCTTTCTCTTTATCCAAAAATTTTCGATAAATTATTTGTCAACATGGTGAAGGCTGGAGAGGCAGGCGGTGTTCTTGAGGTCGTTCTGGAGCGGCTTGCGGAATTCATGGAGAAATCGGAAAGAATTAAAAATAAAGTTAAAAGCGCGATGATTTATCCGATTGTGGTTTTTGTGGCGGCAATAGGTATTGTGGGCTTTCTAATGACCAACGTTATCCCAAAGTTCCAGGAGATATTCAAAGACCTTCTGGGCGGCAGGGGTTTGCCTCCACTGACTCAGTTTGTGATTGATATCAGCGGCTTCGTGAAGAACCAGGGCTTTCTGATTGTCGGGGCAGTTGCCGGCTTTGTTATAGGTGCAAAGTTGTGGAAGCGCACGACCCAGGGTCGTTATGCCCTCGACAAGATGAAGTTAAAGGTTCCTTTGTTCGGATCTTTGTTTGTGAAAACGGCTGTTGCCAGGTTTACCCGTACTCTCGGCACATTGATGAGTTCAGGGGTTCCGGTTCTGCAGGCGCTGAATATTGTCAAGGAGACGTCCGGGAATGAGGTTGTGTCCAAGGCAATTCAGCAGGTACACGATGCGGTTAAGGAAGGTGAGAGCATGGCGACGCCGCTAGAGGGGGCGGGTGTGTTTCCCGGCATGGTTGTAAGCATGGTGGATGTGGGAGAAGAAACAGGAGCCCTGCCGGAAATGTTAACAAGAATAGCAGATAACTATGATGATGAGGTGGATTCTGCGGTGGAAGGCCTTACGTCAGTGATTGAGCCCATCATGATTGTTTTTCTTGCTATAATCGTTGGAACGATTGTTATAGCGATGTTTGTGCCCTTGATTTCGATTATTTCCAACATGTCCGGCAGTTCCGGAGGGTAAGAGGAAAGCAGAGGGGGTTTTAAATACACAGGGATGTTCGGGAGGTCAAGTTGAGTGGCGTGGCAGTAGTTGCCCGGAAGAAGGAGGATGATATGAATACGCGAAAAAGTTGCTGGTCGTTTACCTTGATAGAGTTGCTGGCTGTGATCGTTATTATTGGAATCATGGCAGGCATTCTCTTTAAGATGATGCGAGTCATGGTGAGGAGCAAAGAAAAATCAGTGACCATTGCTATTCTTGAGCAAGTGGCAAATGGCCTGAATGAATTCAAGGCTGAGTACGGGCAGTATCCGCCAAGCGCGGGCGGAATTAAGTATTACTATGACGATACAAACTTGATGTCATCGCTTGCTCGGGAGGACTATTTCGGCAAATATCCTAATGCACCTGAAATGTTGTTCTCGTACGGTCTTGTTTCTTATCTTTGCCTGAGGGAAAAGAGCAGCCTCTTTACGAATACCAGTCAGTATGTTGGCGATAGCTCCAGGGATGATATCGCAAAGCGCAGGTGGAAGCCTTTGATGCCGGATTTGCCAAATGTTACAGGGCAAACTGAAACCAACCATTGGGCGCAGGGAATGAATTATGGGTTACATTATGATACGTTTGTGGATGGATGGGGGAACGAACTGAAATACCTCTGCAATCCGCCATATCAGTCTTATGATTTGTGGTCTGATGGTCCAACGGGTAGTCCCAATGACGACATTCACAAAAATAACACATGGGACGAGTAGAGAAAAGTCGGGGACCGGAAGCAGGCAGTCACAGTTGTAAAGGCGAATCATAATATTAGAGACAGGAGCGAATGACGTGAGAAAGCGTGGATTTACTCTAATAGAAATGCTTGTGGTTATCGGCATCATAGGGGCACTTGCCGGGATGCTGTTGACTGCAGTAACGCTGGCCCGTAGAGCTGCAAAACGTACACAAGCAAAAGATATGACGCTTCAAATTGCTACTGCCTGGGGCTGTTATCTCAATGATTACAGGGAGTTTCCGACGACT
>Ga0172375_10001556_pt1 | contig 36837 bp, 28 predicted proteins | sample LakKiv1m_FD_114537 | JGI IMG/M metagenome (GOLD analysis project Ga0172375, IMG submission 114537) | Freshwater microbial communities from Kabuno Bay, South-Kivu, Congo - kab_092012_11.1m | ecosystem: Environmental > Aquatic > Freshwater > Lake | place: Democratic Republic of the Congo... | reverse complement strand
GCAGGCAAACGCAGACTCACGCAGATGTCCCGACACAGATGCAGTCTGCAATTCGGCTCACCTTCCGGTGAACTGAATTGCAGACTGCTGTCAGTGTCCGTATCCGCGCCCATCAGCGTTCATTCGCGGTTACACCTCTTTCCGAACTGCATTGTTCCGGCTCAGGGAGGCCGTCGTCGGCTGTCCGGCGCCAAAGGATTGGCGCCCTCCACGCCTTGGTCATCTTGACGACCTTCGGAGGGCGGCAATCCCTTGCCGTCGATACGACGGAACAACCCCAGAAAAAGGCTGGACATGACCGCGGAACCTGCACCACATTCCAAATCGTCACTAAGGAAGTTGCAGGAAACACATGGGCAAGTACTCAATCGCCTCTTCAGGTTGGCGCTATCAGCTGACGGTGGCCTTCGCCCTGATGACGGTGATTCCGCTGCTGACATTCGCCTATTTTCTGGGCGCCTACCTCATACCCAACGTCATTACCCGCGAGAGCATCCTGCTGATCGTCGGCCTGGACATCGCCCTTTCGCTCGCCGGCCTGATGCTTCTCGGGCACACATTCCGGTCGCTCCTCAGGTTCAGGGAGTACATCAAGGTTGTGGCTACAGGCGACCTGTCCCAGCCGTTTCCCGTTTCAGAAGGGCCTGAGTTCATTGAGATCGCGGGCTCGCTGCAGCGCATCGTAAGGACACTCCGCAACGACCGCGACCAGCTGGCCGACTTCGCCAAGCATCTCGAGAAGGAGGTAGCCCAGCGAACCGCGGAACTGCAGGCAGCAAACATCCGCCTGTCCGATTCGCTTGCCCGGATAACCGCGATGCAGGAGGCGCTCATCAAGAGAGAACATGATGCCGCGAAGGACGTCGGGGCAGGAACCCGGGACGCCGCGGCAATGCAGGATCTCCGCTCGCTGGTATCAGAACTCCGCCGCCTTCACGGGCAGCCGGGGAAGTAGAGCGATATCTGAACAGGCACTCAGGAACCCGAACAACCCCGACCAAATTGGACCATGCTCCATAATAGTCCTGACTATGTTGGAGTTTCGGTAAATTCGGAACCTCGTGTGATCGGATGTGTCCGGAATTGTCCTGTCACAGGGCAAACACGAACCAGCCCAGCGCACTCAGAGCCTGTCCGAAAGCCCAAAGCAGCCCCAAGCACGCCGACCGAGCGGCGTGGCTACATGGGCTCCCAGCAGTGCACTGGCATCCGTTGTAGCCGCGGCGCTCTGTCGCCGCGCAAGTTCTCGGATAGGCTCTACGCCTTCTGACCGTATGTCGCGTTGGGTCCGTGTTTCCGCAGGAAGTGCTTGTCTGATATGTGTTTGGGAATGGGCCCCGCGGACGGGTTGAGGAAGATTGTGCCCAGCGCCATCTCGGCCAGGACTTCCAGCGCGATGTTGTTGCGGACCGAATCCATGGCATTCTTGCCCCAGGTGAACGGCCCGTGATGCGACACAAGAACGCCGGGCACTTCCATGGGATTCAACCTGGTGAACCTCTCAACGATGACCTTGCCTGTGTTCCCCACGTAGTCCTCCGTGACCTCGTCGGGCGTCAGAGCCCTGGCAAGCGGGACGGGACCAAAGAAGTAGTCGGCATGGGTCGTTCCGAAGCAGGGAATCTCCCTGCAAGCCTGTGCAAACTGTGTTGCATGCACACTATGCGAATGGGTTACCCCGCCGATTTTCGGGAAAGACTTGTACAGACAAAGGTGCGTCCGGGTATCGGATGACGGATTCAGGTGGCCTTCAACCACTTTACCGTCGAGGTCAAGAATCACCATGTGATCGGGCTGCAGGTCGGAGTAGGGAACCCCGCTGGGTTTCATGACTACCAGGCCGCGGTCGCGGTCAATGCCGCTCACGTTGCCCCATGTCAGCTTGACCAGGCCCGACTGGTCCAACTCCAGGTTCGCTTTCCATACCCAGTTTCTAAGTTCTTCCAGCATTGGCTGTGTCCTTCCGTCCTGTCGGTCTTCGCTCGTCTGTCACCCCGGAAGGACGAAGCAGCGCTTCGTCCCTACCGTCCTATCGTCCGACCTGATCACTAGTGACTGCCAGCTACTTCCTCTGCTTCTCCCGCAATGCGATCAGCTGTTTCATCACGTGGTTCAACTTGCCAGACCATTTGGCGGTGCCGAAAGCATCGTGCAGCTGACGATACAGTGTGTATAGTTCCGCGTACACCTTGTGGGCAGATGCGTCCGGCTTGTAGACCTGGTCACGCACGCCGCACATGGCGTCCTGGGCTTCGCCAACTGTCTTGAAGCCACTTTCCTTTGCCCCGGCCGCAACGGCCCCGAAGATGGCGGCACCGACGGCGCAGGTCTGATCGCTCCGGGATATCTTCATGGGCCGGCCGGTAACATCAGCGTACACCTGCATCAGGAACGGGCTCTTCACGGCCAGCCCGCCGCAGTTGACGATTTCCCTCACCGGCACGCCATATTCCTCGATGCGCATGATAATGGTCAGGGCGCCGAATGCCGTCGCTTCGATCAGGGCACGGTAGATCTCGTGCGCCTCCGTGTGCAGGGTCTGCCCAAGCAGCAGGCCGCTGAGCCGCACATCAACGAGTATCGTCCTGTTCCCGTTGTTCCAGTCCAGCGCAAGCAGGCCATGTTCACCCGGCTTCTGTTTTGCCGCCGCCTTGTCAAGGCCGACGAACTTCTGTCCCAGGTCACTCCCGTACGACTGGGGAACAAGGTGATTCACAAACCACAGGAAGATGTCGCCCACGGCCGACTGGCCCGCCTCGATCCCGTAGTAACCCGGTAGTATAGAGCCTTTTACGATGCCACACACGCCCGGGATGTCCGCCAGCTGCTTGTCGGCGCGCATCACCATCATATCGCACGTGCTGGTTCCAAGTATCTTTACGAGCGTGCCTTCCCTGATCCCGGCGCCCACGCCGCCCATGTGTGCGTCGAACGCTCCTGCCGCCACGGCAATGCCGGGGCGCAGGCCCAGCTTCTTCGCCCACTCGTTGCTGAGTCGCCCGGCAAGCTGGTCGGAAGGAACCGCCTTCGCATAGAGTCTGTCGCGCAGGTCTGCAAGGGCGGGGTCCAGGGCTGCGAGGAATTCCTTGTCCGGAAGGCCATTCCACTCATCGCAATACATCGCCTTGTGTCCGGCAGCGCATATGCCGCGGACAATCTTCTCCGGCTTAGTGTTGCCGGTAAGCATCGCCGGGATATAGTCGCAGTACTCAACAAAACTGTGCGCCGCGTTGAACACATCGGGAGCCACGCGCCGGCAATGAAGCACCTTGCTCCAGAACCATTCCGATGAGTACGTGCCACCGCACTTGTTGAGGTAGTGCGGGCGCATCTTCCGGGCTTTCTCGGTGATCTCGGCTGCCTCCGCATGGCCCGTGTGATCCTTCCAGAGCCAGGCCATGGCGTCGGGGTTCTTCCTGAATTGTGGCAGCGATGCAAGAGGCGTACCGTCCTTGTCTACCGGCATCGGCGTGCTGCCGGTGGTGTCGACGCCTATTCCGACTATATCGTTGGGACTGAACGACTTATCCGCCTTCAGGGCCTTCTTGATTGCACCGGTAACGATGGTAACACACCCGTCGACATAGTCGCCGGGATACTGTCGCGCCAGGTTTGGATCCTTCTTGTCGAGGACAATGCCGTCCTGGCCGGTCGGGTATGGGAACACATCCGTTGCCACTTCCTGGCCGTCCTTCAGGTTGATTATCACGGCGCGGCACGTGTTCGTTCCGTAGTCGAGTCCCATCGCGTACTTGCTCATGCGTCTACTCCTCCGAGATGCCGATGTTCAGCGTTCGATGTTGGATATTCGTCTGCATCCAGAACCAGTAACCAGACAAACGCCGAACACTGAACGCCCAACTTCCAACGTCGAGCAACACTATCCTTGAAACGGATTCTCGGCCGGGTACATGACGCCCGCCGGCTTCGGTGTCCCGATGTCATCGACGCCGAGCAGCATCAGCGCGTCGAACAGGGTCCCACCAACGTGGCTGAACGCAACTGCCGTATGATGCGGGAACTGTTTCTCCAGCAGCACATGGCGGTAGAACCGCCCGAAGTCCTTTATCCCGAATATCCCTATCCCGCCGAACGACGCCGGGTCGGCATCCAGCACATGTCCATCGGCCACGTAACTCATAAGGCCAGCGCTGTCCGGCCTGCTTTGCAGGCGGAACACTGTGGTCGGACCCGGTTTGAGCGTACCCTCGAGTGTTCCGCAGGTGATATCCGGCTTGGCCCCCGGCTTCTCCATCAGCCTGTTCATTATCAGCTGGAATTTCATGCAGAAACCCTTGCACAGGCAGCAAGTTGGCGTATTGCCGCAGTGGAATCCCATGAAGAGATCCTCCGGTTTCGCCCCCTTGCGGTCCTTGATCCGGATGTCGTCCGGCACCGTGTTGTTCACGTCAAGGATTGTAGCCGGCTGCATTGACGCAAGCTGGGCCATGTACTCCGAGACGGCGCCGTAGATATCCACCTCGCATGCGGCGGGTATGCCGCGGGAGGCAAGCCTGCTGTTCACGTAGCACGGAACGAACCCGAACGCCTTCTCGAACGAAGGCCAGCACTTGTTGGCAAAGACGCCGTACTGGCGCGAGCCGAGGTTCTTCTCAAAGAAATCGACAAGCGCCAGTTCGAACTGGGCGAGCTGCTTCAGTTTCTCCGGGTACTTGTTTCCCGCCCCGAGCTCGCGGGCCATGTCTTCGGCAATGGCCTCGACCTCGACCTTCCTCCCTGCCGCCGCCTTGAAGAGCTCAAACATGTCCAGTTCCGAGTTTTCCATAACCTCGACGCCGAGATTGTAGAGCGGCTTTATGGGAGCGTTGCAGGCATAGAAATCCTGCGGGCGCGGCCCGAAGGTGAACGCTTTCAGGTTTTTCACGCCAATCACAACACGCGCAATATCAATGAATTGCGCCACCTTCTGTGCTATCTGTTTCGGCAGGCCTATCGGCATGGCCGGGACATGGGCCCGCAGGTTCCGCAGTCCGACGTTAAGGCAGGCGTTGAGCATCCCGCAGTAGGCATCGCCGCGTCCCTGGATGAGAGTCTTACGGCTTTCCTCGGCAGCCCCGACGAGCATGAACGGGGCATGCAGCGTTTCGGCAAAGATCGTTGTGGGCCCTTCTGGACCAAAATTGCCCAGGTATATCGTGACCGCGTTCACGCCTTTGGAGGTCATCTCCGCCACCGCGTGCATGGCGTCCGCCTCGGTCTCAATGATGGTCTCGCACCCGACAACACTCAGCTTGAGCTTGTGGCATTCGGCCACGACTTCCTTCAGGCGGCGCCGCGCGAGTTCGATGGGAAAACAGTCCCGGCTGACGCCGACGATGCCCATGGTTACCGACGGGGTATTCTGCAACGGCTTCATTGCTACTCCTTATGCTGCTGTTCCGGACTTCTGTGTCCGCGCCGTGGAAGGTCTCCGGACGGAGCAGAACACGTTGACGCGCCGGATGTTCTACAGCCTTGTCGTACCCTGTTCAAGGCCAAAGGGATGGCAGGAGAACCCGTTGAACGGCAAATCAGTTCTCAAGCCAGCCGGCCAGCAGGCAGAGAAGGACAAAGACGACTATTGCGGTAACGACCAGCATAACTGATCCGAGGACCAGGCGAAACCTGTCGGAAGGGGGAAGCTCCTTGCGCTCCACGATGCCGCAGTTGGTGCAGTACAGCTCACCAAATGCCATGGAAAAGAGAACACCGGCGACGCCGAACCACTTCTTGGCTCCCTCGCTGGACCCGCGATGAAGACGGGCGCCGCAATCGGGACAACTGTAGCCGAAAAAGCGACGGTGCTGCGCCTGCCGTGCCTGCTTTGCTGCTTCCCGTTCCGCTATGACGGCCGCCGCCCGCTCCTCAACGCCGGGGTCAACGGCGGGTTCAGTCGGTTGCTGCGCGAATTTCAGCCGGCTCCCGGCAGTCTTCGCGGCTGCAGACACGGCAACGGGCGCAACAGCGCTCACGGCGGCTGCAGCAACAGCAGAAGGAGCAGCGGCAACGGCCGGGACGACGGGCTTACCGGTCTTCACAAGTTCCTTGAGACCGGGCACGTCCGACACGTGGACCCATTGGTTCCCCATTCCCTCATTCCAGATGTAGGTGCTTGGGCTCACCGTTCCGTCTGACACAAGCTTCCTGATAACAGATTCTTCGACAGGGCCAACGCGTTCTTTCTGGCGGTAGTAGTACCATCTCATGTTTTTCTCCCCGTCAACCTATCGCGCGCATCTGGCGGGTAATTATGACAGAAACCCCACACACCAGTCCAGCTCAAGGTGTCACCGCAACGGGCAGCCGGCAATTCATGTGTTGACACACCCGCGGCCTCACGTATCGTGTGGCCCGTTCTTTGAAACATGCAATCGGGCGGGCGGACGGACGGAAGCCTGTGAGAATCGGGCACGGTCGCGCCACTGTAACCGGATACAAGCTCCCAGATGTCATCTCCCCATACGGCGGAGAGAAGACGGGGGCAAGGCTGGAATCCGGAGAGTCAGGAGACGTCACCCGCCGCAAATCGGGAAACTTGCTTGTTTCCCCTCCTTCGCGTCAGAGGAGCACGTGAGGCAATCGGCATCTACGGAGCCTTCATGTTCTCTCGAGGGAACATGGGGGCTCTTTTTTTTGGCGCGATGCCGCAAGACAGGGAGTGGTGGAAGATGATAAACAGACATCTCGGACTGGTGCTGGCAGGGGCGCTGAGCGCTGCAACGGCGGCGGCTCAGACACAGGAACAGGTGGTGGTGGTATCGGCCAGCCGGGTGCCGCAACCGTCGGAACGCATCGGCAGTTCAATCACAGTTATCCCTGCTTCGGACGTTGCGGCCCGGGGAGCCATGGATGTTTCCGAAGCGCTGGAGACAGTGCCCGGTACCCATGTCGCGAGAAACGGCGGGATAGGAAGAACAGCTGCCGTGTACCTGCGCGGCGCAAATTCTGAACACGTCATTGTGCTGGTCAACGGCGTCGAAGTTAACGATCCGCTTGGCTTCGGGCGGGCAGCCGACCTGGCCGGACTGGACGTGGCGAACATTGAACGCATCGAGGTGCTGCGCGGCCCTCAGAGCAGCTTGTACGGGTCGGATGCCATGGCGGGGGTCATCAATATCATCACCAAACGCGGGAAAGGTGAACCACGCTTCTCGGTATCGGCCGAAGGCGGTTCGTACAATACATTCAGGGAGCAAGCCTCCGTGTCCGGCAGCCAGGGCTCGTTGCACTATGCCGTGGATGCCAGCCGGATGGATACGGAAGGATTCTCCGTTGCCGACGAAGCCGACGGCAACACCGAGAACGACGGGTATGGCGCCAGCACTCTCTCGCTCCGTACCGGCAGCGCGATCGGCGATTCTGCCGAATGGGAGGCCTTCGCGCAGTACGTCGACGAGGCATCCGATCTCGACAGCAGCGGCATGACAAAACTCGGCGACAGCTACAGCGATACACAGGATCGGCGGAGCCTCTACACGCAGGGCCGGATTGGGCTGGGACTCTTCGACTCTACTTGGCTGCAGACGGTAAAGCTCGGGTTCGCATCGCACGAGCGTGACTACAACAGCGATACGAGCAGATCCACCTTCGACGCCACGATGTCGGATGTCGACTGGCAAAACGATATTCACTGCTCCGACAATCACACGGTCACACTCGGCGTTGCCGCACAGGAGGAAACGGGGGAATCACTGTCGCTGGGTTCATCAACAAACCGTTTCCCGGAAAAATCGGCTTCGACGTTCGGAGTATACGGCGAGGAAAGCTTTTCCATCGGGGACGTCCTGACCGGATCGGCCGGGGCGAGATGGGACGACCACGATACTTTCGGCGACAAGATCACCTGGCGCATTGCGCCGGCATACAGGGCAGGGGAGAGCTTCCGCATCAAGGCCAGCTACGGAACCGGGTTCAAAGCACCTTCACTGTACCAGCTGTACTCGAAGTACGGCAGCCTCGAACTGCAGCCCGAAGAATCATCAGGATGGGACGCGGGCTTTGAATACACGCCCGCCGAAGGCCCTGTCAGCGCAGGTATAACGTATTTCGCAAACGACTATGCCTCGCTGATAGACTTCGACTACGGTTCATGGACCTACATCAACAAGGCAAATGCAACCACCAGGGGAGTAGAGGTTTACGGCGCATGGCAAATTGTCGAGGCGTGTTCGGTCTCGCTGACATACACATACACCGAGGCAGAAGAAGACGACGGCACCCCGCTGGATCGCCGCCCGAAAGATCGCGTGGCCCTGGACCTGAACACGCAGCCGCTCAAATCGCTGAATCTGCGGGTGAGCACGGTCTATGTCGGGGACCGCTCCGACTACGACTTCACCGCCGATCAGCCGGTGACGTTGAATGACTACCTGCTGGTGAACGTGTCCACCCGGTATGCAGTTGCAGATAACATGACTCTGTCCGGCCGCGTTGAAAACCTGTTCGACGAGCAATACCAGGAGGTGTTCGGCTACGGCACGGCCGGTCTCTCCGGGTACGCCGGCATGGAATACACGTTCTAAACACAGCGTCACATGTCTCCGCCATGTAGGGGCGTCGCTTGTCGACGCCCGCGGGCGCCGGCAAGCGGCGCGCCTGCTTTCGGCGTTGTGCATAGTCCGGGATGGTGTATTTCAGGAGCGGCGTGATTTCACCTCGCTGGAGACGGCCCGACCTCGGTCCGTTCTGAGACAAGGCGAGGTTCCGCCTCCAGGCTTTGAACGGAATTGTCCCGGCTCAGGGACTGCAATTCTCGCCAGGTTCTCCTTGATTATCTGGTTTCCTTGATATATCATTACCTTGATATATGTAATCAAGGAGAACGGCATGGTTACTGTTGTTACGGGCAAGAACCAGGTAACAATCCCCGTGCAAGTGGCAAACGCAGCAGGTATTCACAGGGGAAGTCAGCTTGAGTGGTCATTTGACACAAAGCGCAAACAGCTGTGTCTGAAGGTACTTCCCGGCCGCGGTGAACTGGCCCGCAGGTTGCTTGGCGCAGGCAGAAAATACCTGAAGCCTGGCGATGACCCCGTTGCCGAGCTGATTGCCGGACGTGAACAGGATGACAGGGAAAGAAGCGACAGCCTGGAACGCCCATGAGAACATATCTATTGGATACATCCGCCATACTGGCCCATTTTTTCTCAGAAAAGGGTTCTGCCGGGGTACAGGCACTGCTGGATGACCCGGCTGCAGTGATCCTGGTGGCCGCTCCAGTCCTGTTGGAATTGGACAGCTCATTGACACGAAGGGGCTCGGGGGAAGCCAGTCGATATAACGTCTTGAACGAATATGGGACCAGGCTGACAGAGACCGTGAGTGTTGACAAAGCGGTTGTCCTTTCCGCAGTGGCCCTGCGGAAGTCAGTGCCGGAACGGCTTCCCGCCATGGACGCCTTGATAGCCGGCTGCGCCCTTGTACACGGCGCCGTTCTGGTCCACCGGGACCACCACTACGATAGTATCCCACGGGAAGTCCTCGGGACCTGGAACATCCTCAGGCCGGGCGAATATCCTGACGGTGCATCGCACCCGACTGTTGTTCGGGAGAAATCCTCGATGCGCGCACACTCGACAAGACGACGGACGGCATGACCCGGCTGCCAGGGGTCATCCTTCCTGCGCCATGCACACCCCAAAAACCATGTTCCTGACCCGGTCCATGTCCACGTGCTGTGCCAGCAGGTCGGCAAGACGATCGAATGCTGTCATCGGATCCGTATCGGGCACTGACGGAATCCTGCTCTCGCCTTTGCGTCGGCAGAGCCACGTCAGCAGGGCAACCCGTGTTGACGGCAGATCGAAAATCCCGTGAACGTAACAGCCGGACACAAGATGCCCGGGATCGGTTGCGCCGTCAGGTTGGTCAACGGGTTGTCCATTGCGCGAGGAGACCTGCAGCAACGGCGCCACCGCGGAGAGGGCTTTTGTCCGGCCGGCATGGATTTCGTATCCCCTGAACTTCACGCCTTCACCTGCGAGCATGCCCGGAAGGAACGTGCCTTCCACGCGGTCGAGTATCTTGGTCTCCTCCAAAGTTGTTTCAAGAGGGAGCAGATCAAGCGCTGCCTGTTCCTTCGCAAACCCTTCCACGCCATTTGGATCCATGACTCGTCGGCCGAGCATCTGGTAACCGCCGCAGATACCTAGTATCGGGATCCTGCCGGCAATGCCCCTCAATGCTCGCGTCCAGCCCTTCTCGTGGAGGAACGCCAGATCCCCGCAGGTGTTCCGCGTTCCCGGCAGCACAACGAGATCGGGTGAACCAAGTTTGGCCGGTTCCGTCTCGTAACGGACGCGCACTCCGGGTGTGGCTTCAAGTGCCTGGAAGTCTGTGAAGTTGCTTATGCGAGGAACCCGGACAACAACAATATCCACCAGCGGGGTCCCCTTTGCCATAGCCGGACGTTCGTCGAGAGAAAGCGAATCTTCGTCATCAATTCCGAGGTCGCGTACCATCGGCAGAACACCGAGAACCGGCACACCCGTGATCGATTCGATCTCCCTGATACCCGGTTCAAGCAGGCGCACATCACCCCTGAACTTGTTGATTATCACACCACGCACAAGACGGCGCTGGTTGCCCGGCAACAGCGCCAGCGTCCCCAGTATGCTCGCGAACACACCACCCCTGTCTATGTCTGCCACGAGGATCGCCGGCGCCCCGGCATATTCGGCCATCGAGAGGTTGACGAAGTCGTCATCGCGCAGGTTGATCTCGGCCGGGCTCCCCGCGCCTTCCATGATGATGGTGTCGTAGTTCCCGGCCAGCCGATCGAATGCAGCTTCAGCCGCCTCGCGGAACTGCTTCTTCTCCGAGTAGTAGCTCCCGGCAGTGAAGTTGCCGGCGGGCCGTCCGTCGACGATCACCTGGCAGCCGGCTTCGCCGAGCGGTTTGAGAAGCACCGGGTTCATGTCCGTGTGCGGCTCAACGCCGGCGGCATGTGCCTGGACGACCTGGGCACGACCCATCTCCCCGCCTCCAACCGTAACGAACGAGTTGAGCGACATGTTCTGCGCCTTGAAAGGCGCGACGCTGTGGCCCAGCCGCGCGAAGTACCGGCACAAACCCGCCGCCACGATGCTCTTGCCGGAGTTGGACATTGTGCCCACTACCATCAGCGCCCGCGCACGGGAATCCACCCCGGTCCCCCCCACTGGAGGGGTGTCCCGTCCTGCGGGACGGGGTGGATTGACAGCGGCCCTCAGTGTTTCAATCAGCAGGTTGTTTTCGTTTGCAGGCCGCACCGCTAGACGGCAGTACCGTTCTCCGAGCCCCGCGAAATTGGCGCATGATCGGACAAGCACACCGCGCTTCAGCAGCTCTGCCTGCAGCTTTGCCACAGACATACCACCCGGCAACTCAACGAGTATGAAGTTGGCGGCCGACGGGTAGACCTTGAACCCGGGAAGACGGCGCAATGCATCGCCAAGGATCTGCCTCTGCTCCGCAACCACCCGCCGGGTCTGCTCCATGTAGCCACTGTCGCTGTAGAGATGCCCGGCCACCGACTGTGCCAGTGCATTGACGGACCACGGAAGCGCCGCCGCCCGTATCTTCCCGATGGTTTCCTCGCGGCCATACGCCATACCGAGCCGAAGCCCCGGAATGGCAAAGAACTTTGTCAGTGATTTGACAACCACCACGTTCCGCGGGATGTCCTTTGCAGCAAGCGAATACCTGGCGCCGTCACCGACAAAATCCATGAACGATTCGTCCACGACCACCAGTGCCTCCGGCTTCGCCGCCGCAAGACGCAGGACGGCATCACGCGGGACAAGGCCACCAGTGGGGTTGTTCGGATTGCCGAGGAAGAACATGTCAGCGGCCGACCCAACCAGAGCTTCAAAGTCCGGCGCGAACCCACCAGTGGGGCCGGTTCCCGTGACTGCCGTTCCCCGTATGCCGGCTGCTTCACATGCCTCGGAATACCCTGCATAGCAGGGGGTTGGCCATGCCGGGCTCTTTGGCCTGAAGGCCGCTACAATCCAACCGAGTATCTCAGTAGACCCGTTGCCGAGAAGGATCTGTTCCGGCGCAATGCCGAGGTTGTGCGCCAGCTTCGCTGTTGCTGATTCTGCATGGGCTTCGGGGTAGGACGAAACCCGGTGCACTGAATCGTGCAGGATCGCTTCCACGCCGGCCGGAGGGCCAAGCGGGTTGATGTTGACGCTGAAGTCCAGGGCGACGCGCGGAACGTGTTCAAGGCCAAGCGACCTGGCAACTGCCGTCGCATCACCGCCGTGGGGATTGGGCTGAGGGTCCGGCTGATTCATGCAGCCTGCCCCCCGCGTTGCAACACCGGTTCTCTCTTTAACTCGCGGCAGAGCGGCCCGCCTGCAGCGCTATGCGCAGCATTGTGGGCAGGGAGCTCTGCCCTCCATGATGCCGTCACACGGACTGGATTCTGAATGGAGGGCAGAGCTCCCGCTCTGCCGTCATCCCCAATCCCTTCATACCCGATTGACCAGAGCAGGAACCAGGCGGCGATCACCGCCATTGTGCCTGCATAGAATATCAGCCGACATGCTGCCATGATGTGTTCCACCGTGGCACTATCGGTTCCATTTCCCAGCCACGGTTTCTCGACGATCCCGTCCGCGTAAGCAGTTGGTCCCCCGAGTTTTAGCCCAAGGGCGCCGGCCATGAAACTCTCCGCATGGGCGGAGTTGGGGGATTCATGTTTCAGCCGGTCTCGCCACGCAACTCGCCGGCCTTCTCGTGCATCCCACCCGATCAAAACCGCGGCAGCCCAGAGGAACGGGATTGAGATCCGGGCCGGAATGAAGTTGAGCACGTCATCAACACGGGCCGATGCTTTTCCGAACCACTCGTACTTCTCGTTGCGGTGCCCTACCATCGAATCGAGAGTGTTCGTGGTGCGGTAGACAAGGGCGGCCAGCACGGCCGCCTCGGCCGAGCCGGTCGTGGCAAACACTGTGTACCAGAATACCGGCGCAAGGAAACCATCCGGGAAACTCTCCGCAACGCTCTCGACCGCGGCCCTCGCCACGCCCGGCGCGTCGAGCACCGTCACATCACGCCCGACCATCCGGGCAACCGCATCGCGCGCAGCAGGCAGGTTCCCGGCTCCCAGCGCCAGCGCCACCGGCCGCGCATGATCGTGCAGATCCTTCAGCGCAATGCAGGAGTAAAGGGCAAAGACATCCAGGGTCCATACTGCCGCAGGATGAATACGTCCGGCAATCCACCGCAGCAGAATATAACCTGCTGCCATTACGCAGTTTGTAGCTACAAGCAGGATCGTTCCACCAAGGAACCCGGCCAGGTTGCCGCGCCGAAGATGGCGTTCAAGCCAGTTGATCAGGCGCCCGGCAAGCCGTACCGGATGTAACGCGTACACTGGATCCCCTGCAAAGAGGTCCAGCACAAACGCGGCCGGCAGAATCCATATTGCACTTACCATGACATACCCGTGAAGCTTCCCAGGAACAGTACTCCTGTTTCGACCAACTCGCTGCATGCCCCGAGCAAATCCCCTGTTATTCCCCCGATCTTTCTGCGACACCACATGCCGAACAGACGCGTGGCGAGCCAGCAGACCGGCAGGACAAGGAGGAACACCCATCGCGGCCATGCCAGCACGATGAGGGTCGCCAGGCAGACCACAAGCGCCGGCGCCAGTTCCCGCCAGCCCGCGCCCTCAACAAACTTTGCGGCGGTGCCGCCTTCAGCCCGCGCGTAGTCCCACGTGCACGCCAGGTCCACCTGCATCGTCCGGGATACGACGAATGCCGCCGCAATCCACCGCCACCCGTCGGGATCGAATATCAGGCCGACGTATCCGACCCACTTGGCCAGCATGACGAGAACCAGCGCCATGGCGCCGAAACTGCCGATGCACGGGTCTTTCATGATGCGCAGGACCTGTTCCCGGTCGCGCCCGCCCCAGAACCCGTCGGCCCAGTCGGCCAGGCCGTCAAGGTGCAGGCCGCGCGTGAGGAGGACCCCAGCCATCACCAGCAACACTGCCAGCCCGAAGGGCCACAGGACCGTTGTACCCGTGGCAAGGCAGGACAGCGCCGCAACGATTGCGCCGAGCAACAGCCCGACAACGGGGAACCATGGCAGTGATTCAACGAACCGTTCAGCTTCCCTGCCCGGGACGGGTAACGACGTCAGTGTCCGAAGCGCTGTGACCAGTCCCCTGAACATTGCTCACCCCGCCTGCTTTAGCCGTAACGATGCAGATACGAAACGGATGAAACCGCAGATAGCGCAGATGTTCGCAGATACGAACACCGGGAGCAGCCTGCCATCAAGCTCACCTTCTGGTGAGCTTGGTGGCAGGCTGCATCCACGTCCGGGCATCGGCGTTTATCTGCGTTAATCGGCGGTTCCTCTCGTCTTCAATTGAATCGACCCGGCTTAGTTCTCTCGTCCTGCCACGCCCGCGGAACTGAACGTAGCCATCTCGTTGTACACACGTATCGAGGCTTCTACAATACTCATTGCCAGCGCGGCCCCTGTCCCTTCACCCAACCGCATGTCGAGTGAAAGAATCGGCGTCGCGCCGAACTGGTCAAGGAACACTCCGTGCCCCTTTTCCTGGGATTTGTGACTGAAGAAGAGATACTCGCGAACATGGGGGCACAATCTGCAGGCCACCAGTGCCGCGGCAGAAGATATGAACCCATCCACCACTACGGGTACCCGGCAGGCGGCGCCACCGAGGACGAGCCCGCAGATGCCCGCGATTTCGAATCCGCCCAGCGCGGCAATCGCCGCGAGCGGATCATTGAGGCGTGAATTGTTCACATCAAGGGCCCGTGCAATGACACTGATCTTGCGGAGCAGCCCTTCGTCGGAAACACCCGTACCGCGCCCTGCAACGGATTCAGGCTTGAGGCCCAACAGGGCGCAGAAGAGGGCAGCAGAAGGCGTCGTGTTGGCAATGCCCATATCCCCGGTTCCAAGCAGTGTAACACCTTTGCCTATAGCCTCTTGCGCAAGCTCTATCCCGGCTTCAATTGCCCTGGTTGCATCCTCCCTGCTCATGGCGGGACCACGGGCGATATTGGCGGTTCCTCGACGTATCTTGCGGCGGCAGAGACCGGGCGCGTTTTCGAGCGGATCGTCCACTCCCATGTCCACGACGGTAAGTTCGATACCCCCGTGGCGGCAGAGTGCGTTAATGGCTGCGCCTCCGGCGAGGATGTTGCGCACCATCTGCGGCGTCACCGCTTTTGGATAGGCGGACACTCCTTCGTCGACAACACCGTGGTCGCCGGCAAAACAGAAGATGTGTTTGCCTCGAAGCACAGGTCGGTCTGTCCCGACGGCAAGGCAGTACTGCATGGCGAACAGTTCCAGCTTGCCCAGCGCTCCCTGTGGCTTGGTCAGGTCATCCAGGTGTGCCTGTATGGCAGGGCGGAGTGTTGCGTCGACGGGAACGATGGACTTCAGCGTATCTTGCAGGCAGCTCACGGTCCTTCTCTCCATTTCGCTCGACCGGCAATCGGCGAGAAGCGGCAATGGCTCCACGCAGCCGGCGGGGCTGTTTGGAACCCTTTGCCATGAGGTTCTTTATCTCTACGGATCAGCCGGTCTTCTGGCTTCCGGGTCATTCCTGCAGGCACAGCCTTCCCGTTCGAGTCGTCTGACTACGCTCTGAACAGTGACCGGGTTTCCCCTTGTGCCTGCCGGTCGCCGGTTACAGCGGCGGGACCGCCACGGATTTACACCGTCGTTCCCTGCGCTGATCCGTTCACGTGTTTCAAGGAACGGATTGTTGCGGAAAGCAGGTGCCGCGTCAAGTTCACGGCGGCGCAGCGGCCACATCCCCGCCGTTTGGTGGAACGCGCTGTCCCAAACGCGTTCTACGCCGCAGTTCCATGGCGTGGCGCGGCCCGGAGGACGGCAATCCATCTTGACACGCCGTCGCTTCTTGGCAGAGGCGGTTGCCGACTCTGTGTCTGGACATCCGCGTAAATCTGCGTTTTTCTGCGGTTTCTCTCATCTTTTGACTGAATCGCTACGGCTTAGGGAACACTTGACGCTCGTTTTTGCTGTTGGTTACTATGGCCGCGACGGGGTAGTGGAGGGCAACCATGGCCGAATTTGAATTCAAGTGCGAGTTCTGCAAACAGACCCTCGAAGTCTCCGATGATATGGCGGGAGAGATAGTAGATTGTCCCAACTGCCAGAAGTCCATCACCATTCCGAGACCGCCTCTTCGGGCCGTGGCTCCCGCGCCCGTTGCGCCCGCACCGGCGGCGCCAAAGCCGCCTGTCCAGCAGTCGAGGCCGCAACCTCCGGCAAAGCCGGCTCCGGCGCCCGCCGCATCCGCGGCCAAGGCCCCGGTCTGCCCTGAATGCAAGAGCCCCATGCAGCCGGGTGCCGTGCTCTGCATGAGTTGCGGCTTTCATACAAAGCTCGGCAAGAAGATAAAGACCGAGTTTACGTGACAGGCCTCGTCCTAATCCGGAGCGGGGGACCCCTGCTCATACCCCTGGGGCTGTTCCCGGTATTGCTGCTCATCGTCGCGCTTGTCCCTTCAACCGCAACTTGGCCCGACACGGCGTCTTTTCGCTACCTCCCGCACGGGCTCTTCTGCCTCGCAATCCTCCTCGGCGCATTCTTCCGGCAGAGCCGCGTGGCATTCATGAGTCTTCTGTTGATCATAACCCTGCTCATCGTCCGCCATGCGGAAGCAGGCGTCTTCAATATCGCGCAGGCCCAGACGGCTGTTGCGCTTGCGGCAATCTATGTGCCGTCATTCGCGCTGATTCTCTACCACGTGCGGGAACGCGGGCTTTTCACGGTGCACGGCGCCATCAGGTTCGGGATCGTCTGCTCCGCCGCGCTCGTGCTCCTGCTGCTCCCCATGATAAGCTGGGGCTGGACCGAGCCGGGTACAGGCCGGATCCTGTTCAGGGTTGTCTCCCCGGCGCTGCAACTGCCGCTCATCGGGCTGCTGATATTCGCACTGTGCATCCCTGCGTTCCTTGTCAGGGTCCCGCAGGAAAGCCCGGTACTGGGCCCTCTTTTTGCCATTGCCTGCGCATACGTCTTCATGGCGCTGAACTCGATCTCGTCGCTCTGGAATCCCGCAAGGGCCCAGATTGTTCTCGGGCTCTTCATGTCAGGATCAGCCCTTACGCTGATCGTGGCGGTCCTGGAATCGGTGTGGCGCAGCGCGCATTTTGACGAGCTCACGGACCTGCCCGGCCGCCGCGCCATGCACTACCACCTGGCACAGCTTTCCGGCCCCTACATTGTCGCCATGGTCGATATCGACCATTTCAAGAAGGTCAATGACACATGGGGCCACGACACCGGCGACCAGGTTCTCCGGTTCATCGCATCCCAACTGAAGAATTTTCAGCACGGCTCAGCCTACCGGCATGGCGGGGAGGAATTTGTCCTGGTCTGTCCCAGGGGCTCTTTTGGAGAGATCGTTGACGCGCTCGACGAGTTGCGCGAATCCATTGCCGGCCGGCCGTTCGCCGTCCGCGCAAAGACCAGGCCGAAACACAGCCCTGGGAATGTCGCAAAGATTCGTAACAAGGGGCCGGACGAGACCATCACAGTCACGGTGAGCATCGGTGTTGCCATGCACGACCAGGATCGCCCCGTGCCGCTGGACGTTCTTGCCGCCGCGGACAAGGCCCTGTACCAGGCCAAGAAACAGGGCCGTAACCGCGTACGCACTGCGAGGTAAGAGAACACAGCGGGAGAACGCGCTTGGGACAGCGCGTTCCACCGGGGAAACAAGCAGTCCCGCCATTGCGCGCAGTGGTGGATGTGAGACCGGTGAACCACAGTGTTGAAGCGGGCGAGCAGATTTTTCCGGAAAGACGGGCGGCTTGTTCCTTTAAGTTGTTGGAGGTGAAACCATGGACAGAATTAAGACGGCCGAGGTCGTGACATTTTGTCACGGACTGAAGTTGCCAGCGTCGGACGGGAAGTACTATGAGACCGACTGCGCCAGCACGGAGGGTGTGTTCCGCATCGTCCAATCCGTCCCGTCGCCCAAAGCCGAACCGTTCAAACGTTGGCTGGCAAAGGTCGGCTACAATCGCTCAACCCGGAGAGAGTACTTGTCGTTGGCAGCCGGGTGAATGGCCCGGAGCACAATCCGGAACAACTGCCCTCCCCAGATGGCTTTCAGTTGCGGATCGGTGATTGGGATCCTTTCCACCCTTCCCTTCAGCCTTGCGGCATCAAACAGTAACCGACCGGACCCGGCAATGCGGTCATGTGGCAACCTCACACTGCGCAGGCGGATTACTCCATTTGCGATGTGTACCTTGCAGGGCGTCACGAACGACCACGACAGTTCCCGGGGCCTGCCGGCCGTCCCGTACACGTCCGTAATGTCGATGGGCCCGTTCCGGTTGAAGGTGAACTCTCGGCGCCATTTCTTCAGTCGGGCCGCCTTTGGATATGCGCCGGCAATGTCGAGGGAGAAACTGACCATCCGCCCATCGGCACTGTACGTTACATCACTTGCCCGGAATTCGCGGCCGTCCTGCTGCATCACCCCGTTGACGGTCGGCAGGTTGTGATACTGCGACTGCATGGTCCAGATACTGTAACGGTCCCTGCTGAATGTCCTGCGGGTGTACGTCTCCACACCGGCATCCACGAGCAGCGGTTTGCCATCCGCGAAAACGATGAAGTGCCCCACGTCGTTATGATTGTGGTTCTCCCCATTGTGCCCGCCCTTGGCTGCAAGGGTGAGACCACTGGTGGTCCCACTTGTCGACCGCGCAACCATCACTTGGAGGTCAGGCAGCCATACGTCACGCGGCAGCGGGGCACGCCGCGGAATCGATCCGAAACCGGCCGTGTCGAACAGGTTGGGGAGCGACCGCGTGGGATTGTCCGCAATGTGCGTCACCATGGCCGAAGCCGGCTTTGCGAAACTGGCGGCGTAGGACTGCATTGCCCTGTCGCGGATGCGGACCCCATACCGGTAGACGAGACCCACTGGTGGGGTCATGCACGCCGGTGCATCGGCAAAATTGATCACCCAGTTGTCCGCAAGGTGGGCCCGGTATGCGTACCGGCCCATCTCGCGGATGAGCCGTTCGCCATAGACATCCATCTTTCCGCGCGAAGCCCAGCGCAGCAGCTCGAGACAGTCGAACATCGACGCGGCAGCCCGCGTCCAGTAGGAAGGGCCCTCGTCGCAGCCGCCGTCGGCGGGGTTGGTATCGATGAACACATCGAGGCTGCGCATGCTCTTGGCAACGGCGGCCAACCGGCGCACGGGATCGGGCTCCACTAGAAGTATGCAGGCCAGCCAGTTGGAGTTGATCCACGGGTTCCAGTTGTTGGTGTGGTCTGAACGGAACCCCATCCACCAGAGATCATCACGCTGCAGGCACGGGGTAAGGATACGGTCCCGGATCTCGCGATGGACACGGGGAACAACCAGCGCAGACAGCCTGTCCAGCACGGGCCCGAGCAGGTACGCGGTCCACGCCAGCTGGGCCGCGGTTTCCGCCGCAAAGAGATCAACAACAGGCTCCGCGGTGTCCGGCAGGCCTGCCCCGGCCTTTTGCATCGGCAGGTGCGCCGGCAGGCTCCACGTGGACTCCTCACAGATCGACCAGATCGCGTTGAGAGCCGGATCCGCGAATCGGCCCCGGTTCTCGACGCATTCTGCAAGGGCAAGTTTGGCGAGAATGTAGCGGCGATCGAAGTATGGAGCCTGGAAACGGGACCGATTCCCGTTGCGTGCGAACTCGAGACAAAGTGTGGCCGGCAGGCGCGGCCATTGCGCATGCATCGCCTCGACCCCATTCCGGACAAGCGTCCTGCGAGTGGCCTGTGCGAGGCCCAGCCATGCGCGACGATCGGCCACCGTAGGCCATGGATGCCAGCGATCACGGGGAACAAGGACACGCTTCAGGAAGTTGCGGGAATAGCGTTGTGTCAGCATGTGGATTTCACCCCTGGAAATGAACTGCAAAACCGCAGAATTACGAATCTTGATTTCAGAAGTCGGGAATCTGGGTCAGTGCCGGTCTGGTACTTCGACATTCGGAAATCCTGGTTCGATATTCTGTGGTTCATCTGGCACGTCTTCAGTCCATCCGTTCCAGGCGGTAGGGACGAGGCGCCGCCTCGTCCGCATCCGGTACTACAGAGGGCGACGCAGCCCTTCGGCTTCGCTCAGGACAGGCACGTCGCCCCTACCTGTCTTTCCTCCCGAAGCCTAACGTTTCCCCCGGGACTTGGACACCTGCGCCGGCTTCTTCGATTTCAGGATGCCTTCCGCCTTCTTCAGCCAGGTTTCGGCCTCAGCGCGGTCTTTGTGCCACGACGTGTACATGCAGCCCTTCGGATCAACCTGGGTCAGGATATCGAGCTGTTCCTCGGGCGAGCCGTAGAGCCAGAGCCCCTTGCCGAGTTTCTGGATGCGACGCAGCAGGTCCGGCCACTGGTTCATCGGCTTGGCGCCGGCGCCGGGGACCCACTGGATCACATCAAGATGGGGCGATGCGCAGATGGATTCGAGGTGCCGCACGGCACCCGGCCCGTCGAGATGGTAGATCGAGTGATCGAGGTACGCGGCTTCCTTCTCCACATACTCTTTGAAGAATTCGTCGAACATCTCCGGGCCGACCATGCAGCAGAAGTCGTTCTGGATGGTGGCAAATCTTCCTTTCACCGCCGCGCAGCACCAGCTCGTGTTCATCCCGTTGCTGGCCGGGTGGATGATCTTGAGGTGACCATCGAGCGCCTGCTGGAACGCCTTGTGCATTTCGGCAAGCCGCTTATGGATCTCTTCGGGGGAGTCGTAGAGGTCCATGAGCAGGTTCTCGGGTCCTCGCAGGGCGGCAAGCCCGTCGCCGTTGGTATGCAGGTCGCCGGAACCGGTCAGCCACCGTCCCTTGCCGCGCTCGACACAGAGCTCGAGAAACTTCTTCATCTGCTGCCAGTAGAAGCCCTTCTCCTGGAATACGATCGGGGGTTCTTTCTTCCAGTCCTTTACCCTGAACTTCGCCCAGTTGGTCGAATCGCTTTCAATAACCAGTTCACTTCCAGTGAACGCTGCGAGAATGTCCGGGCCGAGATTGCACCAAACGGTGGGGAAGCCCTCGGCAAGGAAGCCGACGTTCTCCATGTTGCGTTCCGCGCAGTCCATGCGCCATTCAAAGTTGAACCAGCGGTCCTTCAGGCTGGCCGGTGTCGGCGGCATGGTGATGGTCTTGCCGAGCCCGTAGCTGATGTTGAATACCGGCCAATCATTCTCACGGCGAAACACTTCATCGTACCGGGCTGCGATGCGGTTCATATCAAGGTCGCGAATATCCATTGCTGCCTCCGGCTAGAGGTTAAGAACTCAGTGCGCGCCAATGTAATGAACCGGATCCGGCTTGTACAGGGGGAAGGTGCCGCCTCCGTAACCCGTCACCCATGATGGGGGGGACAAGCGGAAGATGGGTTCACGGGACGCTTGCGTATATCGGTTGGCATTGAGGCGGATGCGACCTGGCGCAATATCCGTCAGATCCGGTTTCTTAAGTCAGCAAATGAGAGAAACCGGAGGTACGGGGCACTGCCGATAGTCGGCCTGACACGTTTCTTCTTCACACACCACCATTGCTGTCATTCGTGGTCCTTGGTGTGTTGTTCGATCTTGGTGATGGCCTGTAGCACATTCTCCCTGACACTGGCGTTAGGGTCCTCCTGGTGTTTCCGCAGTGTCGCAAGTGATGCTTCCTCCCCAATCTCCCCCAAAGCCCATGCGGCATTGTCGCGAACCGCGTCCTCGTTGCCATCAAGAACTTTGATCAAGGCAGCAGTGAATCTCGTATCTTTGGTTCGCCCCATGGCAGCCAGAATGACTTCTTCACACTCCACTGTGTTACCCTATTTACGTGTTTTCCCGGTCTCATGATCTGGTAGTTAGGCCACCCTCGGGGCCGAGTATCAGCTCATCAAGCTGTTCCTGTATCTGTTGGCAGTTCATGCTATGCCTCCACACCCCCTGCTTTATAAGAAGAGACGAAAACTACCCCCATTTCGTGACAGAAAACTGAACCCTCACTCGGCAATGAGGCTCAAGTGACTGGTCACCAAGGTGTTATATAAGCCAGATTGACGGGGACGTCCCGGGAAAGCACCTGGACACAAAGCACTGCGTGAGTAGTTGGCGCACAACTGTTGGCCGGCACAGCGTATGCCGACAAAAAGCACAGACATCCAAAGCGCGGCCAGGATGGGCAGGGGCTGTGCCATTGGGGACACCCTCCGCCTGCCGGAAGGAACGTTCAATCCGGCCGGAACACATCACTGCATTTGCTGACACATGATAACCCGAACATGCAACAATGGCACTGGTGGCTTATATGCAACAGTGTGTCATATAAGCACCGGTGGTTCATCTGGCGTACACAAGAGCACAACCTGACAGGCAAACACTGTTAGAGCACTGCGACCCGAACGCTATTACCCCTGTTATGCTACACTGTGTCATATTGTGTGCCGGACCACGGATTCGTATGTAACACTTCCTGATTACGGGCGGTGAACTGATGGCAGGCTGCATCTGCGTCCTGACATCGGCGTCTATCTGCGTTCACCCGTCCTGCATAGCCTTGGCGACGCAGGATCGTCGGTTCCATCTCCTCCTGGTCTGAATAGGTTCGGCTTGGCCGGAACGACCAGACAAGAAACGGACGAAACCGCAGATGCCGCGGGTGTTCGCAGATACGGACACCGGGAGTGCGTCTTGTTTCGATTTCCTCAAATGTTCTGAGGCCCTGCATTGTCTTCAGGCTTGATGCAGGCGATGCCAACGTGTTTGCTGCTGTCCGTCCAATGAACTCTCAAACGACTGGAGCATGACGATGAAGACTTCCGTACGAGAACGCATGTGCCTGGACCGGGGATGGCGATTCCACCGCGGCGATATCCCGGCACCCAACGGCCACAATGCCTGGGCAAAAAGCGCATCGTTCACCTCCGGCCCCATGTCGGACGGGTATGACGATTCAGGATGGCGACAGGTCGATCTGCCGCACGACTTCGTGGTCGAGGGGCAGTTCCTGCAGGACACGCTCGCCGTTCCGGGCGACCCGGCCGATACGTCCGTGACCCAGGTCCGGAACAATCTCTGCTACCACGGATTCCTGCCGGGCGATGTCGGCTGGTACAGGAAGTGTTTCTTCGTCAACGAATCACAAAAGGGAAATCGTTTCACTCTCGAATTCGACGGCGTCTACCGCGATTGCTCCGTCTGGTTCAACCGCCAGTTCGTGGGCCGGAATCTCAGCGGCTACATCGGATTCCGCCTTGATGTCACCGACCTGGTCACCTTCGGCGGCCCCAACATGCTCGTGGTTCGCGCCGACGCGCGCGACTACGAGGGATGGTTCTATGAAGGTGGCGGCATCTACCGTCATGTGTGGTTGACCCGCACCAACCCGGTCCACATCGCCGATGACGGCGTTTTTGTCAGCACGGAAGTCGACAGGGAAACCGGGCCGAGGGAAGCCATGGTAACGGTCCGCACGGCCGTGGACAACGATACTGAGGCCGACGTTTCGGGCTCGGTGCTTTCCGAGGTGCTTGACTCCGCTGGACAAGTGGTCGGTCAGGCGGAAACCCCGGTAGTCGTCAGTTCGCGCGGCCAATGCACCCAGCTGGTGCGCGTGGCACGTCCGCGCCTGTGGTCGGTGGACACGCCGGTTCTGTATACAGTCCGCACAACCCTGTCCGTCGGCGGAAAGACAATTGACGAAGTCTCAACCCTGTTCGGTATCCGCAGCATCAGGTTCGACGCGGACAAGGGGTTCTTCCTGAACGGGCAGCCGCTGAAACTGAAGGGAGTCTGCTGTCACCAGGATCACGGCGGTGTCGGGTCAGCCCTGCCGGACCGCGCGCAGTTCTACAGGATGGAACGGCTCAGGGAGATGGGCTGCAACGCGCTGCGTACCTCGCACAACCCTCCAACGCCGGAACTGCTCGATGCCTGCGACAAGGTCGGGATCCTCGTGATGGACGAAACCCGCCTGCTGTGCAGCGGGCCGGAGAACCAGTCGCAACTGGAACGGCTCATCCTGCGGGACCGCAACCACCCGTCGGTGGTCATATGGTCTCTCGGCAACGAGGAAATGAACGTCCAGGGCACGGAATCGGGCGCGCGCATGGCCACCGCCATGAAGCGGCTTGTCCGGCGCCTTGACCCGACACGGCCCGTGACGCTTGCAATGAACGGCAGCTGGGGCCAGGGGGCTTCGCATGTTGTGGACGTGCAGGGCTGCAACTACATCAAGATGGGCGATGTCGACGAGTTCCACAGGAAATTCCCGCGCCAGCCCATAGTGTACAGCGAATCGGTGAGCGCCTTCAGCACGCGCGGGATATACGCGAAAGACCAGGAACGCGGGTACATCAGCGCGTACGACGTCAACGCGGCGCCATGGGGCAACACGGCCGAAGAAAACTGGCGGTTCTGCCTCGCGCGGCCCTTTGTTTCCGGCACCTTCGTGTGGACCGGGTTTGACTACCGCGGGGAACCGACTCCCTACAAGTGGCCGTGCGTCAACTCGCATTTTGGCATAATTGACATGTGCGGATTCCCGAAGGACACCTTCTACTATTACCAGGCGTGGTGGAGCGATCGGACCGTGCTGCATCTCTTCCCGCATTGGAACTGGCAGGGACGGGAGGGGCAGAAGATCGACGTGTGGGCCCACACGAACTGCGACGCGGTCGAGCTGTTCTTGAACGGACGCAGCATCGGCAGGAAGCGGATCCCCACTGCGTCACATGCCGCGTGGAAGGTGCCGTACAAGCCCGGCACACTGGTGGCAAGAGGCTACCGCAAGGGGAAACAGGTGGCGACAGCGCGGGTCGAGACAACAGGTGCTCCGGCCGGTATCCGGCTGACAGCCGATCGTACCAGCCTGAACGCGGATGGCGAGGACGTGGCGATGGTTCGCGTCGAGGTCGTGGACGACCATGGAAGGCTGGTCCCGACAGCGGAAAATGAAATCCTGTTCGACATCCGGGGCAACGGGAGCATCATCGGAGTCGCCAACGGCGACCCATCCAGTCATGAACCCGACAAAGCGACAAAGCGTCGCGCTTTTGCCGGTCTCTGCCAGGTGATAGTGCAGACAAAGGCAGCGACGGGACAGATCCGCCTGACCGCCATGGCGCCGGGTCTCCGCTCCGCATCCCTGGTGCTCCGCGCCGGGAAGTGCGCACAGCGTCCGGCTGTGCGTTCAATGCAGACTCCCGGCATGACCGTGGAAGCGTCACGGCTTCTGCCGCGCGCCCGGGATATCCGCCGCGCTGTACTCCCGCCGGCAGACGTGGCGTTCAAGCCGCTGACGATTGAGCCTTGGACACAGCTGTACGATGTGCGGCCGTTCCACAAGGGTAAGGACGGCATCGTCTATCTTCGCGCCGAATGCAAAGCAAACTCGGCCGTGAAGGGCTGGCTGCTGTACGGGGCTGACGGGCCGGTGCGGGTATGGTGCAATGGTAGTCCTGTTGACTGCCGGCCTGACGCCACCAACCCGGCGGTCCGCGACCAGTATGTTGTGCCCGTGAGCCTGAAGAAGGGCACCAACAGATTCATTGTCGCGCTGTGCACAAATCACGGCAAGGCCTGGGGGATCTACGCTCGCGCGGTCTATGACGGTTGAGTATTCCCCGGCGTCACGCGGGGATTGTCTTCCGGCACAGCGCACAGATTGAAACGCGGCACTTTGCTCTGGTCTTCCAGCCGGCAATTTGTATTCTTTTGGCAGGGGAAGGCGTTGCATGGAAACTGCGAACTTCGTCAAAGGCCTCAACCGGGCGCGAGTAACGGAAGAGAAGATGGCCCTGGCTCTCCTGCCCCTGTGCGAACCGGAGAGCCTGCCGCCGGAAGTGCCCGCGCAGGACCGCGAGAGAATACGGAAGCTCCTCGACAATATCCGGGATGACACCCGGCGCCATATGAAGATCCTCTCGGACCTGCTGGCCAGGTGGTCCCCGGAGAAAAAGTCATGAAGGACAAGCTCCGTGAACTTGAGGCCCGCATCCGCCAACTGCACGCCCTGGACCTCAATGCGGTGGATATCTGTACCGCACTGGTCCCCCTGGCCCCCGACCGGGAAACCCGGACCCTCCTTGAAAACATTGCGCGTGACGAAGCCCGCCACGTTGATGCGCACCTTCAGATCCTGAAGATGTTGGGAAGAAGATGACCGCAAGCTGGAGCCGGATCTCATGACGAAGAAGAAGAGATCCATTGAGTGGGGTAAAATTGCGGAATTCATTCTCGTATTCCTCGTATTGCCCACGGTCCTCTTCACGTGGATCGCGCCGTACAGTCCGCGTTTCCTGTCGGTGACATACTATGCGCTCGTCACCATGTTCATCCTGCAGTCGACGATGCTCTATGCCTCCAACGTTGCAGTGCTGCCCCGCAGGCGTTTCCGCGTCCCGGAAGGATTCGCCGGGGAACGCCCTCCGGTTCCCCGCACAACGTTCATCGTAAGCGCGTACCTCCCGAACGAGGTGAACGTCATAGAGGAAACGCTTGTCAATCTCCTGCGGAACATCGAGCGCCCGGCCGACGACATAGAAGTGATTCTCGCCTACAACTCAGGGGAATTGGTCGGTATCGAGGAACGGCTGCAGGAACTGGCGAAACAGTGGCCCGAGTTGATCCTGGCCAACGCCTACAAGAGCCGGAGCAAGAGCGAGAACATCAATTACGCCCTCGACATAGCGTCCGGCGAAATGGTCTGCCTGCTGGATGCCGATCATCATCCCGTTCCCGACTGCCTCAAACGCGCCTGGCGCTGGCTTGCCACCGGTTACGACTGCGTGCAGGGGCGATGCAAGATACGCAACGGCGATACCTCCGTGCTGGCGGCCCTCGTGGAAGTGGAGTTCGAGGGAATCTACGGCGTTGCCCACCAGGCGCGGCCTTTCCTGTTCCACACCGGACTCTTCGGCGGCTCCAACGGGTACTGGAAGAAGAGCGCTCTCAAAGAACTGCGATTCCGGACCGACATGCTGACCGAGGACATTGACCTGACCCTGCGGGGCACCCTGGCCGGCTACAAGGTTACCCATGATCGCAGCATCATTTCGACGGAACTGGCCCCCGAGACCCCGACGGCATGGTGGTACCAGCGGAAGCGCTGGGCGCAGGGCTGGTTCCAGTGTTCAGTCCGGCACACCGCCCCCCTGCTGCGGGACCGGACCCTCGGCTTCGGCCCCAGGTTCAGCTGGTTGTGGCTGCTTGTCTGGCGGCTGATTTACGATTCGCTGTCGCACCTTCTCCTGCCGGTGCTCTTCGCGTTCTGGTACTGGCGCAGTGAAGTCGTGCTCCCGCTGAACCCGTACATCGTCTTCGCGGTTCTGTACACTTTCTTGAGCGGCCCGTTCGAGGCGCTGGTTTCCTACAAGAACGCCGTCCTCCCGCGTTTTCCCGTCCGGCGCCTGCTGCTGTACTCGCTGGTTGTCTTCTTCTACACAATGGTCAAGAACATGATCCAGATGATTGCCATCCGCGATGAGTGGACCGGCAAGAGGGAGTGGATCAGCACGCCACATTGAGAACGTTCCGCAAGGAGCAAAACGCATGCAAAACAGGCATCGGCGGATCTTCCGGTTTGTGGCCGCGCTCCTGGTCCTCGCTTCGGCGGTATCCGGCCTGGAAGTGGCACCCGAGACCACGCGGGTTGAGGCGCAGGCCCTGGTGCGGAAGAAGGAATATGCGGCGGCGCTGGCCAGGTACGAGTCTGTCGCCGCCTGGATGCGCCAGGACGCGGAGCGCCTGACGGAGTGGGCGAGGGCATACGCCTATGCCGACAGGCACGCCGAAGCCGTGGCGCTGTTCGAGGAAATCGCCTCGAAGTTTCCCGAGAGCATGCCGGTCATCGCAAAGGAATTCCGGGAACAAAGGACACTGGCTGTCCTCGCGCGGGCCCGCGCGAGCGTGCGGCAGAAGCAGTACGGACCCGCCATAGAAGCGTACGACAGCATCGCGGGCTGGCTGGGCCGGGACCCCGGGTTGCTGATCGAACGGGCCCGCGCCTATACTTTCGCGGGCCGGCACGTCGAGGCACTGGCGTTGTTCAAGCAGATCGTCGCCGACCACCCTGACCGGGCCACTGAACTTGACAGGGAACTGAGAGAACAGGGGCAGTTTGTTAAACTGCACGAGGCGCGTGCGCTGGTCGAAGAGAAAGACTACACCAACGCCGTAGCTCTTTACGAGGAGGTGCAGCCGCTCCTCAACCGCGACCCGGGCCTTCTGATCGAAATGGCCCGCGTCTACACCTACGCGAACCGCTACGCCGATGCGGAGAAGCAATTCGACCATATCCGCGGCGAACACCCGGAATATGCCGCCGAGTTCCTGCGTGAACTCGGCGACATGTACGCGTGGCAGGACAAGGTCGAAGAAGCCACCAGCGCCTACCGCGCCGCCATCAAACAGAACCCGGGCGATCTCGAGGCCACGATAGGCCTCGCCCGGACCCTCGCATGGGCCGGTCGTTTCATGGATGCCATGCAGCTGTACGACGAGGTGCTGCAGAAGTATCCCGATTCAATGAAGGCGCTAACGGGAAAAGCCGATCTCCTGACCTACCAGGACAGGCTATCCGAGGCGTGGGAACTGCTCGAGAAGGTGACAGCACGTGAGCCCGGGAACGTCGATGCCCTGAACCTGAAGGCGCGAATCCTGGTGTGGCAGGGCCGCCACCGGAACGGGGCCGCGATCTACAGGGCAAACCTGCAGAAAGAGCCGGACGACCTTGACGCGCTTGAGGGACTCGCCTTCGCGCTTTACTGGGACGGCCGGGAAGACATGGCTGTCGAATCCCTCGAACGGGTGCTCGATATCCGTCCCTCGCGCAGGGAAGCATCGAAACTGATGTACGAGATCAAGCATGCCAACAGCCCCAGCCTGTTCGTGCCCGCCGAGTGGTTCGACGACAGCGATGGTCGCCGTATCACCCGCGGCGGATTGGGCGGAAGCATTGCCCCATGCTATGGCACCCGCCTCTCGGCCCTTGTCCAGTCCGCCCTCATAGAACAGAACCCGGCTACGAACGTTTCGAGCGTTCAGGCCGATGCCATCGGCGTCACCCTGGACCAGCGCCTCGGCGATCAGTTGAAGTTACGCATACCTCTCACAGCCACGCGCTATGACGCCAACCGATGGGACGTCCTCACCACCGACACGAGACTGCTCTGGCAGCCGGTCGATGTGCTCTTCTTTGAAGGCGGTTACGAGCGGGGTGTCATCGAAAAAGTCGCCACGGTTCTTGACGAGCTGACCATCGACACGTGGAAGGCATCGCTGAAATGGAAACCCGACCGGTTCTGGATGTTCAGTGGCAGCTTCGGCAGGGGCGACTATTCGGACGGAAACAACCAGGATACCTTCCTCGGGATCGCGGAATTCAGGCTGACCCAGGAACCGTACAGCAAGATATACTACAACTACAGCGCGTCCGGCTGGCAGGAAGCCGCGCCCGATTACTTCAGCCCCTCCAGCCTGCAGGCCCATACCCTGGGCCTTTACGCGTCTACGAAACTCATTCCCCGCGTCTTCGTCGAGGGCCAGTGTTCCGTCGGTACGGAACACCAGGACCGGGGCGCGGCCGGGACTGTCGATGCCCCGAACATCTTTCTCGCCGGCGGCATAGTGTACCGTCCCGCCGAACGCTGGCGTGCAACGGCGCGATGCGAGTACTTTGATTCGTTCGCCGATTCGGCTCGCAATTACGACGGTTACCGGAGCGTGTCGGTCAAGGTGGGCCTGACCTGCCTGTTCGGGGGAGGCGCGGAAACGACCCGTCGTTCCTCGGAGGTCGCCCCGATGCCTTCGCCCTCCGGCCGCTGAACCGTTGAGACAGGCACCATCACGCGGATAGGATGTCTTGACCATAAGAACGCCGCACGTTAATATGGTCGGCATGAAATCCAGGTACTTGGAGTCGGCCATCGAGGAACTATGTTTCGAGGATCACAAGATGGCATTTGTCTCGGGGCCCCGGCAGTGTGGCAAAACCACGCTGGGCCGCCTGATGCTCCGAGGACGTGGCCATACGGCTTACTTCAACTGGGATGATATTGCGTTCCGGCGGCAGTGGATCCGCGATCCACGAGGGATCGTCCCTTCTGCCCCGGGAGGTGCGGTCCCCAGGGTCGTGTTGGACGAAGTCCACAAGGCTCCCAAGTGGAAGCGCATGCTCAAGGGGATCCATGATACCTTGAGCATCCCGGCAGATATCCTGGTCACGGGAAGTGCCCGCCTGAATGTGTACCGCCGCGGGGGAGACAGTCTCGTCGGGCGATACTACCACTTCCGCCTCCATCCCTTCTCGGTCAGGGAATGGGAAACACCTGAGGCCCCGACACCGGAACAGTGCCTGGACATGCTGCGCCTGCATTCCGGACACGCGCCGCACGGCCGTTGCCTCGAGACACTGGAAGCCATGATGGCCTTCGGGCCATTTCCCGAACCGCTGATACAGCGGGACCCGCGTAAGGCCGGGCTCTGGCGTCGATCGCGGGTGGAACGCGTGATCCGGGAAGACGTCCGCGACATGAGCCGAACCACGGAGATCGGCCAGATCGAGCTTCTGGCGGCGCTGCTTCCGGAGCGAGTTGGGTCACCGATCACTCTCGCGCGGTTGCAGGAACTGATGGAGGTCAGCCATCCCACCATCAAACGATGGCTGACGTTTCTGCAGGAACTCTACTATGTCTTCCTGGTGCGTCCATACAGCCGGAATGTCGTACGGAGTATCCGCAAAGAGGCCAAGCCTTACCTTTGGGACTACGCCGAGGTCGATGAGGAAAGCGCCCGATTCGAGAATCTGGTGGGCAGTCATCTGCTCAAGGCGTGCGACTTCTGGACAGATACGGGCCGCGGTATCTTCGATCTGCGTTGCCTGAGGGACAAGGACAAGCGGGAAATTGATTTCCTCATTGTGAAAGACGGAAAGCCATGGCTGCCGGTCGAGGTCAAGCTGTCGGCTGATGCCGTTGCCCCTGAATGGAATCGTTTCCTGGGCTTCCTCCCGTGTCGATTCGCCCTGCAGTTGTGTCGGGATCCGGACGTCTGGCGCGTCCACGACTACGCGAACGGGCGTGTGGTGGTCGCCAGTGCGGACGATGCGCTGTACTGCTTTCCCTGAACCGAGGCGTCACGCATCCTGCATCCTCATCGCCTGGCGCTCGAAGCGCTTCAGCACATCCGCAATGCGGAAACGGCGGCGGCCCCTGATGTAGGAGTAGACAATCCCCCGGAACGGACCCCACCAGTGGGGGGCGATGCCGGCCTTGCCGACAATGGCGCCGATGATGCTGCCCGCCGTGGCGGCCGTGCAGTCGTTGTCGAGGCCCATGGCGACCGTTTCCCCGATCACCCGCGTGACGTTCTTTCCGCCGATGGCCAGCCCGAATACCGTCAGGCAGGCGTTGTTGTTCGTGTGCACGTTGTTCATGCCGGGGAACCGGCGATCCACCGCGTCCCGGGCCTGCCGGTAATTCCTTATGCGCGGCGCCTGCCGCATGGCCCAACGGATGTCATGGGCCAGCCGGCAGTCCCGCGGGATCTCCGTCAGCCCGATCCGCAGCGCGTCCATGGCGCTATCAACGGCAAATGCCGCAGAGATCGCCGCAGCAAAGAACATAGCGCCGTGGATCCCCTGGCGGCGGTGACTCAGGTATGCATCCCGCCACGCGAGTTCCGCGGCTTTCTCCGGCCAGCCGGGCGCAATGTACGCCCATGGGTCGGACCGGATGTCCGCGCCGATCCACTCGCAGTACGGGTTATCCACCGCGCCGGCACGTTCGGCAGGGATGCCCTTTGCCAGATTCTTCAGGGCAACGTCCTCGGCGGTACAGGCTATCGGGAGCCACCGTTGCCAGGCGCGGCCAACATCAGCAACGGTGAAGCCGGGACCGTACTTCTCCGCAATGAGCAGACCGAGAAGCGTATACGTGATGTCGTCGTCCACGGGTACGCCGCGGATGCGGCCCCGCGTGTAATCATCGTTGGTGTGAACGCCGTAGCGCAGGCAGTCCGGCCAGCGGCTGGCCGACCAGTAGTTCACCGGCGGGAAGCGATCCCCGATATGCCGGGCCCATTGCTCCATGGATTCCACCGATTGCCCCTCGACCGGCGCGCCGAGCGTACAACCTGCACAGCGGGCCAGAAACGCACCCTCCAGTGCCCGCCGGTACCGCGGAAGATCGACAGTGCCCCACAGGCGGCGTGGACCCGAAGGGCGCAGGCAGCGGATGGTGGCAAGCTCGCTTGGCTCGCGGCGGGCCAGTGCGGGGTCCGGAGACAGGGCACGGATCGCCTTCAAGGCACGGGCAAGATCCCGTTCGGCGCGCTTGAGCAGGGCCGGTATGCCGCGGGCACCGTCCTCATGCTGGAGGTCGGCGTAGACTTGTAGTTGCCCTGTGAGCGAGCTGCACGATTCTGCATTGGGATATGGCATCGTTCTGTTTCTCCGTATTGCCGGAATCAATCACGCTCATGCTCTATCAGCAAGCTGAAAGAAGCCCACTGGGGCAGGGGACCGATATCGGTGAGTTCGGTAAGGGGTGAGAAACCGGGAAATGAACGGCAGTGCTTCAAAACTATCCACGGGCCTGCGGGTGGCATAGGACCAGTATTACCTGTCCATGACAGCAGATACCTGTTCCGTCGCCGGCCTCGGAGAATAGATAACTACCGGTCTCATGATACCGCCGACGCCGACCTCGTTCGGGAACGTGTTGTCGACGGCAATCACGAGCAGGTTGTTCTTCTCCGGTTCGAGCGCAGCGGAGACGTCGAACTCAACCGGTCTGAAACTGCCCGCAAATTGCTCACCGATATCCTGTCCGTTCAGCCAGCCGCGAACCTTGCTGTCGACTCCGCCGAACCAGAGCCGGAAAGACTTTGCTGACTTCACATCAGCAGAGAGATCGAATTCAAACCGGTGCCAGATCACGCCACGGAAGAACGGTAACCCCTGTTCGTCCAGTGTTGAGGAATATGTCTTCATGGGCTTCCACCCGGCGTGTTCCGGATCAGGCGCCTTGCCGGAAGGTTTGACCCCGGCCTCAACCGGTTCCAGGCATGTGGAAAGCTCATCCGGGATACGACAGACAATAACCCCCTCCCGGGCAATCCTTCCGGCCTCTGTCAAAGCACGACTGTGGAACAGTTCAAAATACCGTTCTATGTTCGGGGACCAGCTTACGTTCTTGCCGAAGAACACGGGGTACCTTGCGTAAGCATCCCGGTAATTCGCGACGAAGGCAGTTCCATGGTCTTCCGCCTCAGCAAAATCACCCCGGTTCATCGCGTCTCTTGCGGCAAACCATATCTTTGCGAAGTTCAGGCTGAAACGCGCGACCTTGACGCGGTCTTCAAACACACCTTCTCCGGCTGCCTGCTTCTCGGCATCCAGAAGGGCTTCCTCAAGTTCTTTCATCACGCTGGTTGTCAGGATACGGTGCATGCCCCAAACGCCTCCGGCGTAGACCTTCGTTGACTCATAGGCGTTTTCGAGCGTTGTGTCATAGCGGCGCATGGCGCTTGCCGCCGATCCGTAGTAGTCAGGATAGAACGCATTCAGTTCTGCCGTAATGTCGGTCTTCGTGTCCCAGAGGAGCCGTGCCGCCACGTAGTTACCGGGCATCATGGTATGCCAGTTGGGATGGGATTCGATGCACATGTCCCTGATACCCAGCGTGAAAAAGCGGGGGATGTCTTTCGTCCAGTGAAGCCGGCGCGTATACGGCATGGCCATGTCGGCAAGATTGAAGTTGTACAGGTACACACCCACCCGTGGTGAGGCCCCGATCCATCCTTTCACTATCGGTTCGAGCATGTCGGAAGCGGGAGCGCCCGCCGTGTTCATGCTGACAAACCGGTTGAGGGTTATGGGTGCAATAACCGGCACGATGCGCGGGTCCGGTCTCGCTTTCTTCGGCGGCAGGATGTAGTTCATGTAGGCAAGCGATCCGAACTTGAAATCCAGACCCGGCGCCTGCCTGTCAACTTCCGCACACACGCGCGTGAGGAACCCGAACCAGGCATCGGAAAACGACGGCATACCCAGGACCGGTTCGCGACCGGGACTGTTCATTGCCACCACTTCAGGCCGTTCATCCTGCAGGAATCCGTCATCGGGCGAGATACTGATAAACCCCCTGGCCTTCTTCCCTCCCTGGGCTCCGCTGCGCGGTTCTTCCTGCAGGCTTTCGACAGCTTTTCCGGCAACGACCCGGACCACTTCCGGATTCGCCAGGTTGATCCACATGCCGTTGGTCCCGTTTACCACGCTGTAGTACTCGGGATGCAGTGAACGGCCCTCTTTCCCGTCTTTCCATCCGGGCAATCCCGCTGCATAACCATGCAGTGAATGCCCGGCAGGGATCGTGGCATCGCCCAGACGGTTGCGGTACATCCACCGGAGCTCATCGGGAGGCCGGCACCAGAGTCGCCGGGTTGCGAAGTCGGGCGCACATTCCACGCCGCCGGTCTCGACAGTGATTGTCTTGCGCTGCGGCACCACCTCACCCATTTCTGTGGGCGCGTACCACCGGACACCAAGCCGGTACAGGAAATCCACGGCGGCATAGTAGACAGCACGCCGGGATTCCCCCTTCAGGGCAATGGCGTTCGTCGCCACAGATATGACGTACGCATCTCCGTATGGCGTTGGCGTCTTCGGAACAAGGGGGTCAGCCCCCAAGAGGATGGGCAGAAGTCCTTCGACCGGTTGGTCGGCAACGGGAACCGAGACGCCGCCCATCTTCCCGATGTAGCCGGCGAGATCCTCGGCAGCCCACTTGAGAAATGGAGTTTTAGGTGTCCAGTTGAATGTGTCCCGTTCCTCGAAGCTTTTTTCGTCTGCACTGACGATGCAGCATTTTGCCCGGCCATCGGCGACCAGCGTAATCGACCCGGCCTGTGTGCTGACAACACACAGCCAGAAGACAACCACTGCCAACAGTCCCGGCCGACATGCCATGAGTTTCCTCTTCACTGCAAAACGAGTTCGGACACGCTGCCGACGCCGGGCAGGCAGCCGGAAACAAATGTGAGGCCGCGCTGGATGTCGTGCGAAAGCGATACGAGTTCGTTCCGGTAAGGCGTTCCGGCCAGGGTTGACAGCGCAACAGGATTCACCCCTTCAACGACACGCAGTGCCGCCGTAACGCTTTCCGCCCGGCCGTCCCCCGCACGGTACGGAAGCTTCTGCGATACAATCCATGTGGCAAGCAGGGCGGCAACACACGCTGCTGCCGTCGCCCACGCCAGCCCCGGGAACAACACGGGGCCGACAGCAGGGGCCTGTACCACCGTCTGCTTCGGAAGCGCCATCACGATGCGGCTCGACAGGTCCGGGGAAATGCCGGCTGCCTTTTCCTGTGCCTCGGCATGCAGCCGTGTGCGGATGATTTCCTGGAGCCGTTGCCACTCCCTGCATGCCGGACACGACGCAAGATGACTCTTCAGCCCCGCCCCCGGCTCGCGGCCGGAACCGGCAAGGTTGCTTACCTGGAATCGCCGGAAGAAACACATCATGACACACCTCCCGTCTCGCGCATCCAGCCGTATGATGTCGCAATCGAATAGAGCTCCTCCGCTGCAGCGGAATGCCTGCTCCTGATCTGTTCGCCAAGCGCGGAACGCGCCCTGTGCAACAGCACTTTCACGTGTATCTGCGTGCGTCCCGTGACCCGGGCAATTTCGTCAACGGAAAGATCCTCCGAGTATCTCAGCCAGAGCGTCTCCCGCTGCGCGTCGGGCAGAGCGCGGGCAAGAGTCCATACGAGACTGCGATCGTCCTGTTCCGACATCGCCTTCTCGGGAGAGTGGTGGTCCACGCCGCTGTCCGCCTGCTGTGCTATTGATATGCCGGCGCGTCTCAGGTGGCTGAACGCAAGATTGCGGCCTATGGCGTAGAGCCATGTGCTGAAAGCGAAGTCAGGATTGAAACAGGCGATCTTCGCGTGGGCCGACATGAATGCCTCCTGGACCAGGTCTTCCGCATCGGCCCTGTTCGCCACGATACTGTCCAGGTACGCGCAAAGCCTGGCCGCGTAAAGGCGAACGAGATCGGCGAAAGCCTCCCTGGACCCGCCGCGCGCCTGCAGGGCCAGCGCGGCTGGATCCGGCGCCGCGGGGTCACGGGGTTGCGGGCTGCTGTCCGGCCTGCTGCTGTTGGAGTTTCTTCTCATGCGCCTGTTTCATGGCGTTGAAGAGTTGTTCGGACCCGCACTGTATTCGCAGCATCACCGTGCGGTCATCAGTTGTCACTTTTGCCGACTGGGTGATCGCCGCGGCCAGCGGATCGGGATTCTGGTTCACCGCGCCAAAGGCCAGCAAACCCTGCACCATCTGCTGCATTGCCGTGGCAGCTTCAACTGTTTTCGCCTCAACCTTAACTTCGAGCGTGGTCTTCTGGTTGTCCTCCCACAGCCCGAGGCTGGCGCCATCGGCGTTCTGGAGCATGTTCGCCTCCGGTGGAAGGGCTTCTCCGTCGGCTATGCCCTGAAGAGCCGCGGCCATCACAACTCCCTGCTCCTTGGGGAGCAGTCGCTTCAACCGGCTGTCGGCGGGCTGTGCCGCGCCTTTGCCGTCAAGCACGTCGATGGCTTCGACCAGCCGTTCGCGGGTTCCCGCGATAACAGCCATGCCGGCGCTGTGGAAACAACCCCAGTGTGTTTTCTCGGGAGCGCCGCTCTTGTCGTCGGTCCACGTATGAACAGCATGGCTGCCGTAGTCGCTCGCCTTGTATGAATCGTTTGCCCGCAGCAGGACGAGCACCTTCTCGGGATCGAACGCGCCTTTCAGGATGGCCACGCCGTTCT
>Ga0172375_10001554_pt1 | contig 36842 bp, 30 predicted proteins | sample LakKiv1m_FD_114537 | JGI IMG/M metagenome (GOLD analysis project Ga0172375, IMG submission 114537) | Freshwater microbial communities from Kabuno Bay, South-Kivu, Congo - kab_092012_11.1m | ecosystem: Environmental > Aquatic > Freshwater > Lake | place: Democratic Republic of the Congo... | reverse complement strand
TGGCCAATCCGGTCGGCGGCGGCAACGAAGACCCTTCGAAAGCGCCGCCGATGCTCCCCCCCGCACTACACCCGCTCTCTCTCGCGCTCACAGCGCAACCGCCTCCCCGCCCCAACATTCGGGGGGGTGTGCCGGGCTTCCGAGCGGAACGGCGCCGTAACCTGCACCTCCATTTCGCCCGTCCGCGAAACTCCGGTGAAAGACCATTCCTCCCCGTTCAAAGAACGGGGCTCCCGGGTGAAGATGCTATGGAGTGCCGAGTAATGGGGTAATATCACGTAGATCGCCGATATAGGGTCGGCGATTAAAGATAAAGGAAACGCAACATGACCCCAAACACCACGGCACGGAATGAGAGTCTATTCATGGCAATGGAGTTGAGCAATAAGAACTGGAGACTGGCGTTCAGCAATGGAGAGAAGCTTCGCCACGTTAATGTGGTTGCGGGCGATCAGAAAGGCCTTCGGGCGGCCATTGAACGTTCCATGGTGAGATTGGGTTGTGCCGCTCATTGTCAGGTGTATTCCCGTTACGAAGAAGGCGGGGTCCCGAGCAGATTCACACCTGGACAGTCTGTAAGGAATCGGCTTGCCCGTTGCCCCACTTCGGGCTTGTGTTGGGATGCCTTCCCCCCTATCGTACGCCCCATATCAAGTTGAACAAATCGGCTCGACGCCGGTGTCTAAACGATAAGAAGGAGCATACATGTCAACGATTTGCTGTATTCATGGCCGAGAGATTCTGGATTCCCGCGGAAACCCCACCGTTGAGGCGGAGGTGTGTCTGACCAGTGGCGCGACCGGCCAAGCCGCCGTTCCGTCCGGCGCATCGACCGGGGAGAACGAGGCCATCGAACTACGCGACGGCGATAAGAAACGATATCTCGGCAAGGGTGTCCTCAAGGCCGTCAAGAATCTCAACACCCTCATCGCCCCGAAGCTGATCGGCATGGACGCCGAGGAGCAGCTCGCCATCGACACGGCCATGATCAAGCTCGACGGCACCGAGACCAAGAGCAAGCTCGGCGCCAACGCCATCCTGGCCGTCTCGCTCGCCGTAGCCAAGGCCGCCGCGCAGGAAGCCGGGTTGCCCCTCTTCCGCTACATTGGCGGCGCCAACGCCAAGGTCCTGCCCGTCCCGATGATGAACGTCCTCAACGGCGGCGCCCATTCCGACGCCCCGGTCGATGTGCAGGAATTCATGATCATGCCGAAAGGCGCCAAGTCCTTCTCCGAGGCCTTGCGCATGGGCACGGAGACATTCCACGCACTGAAGTCGGTCCTCAAAGGCCTGGGCCTCAGCACGGCCGTCGGCGACGAAGGCGGCTTTGCGCCCCGGCTGAAGAGCAACGAGCAGGCGCTCGAGGTCCTGATGCTGGCCATCAAGAACGCCGGCTACAAGCCCGGCAAAGACATCTTCATCGCGCTGGACCCCGCCGCGAGCGAATTCTTCGACCCGTCCATCAAGAAGTACGTGTTCAAGAAGAGCGACAAGTCGCAGAAGTCGCCCGCCCAGATGGTCGATTTCTGGGCCAACTGGGTTGGGAAGTACCCCATCATCAGTATCGAGGACGGCATGGCCGAGGGCGACTGGGCCGGCTGGAAGCTCGCCACCGACAAGCTCGGCGACAAGATCCAGCTCGTGGGCGACGATCTGTTCGTCACCAACACGAAGTTCCTCAAGAAGGGCATCGACCTGGGTGTCGCCAACTCGATCCTGATCAAGGTCAACCAGATCGGCACGCTGACGGAAACGCTGGACGCCATCCAGATGGCGAACCGGGCGGGCTATACGGCCGTGGTCAGCCATCGTTCCGGCGAGACCGAGGACACAACCATCGCCGACATCTCCGTGGCCACGAACGCCGGGCAGATCAAGACCGGGTCGCTGTGCAGGACGGACAGGATCTGCAAGTACAACCAGCTGCTCCGGATCGAGGAGATGCTGGGCAAAGACGCCGTGTATGGCGGCGCGATCTAGCCGGCCGCCCGCGGCAGAACGGTCTGAGGGATGAACTCTTGGGTGACACTTTACAAGTGCCTCTGGGGCATTTCTATCGCGCTCATCATCGTGGTGATGATCTCGTTCATCATCCCTAAGTACCGGAAATTGACCGATTACCAGCAGAAGCGGTATGCCCTGCAGCAGGAGAACCGCGAAAAGGAAACCTTGATCCGCGAGCTGAGGCACAAGCAGGAACTGATTCTCTCGGATCCCGAGTTCATCAAGAAGACGGCCCGGGACATAGGCATGGTCGAGCCGGACAGGATCATATTCAAGATCACGAACAGCACGCTGCGCAGCCCGGGAAACCCGGGCATTACGAACCGAGGACACACACCATGAAATCGTTCCGCCTTCTCGTTCCGTTCCTGGCGATCCTGTTGAGCGGATGTCTCAAGCTCGAGGAAACCTTCACCATCCGCGCCGACGGCTCCGCCACCCTGGACCTGGTTTACGACATCTCCGAGCAGGCCGTCAGCCAGATGAAGGCCATGCTCAAGGTGAAGGAACAAATGGCCGCCCTGGCAGGCGAGGAGCCGGCTCCCCAGGACGCCCGGCTGGAGTTGTTCCTGAATCCCGTCGAGGACCAGATTCGTCGGGAACTCAAGCAGTACGAGAAATTCGGCATCACCGTCGATCGGCTGAGAGTGGACGCACGGGACAACTGGCGGCACGTGCAACTGAAGGCGACCTGCAAGAACCTGAACGACCTTGCCAAGGCCGATTTCTTCGACAATTGCGGATTCTCGCTCTCCAAGGACAAGAGCGGCAACTATGTTCTCTTCCGGAACCCTGCGAGCGGAAACGAGACGTCGGCGGGACTCTCCGATCCGGAAACCCTCAAGCTCATGACGCCGATTCTCGAGGGATTCACGACCACGTTCAAGATCGCCACGCCCGGCAAGATCCTCCAGAGCACGGCACACACGAAATCGGCGTACTCGGCTTCCTGGGAATTCAACTTCAACAAGGACCCCAGCGCCATCAACAAGCTACAGGATCAACAGTTCAAGATTGTCTTTGAAAGCAAGACGCTGGAAGGCAAGAGCTACAAGCTCCCCGAGATTTTCCAGAAGAAAGCAACGGTCCCTGCCAAGGGCGGCAAACCGACGCCCGCTCGGTAGCCAACGCTCGCTCGCCTTCGCCGGGAAGCCCCGCTTTTTTTTGGCGGAGGACCTCACTCCCACCGTGCCAGCGACTCGGGATTCCCCCGCAGCAGGCCGCTCCACGCTTCCGCCGCCCTTTGCAGGGCCTTTCCACGATGGGATATCGCGTTCTTCTCCGCGCTCCCCATCTCGGCGAAGGTTTCGCGAAAGCCGTCCGGCACAAACAACGGATCGTAACCAAAGCCCTGCTTGCCGCGGCATTCGTGGATGATCGCCCCCTCGCATCGTCCCTCGACCGTTCGAGCGCGCCCCCGGGGATCGGACAGGGCGATGACACAGCGGAACCGGGCCGCGCGACGCGTCGTGTTCGCCAAGGCCTTGAGAAGCTTGGCGTTGTTGGCAGCGTAGTCCACCGGCTCGCCCGCGTAGCGGGCTGACCACACGCCCGGCTCGCCGCCGAGGGCGTCCACTTCAAGTCCGGAGTCATCCGCCAGCGTCCACAATCCCGTTGCCTTCGCCAGCGTAACGGCCTTCTTCCGGGCGTTGGCTTCGAACGTGTCGCCATCCTCAATGACTTCCGGAATGTCGCGGTACGCCTCCATGCCGATCAGTTCGAGCGACGGAATGGCGAGAATCTGCCGGATCTCGCCCATCTTGTGGTTATTGCGTGTGGCAATGAGGAGTTTCATGGACAAAATGCTCGGGACAGGATTTGAACCTGCAAGCCTTGCGGCACCAGCACCTCAAGCTGGCGTGTCTGCCAATTCCACCACCCGAGCACAATTCGCGTGCAATCTATGACATCTGGAACAACGGTTCAATACCTTTTCCGGCGCCTACGGCGAGACGCCAAACTTGAACTGCAGGTCGAATCCGGATGGATCCGACGTGAGGCGAAGCCGGCAGGTCTTCAGCGAACGCAGCGCATCAATCCACGCCGACAAGTTTCCGAGCTGACTGCGGCTCTCGGTCCGGCCATCCTTGCTCGTCACGAGCAAGGACAAGGTGTAGACGGCAATGCCATTCCGCAACCCCTGGTTGGCCGCCTCCAAGTCAATCCAGGCATACGCGGTGGCGTCTCCGGCCTTCTCCAGCCCTTCCAGCCATCCGATCGCCTCCCGCCGACCTCCGACATCCTTGTCCGCCGTAGCCTTGGAGGAGGCGGATGACCTCCGATCTCTGATTTCCTTTCCTCTGCCCAGGATCGTCCCCATCGCCTCCACGGCGCTGCCCAGGACCAGCCAGTTCGTTGCCACCACGAAGGCCGGCCGCTCCTCCGGATTCAGACTGGCGAACAAGTCGTTTCGATTGAGCCCCAACACCGTGCCCCGGTAACCTCTGACCTCGCAACGGCTCGCCATCAGGCCAAGCTTATACTCCCGGTTCAGTTGATCCACGCTTTCCCGGATCCGCTCCGCCACCGTGTCAGGATTCCGGATCTTCATTCCCGCCAGGATGGTCGGCACTTTCAGGCTGAGGATCCGCCCACTGTAGTCGCCGCCCGACATGCAGGCAAATACACTGTTCGTCTCCGCCGCGCTGGCCCTGAGAAATTGGTTAATGATCGCCACTGCCGGCGCGGAATTCGAGGCCCGCAATAGCGCCTCCACATACGAGAACGGGGCCACCACAAACGCATCCGGCGCATCCCCGATGAGCTGGGCCACTTCGTCCGGTTCAACCGTATCGCGAAGCATGGCGCCGTCGGGCAAACGAACCGTGCCGCGGACCCAGCCCTCGGAGCCCTTCTCACCGTGTGAACTCAACGCATAGCGCACCTTGCCGGCCTCGGGCCGCCCGCTCACCCAAGACCAGTCCATCCATCCCCTGTCCAGGACACCCGGCGGCTCACCGGCTTCCGCGCCCGGATCAAGCCGCTGCTGGAGTTCCGTCACCACCGGTGCGCCGCGTTCGACCCGGTCCGCCACGTACTGCACCGCCGTGCGGTCCAGCGAAAGACAGCCCAGCAGCACCCCCTGAACCACGGCGACGGAGAGGAACTGCTCCGACTTCCCCTTCCCGATCTCCGTGTACCAGACGCGGCGATTCCCTTCGCCCTCCGCTTTCTTCAAGTCTTTCAGCACACCGCAGGCCAGCACCCATCGTAGAAGCTGCCCCGGACTTCCCGCCCAGCTCGAAAGGACCCAGGCCGGCTGCCCGGAAAGACCGAGCGCCGGCACATAGGCGATCACCGTGTCGCGGGCCGCGAAACGCTGGATATTCTTCGCCACGTCGGGATCCTGGATGGCTCTATCCACCTCGTTGGTGTCGATGCCGAGACTCTTCAACAGGCATAGGGTCAACGGGTTGCGGGCAACAGCCTCCCAGCGTTCGGCCACTCTCTCATGCTCGCTGACGAACACGGCGTTCGAAGGGATCGCTGAGTAGACACTCTTGCGGTTGAAGGGAATCGTGAACACCCACCAGACGGAGAGCCCGACAAACAGAATGAGGATCGCCCAGAAGAGTACGCGCCGCGCCTTCATGATTCCATCGTTCCGACCAGATCCCTGACGCGGGCTATCCTATGTCTCCGAAGGTATTCCTCGATGCCGGCGATCACCCGGAGGGCGGTCGTCGGATCCGTGAAGTTCGCGGTCCCCACCGCCACGGCGGAGGCGCCGGCGATGATGAATTCCAGCGCCTCCCGCGGACCGGTGATGCCGCCCATGCCGATGACCGGGATCTTCACGGCCTTCGCCGCTTCCCACACCATCTTGACCGCCACCGGATGCACGGCGGGCCCCGACAGGCCGCCCACGACGTTCGCCAGGACCGGGCGCCGCGTTTCCACGTCGATCACCATAGCGGGAAGCGTATTGATCAGCGACACAGCATCGGCGCCCGCCTCTTCCACCGCGCGGGCAAACGCCCCCACGTTGGAGACGTTGGGAGAAAGCTTGGGAATGACCGGCAGCCGGGTTCCCTTCCGGACGGCCGCCACCACCCGCCGCGCCATCCGGGGATCGGTGCCGAACGCCAAGCCGCCCTGCTTGATGTTCGGACAGGAAATGTTCACTTCCAGGCCGCGTACACCGTTGACACCGTCCAGCCTCCTGGCGACTTCGGCATACTCGGCGATGGTCTTGCCCCAGATGTTCACAATAACCGGCACATCGTATTTCCGCAGGAACGGCATGTAGTCGGAGACGAACTGGTCCACGCCGGGCCCCTGGAGACCGATGGCGTTGACCAGTCCACCGGGCACCTCCACCATGCGCGGCGTCCGATTGCCCTCGCAGGGCTCCGTCCGGATGCCTTTGACCACGATCGCGCCGAGCCGATTGAGATCCACGAGGCCGGCATACTCGCTGCCGTACCCGAACGTGCCGGACGCCACCATGACGGGATTCTTCATCCTGATCCCGCCGATGTTCACATCCAGTCTCGGTCTTCCGTTCACGCCGTTACTCCCACACCACGTTCTTTGCCTCGAACACCGGGCCTTCCTTGCACACGCGGACGAGTATCGGCCGGCCGCCGGGGCCCCGGATTTTCTGGACGCACGCCAGGCACGCGCCCACCCCACACCCCATGTGTTTGTCCAGAGAGAGCCACGCCGTCCAGCCACCGCGAGCCGCTCGTTCGCCGACGGCCTTGAGCATGCCGTCCGGACCGCAGGCGTAGAACTCCGGAGTTCCCGCGATGGCTTGCTCCTTCAGCCATACGTCGAGGACATCCGTCACAAAGCCTTTCTTCCCCAGCGAACCATCTTCGGTTGCCACGCCCACGCGCCAGCCCAGGGCCCTGATTTCGTCCAGGCACAGGATGTCCCGCCGCGTGGCACCGCCCACAAAGAACACACCCTTTCTCTTCATACGCCCGGCCAGGAAGCAGAGCGGCGCCACTCCGTAGCCGCCGGCGACCAACACGGGGCAGCGCCCCGCGCGCAGCGCGGGAAACCCGTTGCCGAGGGGCCCCAGGAGACTAACCTCATCGCCTTCCGACAGCGACGCCATGGCGTGGGTTCCCTTCCCGATTCGCTTGTAGAGGATGCGCAGGGCCTTGCTGTCGGCGCCAAAGACGCTGAAGGGACGGCGCAGGACGGCGGAATCGAGGCGTGGAACGAGCAGGTGAACGAATTGCCCGGGTTTGACCGACGCAGAAATCGCGGGAGCGTTGACCGTCAGCACCCGGTAGCTACCGGACAATTCCTCATGACCCGTCACCCGAGCCTGCTCAATTCTCATAGGCAGTCCCAGTGTGTCGTTTTGAGGCAGACCGGTCAAGTCTGGATGAAAAAAGGACGTCCGTGCGACACGGACGTCCTTCGGTCTCAGTCGGCCATCGATCGGTGGGCCTACGAACAGCCCATCGAATTGCCGCAGTTGTAGCAGCGATAGCAGGCGCCGTTGCGAACCGTAATGGCGCCGCACAGATCGCACGCGGGGGCATCTTCCATGAAATGCTGGAACTGATCGTCCACGCGTTTCGGGTCCTTGCTTGCCGCCGGGGCCGCCGGAGCCGCCGTTGTGACGGCCGCTGCCGCCGGTGCGGCCGTCATCGGCGCTGCCGCCTTCTCGGCCGCCACCTTTCCGGCGGGGAACGTCTGATCCAGCCACCGGAAAATGTAGTCCACGATGGACTTGGCGATCGGAATGTCAGGATTCTTCGTGAAGCCGCTCGGCTCAAACCGGCTGTGCGCGAACTTCTTGACGAGCTCCGTATGCGGCACGCCGTACTGGAGGCAGAGGGAAATCGCCGTACCGAACGAATCCATCATGCCGCCCACCGTGCTGCCTTCCTTGGCCATGGTGATGAAGAGCTCGCCCGGCCTTCCGTCCTCGTAAATACCGACCGTCAGATACCCCTCGTGCCCCGCCACCTCGAACTTGTGCGTGATGGAACGACGGGTGTGTGGCATGCGTCGGCGGAACGGAGTCGGCGTCGCGACCGCCGCGGTCACTTCCTTGGAGGCCTTATCCTTCTTGCCGCTGTCCTGCTTGCTCGTATTGAGCGGCTGGGTGCGCTTCGACCCGTCCCGATAGATCGCCACGGCCTTCAGACCCATCTTCCATCCGTCCGTATAGGTCTGCAGGATCTCGTTGATCGTGACATCCGTCGGCATGTTGATGGTCTTGCTGATGGCACCCGACAGGAACGTCTGGACCGCCGCCATCATCTTCAGATGCGCTTTGTAGGAGATGTAGCGGGTTCCATTCTTCGGCTTGAACGCGCAATCGAACACCGGCAGATGCTCGTTCTTCAGGCCGGGGGCCCCTTCGATGGTATCCTTATCGTCGACGTACTTGACGATCCCCTCGATCTGGTCGTGCGTATACCCCAGTTTCTTGAGCGCGGGCCGCAAGGTCTTGTTGACGAGCTTCATCATGCCGCCGCCAGCCAGCTGCTTGTACTTCACCAGGGCGATATCCGGTTCCACACCGGTCGTATCGCAATCCATCATAAACCCGATGGTCCCGGTCGGCGCCAGAAGCGTCACCTGGGCATTTCGGAAACCGGTGCGAGGAGCGGTCTCGACCACCTGGCTCCACAGCTGTTCCGCGGCTTTCCGCAGGGCCGGGGGGCACACGCTGCTGTCGAGGCTGCCGACCGCATCGACATGCATCTTGATGACCTTGAGCATGCAATCGCGGTTCTCATCGTACCGGTCGAATGTCCCCTTGATCTTCGCCAGTTCCTGGGACGTGGCGTAGGCATGCCCCGTCATGATCGCCGTCACGGCGCCGGCAAAAGCTCGGCTGTCGGCGCTGTCGTAAGGGAACCCGAGCCGCATGACGAGCGCGCCGAGGTTGGCGTAGCCCAGTCCCAGCGGGCGAAACTGGTGGGAGTTCTCCGCGATCTCCTCCGACGGGTAGCTTCCGCTGTCGACCAGGATATCCTGCGCAATGATGAACAGCCGGACCACATGCTTGAACTTCTCCACATCGAACACGCCGGCATCGTCCACGAACTTCATCAGGTTGATGGAGGCCAGGTTGCAGGCGCTGTTATCGATGAACATGAACTCGGAGCAGGGATTGCTCGCGTTGATGCGCCCGCTGTTGAGGCAGGTGTTCCACTTGTTGACCGTCGTGTCGTACTGCACGCCGGGATCGCCGCACACGTAGGTGCTTTCGGCGATCTTCCACATCAGCGCCCGCGCCTTCAGCGTGTCGACGTTCTCGCCGGTGACCACGGCTTTCGTCTGCCAGGCGCCGTCGTTTTCCACCGCCTGCATAAATTCGTCGGTGACGCGAACGGAAAGGTTCGCGTTCTGGAACATGACCGATTCATAGGCTTCCCCGCCGAACGAGCCGTCGTAGCCCTGTTCGATCAGGGCCCACGCCTTCTTCTCCTCGTTCATCTTGCAGCTGATGAAGTCGACGATGTCGGGGTGGCTGATCTTCAGGCTCTGCATCTTGGCGGCGCGGCGCGTCTTGCCGCCCGACTTGATGACCGCCGCCACCTGGTCGAAGACCCGCATGAAGCTCAGGGGCCCCGAGGGCGTTCCGCCGCCGGATAACTTCTCGCGACTGCTCCGGAGCGTGCTGAGGTCGGTCCCGGTGCCGGAGCCGTACTTGAACAGCATGGCCTCGGAGGCGGCCAAGCGCATGATATCCTCCATGGTATCGTCTACCGCCTGGATGAAACAGGCGGAAGCCTGGGGGGTCTTGTAGGAGTTGTTGGTCTTGACAATCTTCTTCTCGTCCTCATCCCAGCCGTAGCTCGTGCGGCTGCTGGAGGTATAGCCGTAGACCTGGTAGAGGCCGACGTTGAACCAGACCGGGCTGTTGAAGGATCCATACTGGTTCACGCAGACATAGGTCAGCTCGTTACAGAAGTTCTCCGCGTCTTCGGGCGAGGCGAAGTAGCCGGCGTTCAGGCCCCAGTCGGCAATCGTCCGCGCCACGCGGTGAACCAGCTGGCGAACGGAGTACTCACGCGCTTCCGAGCCCACCGCGCCATAAAAATATTTGGAGGCCACAACATTCGTTGCCAGCATGGACCAGGACTTGGGCACTTCCACATCGTTCTGCTGGAAGATGACGCCGCCCTTGTCGTCCGTGATGCTGGCCGACCGGCGGTCCCACTCGAGTTCGTCAAACGGATTGACGCCTTTGTGGCTCAACACGCAGTTGATTTTCACTCCCTTGGCTCTCCCACTCTCTGTTGCCTTTCGAACAGACTTGAGGCGGCCCCCTCTTGTTTTGACAGATGGTTTCGCGCCCTTTACTTCGGTCGACTCACGAACATCCAACATGATCAAATACCCCCATACCTGATTGAGTATCAGTCAGTATCCAGCCTGCTACGCTCGGGCAGGTCGTCGTTCAGCACCACTACATATGGTGTCGTCTCGTAAAACAGGCCCATTGATACCCCCATATGTAGTGAGCCCTCAAGAAGAAACGGCAACTTTCTTTGCGATTCGCTAAAATCCCGAAGAAAAAGAAGATTTCCAGCCCGGGAAAAAACTTCTGTATGTCGTCTCAGGAAAATCTTCGTTGCGCGTGATGCGGCCGGCGACGCGATGAGGAGAAGGACCGCTTCTCGTCTCGCCTCCCGCGGACCGGACTCCGCGCTTTCTCTTCGCCCGCCGGCTCCTCGCGATTCCTCAACAGTTCGCCGAGATTCTGTCGCGGCCGCGCCGTGAACTCGAGCTGAACCGGCGCGCCCTCGAGCCCGAACTTCTCGCGCACCACGTGGACCAGGTAGTTCATGTAGGCGTCCTTCACCCGGTCCGGCTCGTTGACGAACATCCGGATCCGTATCGGCGCCGTTCCAACCTGCGTCGAGTAGTAGATCTTGAGTCGCTTGCCCTTGATGGAGGGCGGCTGCACTTTTTCGCAAGCGTCAAGCAGCGTACGGTTCAAGACGCCGGTCGGCAGACGCAGCTGAACCTGCGCGGCGACATGGTCGATGACCTCAACGCTGCGGCGCATGTTGAAACCGGTGACCGCCGACGCAAAGACGATGGGGCAATGGGCCATGAAGGGAATCACGCGCAGCAGCGCCGGCCCGTACTCGCGCTGACTCACCGCGTCGGCGAGATCCCACTTGTTGACCACGACCACGCATCCCTTCTGCTGCTCCTGGATGAACGCGCCGATCCGCTTGTCCTGCGACGTGGGCCCCTGGACGGCGTCCAGCATGAGCACGACCACGTCGGCGCGGCCCACGCTCTTTTCGGAGCTGGCGTGGCTGTACGTCTCGACCATGGAGGACACCTTGCTGCCGGCCCGCATGCCGGCCGTGTCGATCAGGAGATAGTGCCGGGCCTGCTCTCCCGCCCCCACGACAAAAGGAACGTCGATGCTATCCCGCGTGGTGCCGGGCACAGAGGACACGATGACCCGGTCGCTTCGCAGGAGCTGGTTGATGTAGGACGACTTGCCGACATTCGGCCGCCCCACCACGGCCACCTTCAGCGGGTTCGTCAGCGTTTCGTTGTCGCACTCCGGCAAAGCCTTGAGCACGCGATGCATCAACGGCGGGAACCCGCGATCGTGGATCGCAGAAACGGGATACACGGGAAAGCCGAACGTCTCGAACTGGACGCGGGTGTCGGCCTTCTCGCGGGTGTCGGCCTTGTTGGCCAGGACAAAGACGTGCGAGCCCCGCTCCCGAAGGAGGCGTGCCACTTCCAGATCCATGGGCATGACGCCGGCCTGAATGTCGACGACGAAGAGCGCCACGGCCGCGTCGGCCAGTGCGATGTCGACCTGCTTGCGCACGGCGGCTTCGATGGAGTCGGGCGACACGGCCCCATCCATGTTGCAGACGCCGCCCGTGTCGATCAGTTCAAAGCGCTCGTCGCTCCACACCACCTCGTGCATCAGCCGGTCACGGGTGACGCCGGCCTCTTCGTGAACGATGGCCACGCGCCGGCCGACCAGCCGGTTGAAGATGGCGGACTTGCCGACATTCGGCCGCCCGACAATCGCCACGACACGGCGCTTCTCCATAGGGTTCTGATCCGGCATGGAAACGTCTTCCGCCATTAGCCCGCCTGCGATTTCTCGATCTTGGCCCACGAATCGCGCAGGGTTACGGTGCGGTTGAACACCGGCTTCTCCGGCGTGGAATCGGGATCCACATGGAAGTAGCCGAGCCGCTCGAACTGATATCGACCGTCCGGGGCCACGTCGCGCAGGCTGGGTTCAGCAAGACCGTCCACTACTTCCAGGGACTTCGGATTCAGGAAGTCCTTAAAGGTCTTCCCTTCCGGGGCGTCCGCCGGGTTCTCAACCGTGAACAGCCGGTCGTAGAGCCGGGCTTCCACCTCTACCGCGTGCCGGGCCGATACCCAGTGGATGGTCCCTTTGACTTTCCGGCCGTCCGGCGTTCCGCCGCCGCGCGATTCCGGATCGTACGTGCAGTGGACTTCCTTCACCTCGCCGGTGTGCTCGTCCTTCACCACGCCCACGCAGGTCACGTAGTAGGCGGAGCGAAGGCGGACCTCGTTCCCCGGCGACAGGCGGAAGAACTTCTTGGGCGGGCTTTCACGGAAATCGTCCTGTTCGACGTACAATACTTTCGAGAACGGCACCTTCCGCGTGCCCGCGGCAGGGTCTTCCGGATTGTTCATCGCGTCGAACTCCTCCACCTGCCCCTCCGGATAGTTATCGATCACCACTTTCAGGGGGCGGAGCACGGCCATGACGCGCGGGGCGCGCTTGTTGAGATCGTCGCGAATGCAGTGCTCGAGCAGGGCCACATCGGTAAGGCTCTCCACCTTCGTGACGCCCACGCGTTCCGCGAAGCTCCGGATCGCCTCCGGCGTGTACCCCCGGCGCCGCAGGCCGGCAACGGTCGGCAGGCGCGGATCATCCCACCCGGCCACGATCTTCTCTTCGACCAACTCCTGCAGCTTTCGCTTGCTCATGACGGTGTAGCTCAAGTTGAGCCGGGCGAACTCGATCTGCTGAGGATTGTAGACACCCAACTCATGCAGGAACCAATCGTACAGCGGCCGGTGGACCTCGAACTCCAGCGTGCAGATGGAGTGCGTGATCTTCTCGATGGAATCCGACACGCAGTGCGCATAGTCGTACATGGGATAGACGCACCACTTGTTGCCGGTGCGGTGGTGCGACACCTTCTTGATGCGGTACATCACGGGGTCCCGCATGTGGACGTTGGGCGAGGACATGTCGATCCGGGCCCGCAGGACGAACTTCCCCTCCTCGATCTCGCCGGCGCGCATGCGACGGAAGATAGCGAGGTTCTCCTCGATCGATCGCTTCCGACCGGGGCTTTCTTTGCCAACGGCATCCATCTCGCCCCGGTACTCCTTGAACTCCTCGGTTGTCAGCTCGCACGCATAGGCCTTGCCCTTCTGGATGAGGACCTCGGCGTATTCGTAAAGCTTGTCGTAGTAGTCGGAGGCATAGAACATGTTCTTGCCCCAGTCGAACCCGAGCCACCGGATATCCTGCTGGATGGAATCGACATATTCCACATCCTCGGCGGCGGGATTCGTGTCGTCCATGCGCAGGTGGCACACGCCGTTGTATTCCCTGGCGATGCCGAAATTGAGGCAAATGGACTTGGCATGGCCGATGTGGAGATAGCCATTCGGTTCCGGCGGGAAGCGCGTCACCACCCGGCCCTGCCACCGGTTGGTCGCGATGTCATCTTCCACCATCTTTCGGACAAAATTCCCGGCGAGCGCCGGCTCTGGAGTACTCATGCGTCGGTCTTCCTTAGTTGATCTTCCCGTAAGCGGACTCGTAGTAGGACTCAAGTTCCTTGAGCATCTTGCCCTTGAGCTCGGCACCTGTCGAGGCGAGCGCCTCCAGTGCGTATTGAAGTCGCCGTAGCACCAGGTCACGCCCCAGGATCTCCGTGCTCTCGAACACGGGCAGCGACACGCTCGCGCCGCTCAGGGCAACAAAGAACGGCATCATCAGCTGCTTCAACTTCAGATTCTCCTTTTCGGCCATGCGGTTGAAGACGTCCTTGACCGTATCCCGGTTCCAGCGACTGATCTTCTCCATCTCCCACTGGGCCATCTTGAGAAGCCGAGCTGTCCTGGGACCGTCCAGCTCGCCGCCGATCAACGCGGCCGGCGCGTAGTCGAGCTTGTCGGCGAAGAGGAACGCGGACAGGGGCACCAGGTCCGAAAGCCTGTTCAGCCGCGGCTGGGCCAGGGGCAGGATCTTCTTCCACGTGTCGTCGTTGAGCTTCCATCCCGAGAAGCGCTTCATCAGATCGTCGACGCTGAGATTCCGCAGGTACTGCCCGTTGAAGTTGGTCAGTTTCTGCAGGTCGAAAATCGGCCCGCCCAAACGGATGCGGCCCAAGTCGAACGTCTCCACCATGTCCTTCAGCGTGAAGATCTCGCGGCCATCGGCCCGACTGTAGGCCATAAGCCCCAGGTAGTTCAGCACCGCTTCGGGCAGAAAGCCGGATTCACGGTAGTAAAGGATGCTGGTGGGGTTCTTCCGCTTGGACAGTTTGGACTTATCCGGATTCCGCAGCAGCGGCAGATGAGCGAACTCCGGCGGTGTCCAGCCGAAGTGCTGATACAGGAGCACATGCTTGGGCGTGGAGCTGATCCACTCTTCGCCGCGGATCACGTGGGTAATCCCCATGAGATGGTCGTCAACCACATTGGCCAGGTGATAGGTGGGGAACCCGTCGGACTTGAGCAGAATCTGGTGATCCACCTGCGTCCAGGGAATCCGGACCTCGCCGCGGAAACGATCGCTGAAGACGCACTCGCCCTCTTTCGGCACTCTCATCCGGATCACGCAGGGCTCGCCCGCCGCCATCCGCTTCTTCGCCTCTTCCTTAGATAGGCCGGCGCAGAGACCGTCGTAGCCCATGACCGCGGCCTTCTCGGCCATCTGCTTCTTGCGGAGCTCGGCCAATCGTTCCGCTGTGCAGAAACAGGGATAGGCGTGCCCCTTCTCCACCAGATCCATGGTGTGCTTGCGGTAGATTTCCGTCCGCTCGCTCTGCCGGTACGGCGCGCAGGGGCCCCCGACATCCGGCCCCTCATCCCATGTGATGCCGAGCCACCGGAGCGCTTCCAGAATCTCCTGCTCCGACTCGCGGGTCGACCGGGTCTGGTCCGTGTCCTCGATGCGCAGGATGAATTTCCCGCCCTGGTTCCGGGCAAAGGCGTGGTTGAACAACGCGATGTAGGCCGTCCCGATGTGCGGGGCCCCCGTCGGCGACGGCGCGATTCGCGTGCGTATTTCGTTCTTAGGCGTCATGGTTCCTCGTTCGCTCGCGAACTCTATCCTATATACGTCTTCGACCTCAATCTTCATTTTGCCCGAAGGAGCTACGCGCACGGGCGCACACGCGGATGGGTTGCCAGAGAGATAGTGAAGAGATCCCCGCCCTCAAAGGCGGGGATTCTGAGCGGAACTGCGCCGAGCTTCCGCGCGAGGGCGGCTCCTCCCCGTGGTGCCTGCCCGCAAAGACGGTGAGCTTTTTTTGTGGCTTGCGGGGGGGGCAGTCTATATGCTCTGCGCGGAAAGAAATTCGTGGGGGACGACACATGATACCGCGCTATACTGGCAAGCAGATGGGGGCGATCTGGGAGGACGAGAACAAGTTCCGGATCTGGCTCACCATCGAAGTCCTGGCTTGCGAGGCGATGAACAAGCTCGGCATGGTGCCCGCCAGGGATCTCGCCAACATAAAGAAGAAGGCCGATTTCAACGTCAAACGCATCCTCAAGATCGAAGCCAAGGTCAACCACGACGTCATCGCGTTCCTGACCAACGTCGCGGAACATGTCGGCCCCAGCGCGCGCTACATCCACCGCGGGCTGACCAGCTCCGACATCCTCGACACGGCCCTGGCCGTCCAGATGCTCCAGGCCATCGACATTCTCATCCAGGATGTGAAAGCCGTCCGCCGGGCGGCCGCCGTCAAGGCGCGCCGGTACAAGTTCACCCCCATGATCGGCCGCTCGCACGGGGTCCATGCGGAACCCATCACGTTCGGGCTCAAGATGGCGCTGATGTATGACGAGTTCGGCCGCGCGCTGAAGCGGCTCGATGAAGCGCGCGACATGATCCGCGTGGGCCAGCTTTCCGGCGCCGTCGGCACACACGCGCACCTGGACCCGTTCGTTGAAGCCTACGTCTGCCGCAAGCTGGGCTTGAAGGCGGCCGCCATTTCCACCCAGGTACTGCAGCGGGATCGGCATGCCCACTACATCGCCGCCCTCGCGCTCGTCGGCGCGTCCGTGGACCGCTGGGCCACCGAGTTCCGGCACCTGCAGCGGACGGAGGTGCACGAGGTCGAGGAATTCTTCGGCAAGGAGCAGAAAGGCTCCTCCGCTATGCCGCACAAGAAGAACCCGATCACCGGCGAGAAGCTGTCCGGTCTGGCCCGCGTGCTGCGCGGCAACGCCGTGGTGGCGATGGAGAACGTCGCTCTCTGGCACGAACGCGACATCTCGCACTCGTCGGCGGAACGCATCATCATGCCCGACAGTACCATTGCGCTGGATCACATGCTGACCAGCCTGGACAAGCTGGTCCACGGGCTCCGCGTGTACCCGAAGCGCATGCTGGCCAATCTGAACATGACGCATGGGCTGATCCATTCGCAACAGGTACTGCTGATGCTGACGGACAAGGGGTTCAGCCGCGAGCTCGCCTACCGCATGGTGCAGCGGCACGCCATGAAGGCGTGGGACACCGGCTCCGATCTGCGGGCGCTGATCGAGGCGGATCCGGAGATCATGGCCCGGATCACGAAGAAGGATTTGGACAAGGTGTTCGACCTGAAAGTGCATTTCAGAGATGTGAACCGGACCTTCCGGGCAGTAGGACTGTAGGAGAAGGAGCCGGGTTTCGGGTGTCAGGTGTCAGGAAGATACGACAAGCCTACGGGTCCTGACACCTGAACACTGACACCTGAAACCTGAGATAAGGGGTCGTCAAGAATGAGCAACAAGAAGTCGGCCTACGCGGCGGCGGGTGTGGATATTGACAACAAGATGCGGGCCCTGGCCGCGATCAAGAAAATGGTCAAGAAGACCTCCGGCAAGGGCGTGTTGAGCGACATCGGCCTTTTCGGCGGCCTCTTCGAATCGCCGGGGAAAGGAATGGTGCTGGTCGCCAGCACGGATGGCGTCGGCACCAAGCTCAAGGTGGCAGCCCTGGCACGGCGTCACGACACGGTCGGCCAGGACATCGTCAACCATTGCGTAAACGACATCCTCGTGCAGGGCGCCGTGCCGCTGTTCTTCATGGACTATATCGGCACATCGAAGTTTGACGCCGTCATGTTCAAGGACGTCATCGCCGGCCTGTGCAAAGCCTGCCGCGAGAACCACTGCGCGTTGCTCGGCGGCGAAACGGCGGAGATGCCGGGCATCTATCCGCCGGGCGAATACGATCTCGTCGGAACCATCGTCGGTGTGGTGGACAAGAAGAAGATCATCGACGGCCGCGGTATCCAGCCGGGCGATATCGTCATCGGCCTCCCCTCCACGGGGCTCCATACGAACGGTTTCTCCCTGGCGCGGAAAGTGATCTTCGACAACGCCGGGCTGAAAGTGAACGCCCGACTCCCCGGCGCCAATCGCACCGTGGCGGACGCGTTGCTGGCGGTTCACCGCAGCTACCTCAAGCCGGTGACGGCGCTGATGAAGAAAGTCACCGTCCGCGGCATGGCGCACATCACCGGCGGCGGATTCCCCGACAATATCCCGCGGATCCTGCCGGAGAATACGACGGTCGTGATCGATCGCGGTTCATGGAAAGTGCCGGCGGTGTTCCGATTCATCCAGCAGCGCGGCCGCGTGGACCGCGACGAGATGCACCGCGTCTTCAACATGGGTATCGGCTACGTGATCATCGTGCGGAAGAGCGATGTACGAACCACTCTCGGCATTCTGAAGAGCGCACGGTGCTGCGGCTCGGTTATCGGCGTGGTGAAGAAGGGCCGCCAGGGCGTGATCCTGGAGAATTGATCCGCCGGTGCGCCGGCACTACGGAGTCTTCTCTTCGCCGAGACTCCGCCAACTGAAGCTGCTACCGCTCTGCGGACTCTCCGTCGACTTTGGACCTCCGGACGATTCCTCCGAGAAGAGATCGTTCCGCAGCGAAGACGCCATCGGTGAAGGTTCTCTTCCTTCTGAAGATCCGTCGCCAACGCGGCCCTGATCCTCCTGAACTCCCTCGGCCAGCCATCCCCAGCTCGCGGAATCGTCGGTATCCAAATCGCGGCCTCGATCCAGCGTAGCGGGCTCCTTGTCCTTCAACGACGCAAACATGTCGTTCTTCTTCTGCTCTTTCTCTTCCTTCTTCTTGCGGGCCTGGTCATCCTCTTCGATCATCGCGGCCCGTATGGCGCCAGCAGAGGTATCTTCGTTCAAGTTCAGTCGTCTGTATTGGTCGGGGACTTCCTCTTTCGCCATGTCCTTCGTCGGCTGAAAATGTCGACTCAGCGGCTGATGCATCTGGACAGGCACATATCCGGCAACAGAGTCCTCCTGTCCGGCGGCGCCCACGGTCACGACCGAATAGCCGTCCGCGATCGGCCGACTGGCCGGCGACTCCCGGCCCACGGCGCCGATGCCCACGAGCACGACAATCCCCGCGGCCAGCCAGGGGCCGTATCGGCGAAGCATCTGTGGAGCGTTCATGGCGACTGTCTCGGTCATAGTGAGCTGCATCATAGCATCATTCACCCGGTGGGTTCAAAGGCTTTTGATGGCTTGAAGAAAGGCCGTTTATCGTGTACTATGGTTTTGGAATGGGGGACGTATGAATAAGGTTATATGCTTTTCGTTGACGCTGGCCGTGTTGACGGCTCCCGGGATTGCCCGGGCGGGTCATGAGGCCTCCCTGAGGGGCGCGTTGGTAGGCGCCGCCGCGGGCCTGATCGTGGCCCATCACGGGCACGTCTCCGAGGCGATCGCCGTGCCCGCCGGCGCGCTCGTCGGCGGACTAATCGCCAACAACTCCGATCACTTCACGGATGATCTCCATCACGACGATTGGTATCCCCGCGGGGACGACTCTTACTATGATCGTCATGATCGCGATAGCTGGCGTCACCGTCGCCAGCCCAGGCAGGTCATCGTGGTCAAGCAAGCCCCGAAGCCGAAGCGTGTAGAAGCGCCTGAGCCGCCGGACCTCCATCCGGGCGTGGATCTGATCAAGGTCTCTATAACGCTGTCCAACGGAACCAGCGTGGATATTCCCGTCCTCAGGCTCGGCGACGCGAAATTCGTCGGTCCGCAGGGCGAGGAATACACCGCCCTGCCCACCGCCAAACAGCTCGAAGAAAAGTACGCGAAGTAGGCTCGGCCACGAGCTTCAATAGAGAGATTCTTCGTCCCGACCTGTTGGAGAGTCGGGACTCTGAATGACAGCAGCCTTCTCGTGTCTCCCTTTCTCCGTCATGCTGGCGAATGCGAAGTATCTCCCTTTGTTCAATTCTCACGCGTCAATGCGCGTCCCCGCCTCTGAGAAAAGACTTAAATATCCACATACTTTGTATTGCAAAGTACTTTGCGGTTGTGTACTATGACGCCGAAAAGATGAGAGAAGCATGATCGCCAATCACATACACGACGCGCTGGGCCAGGTGAAACAGATGCAGGAGTTCATCCTGGAGCGGCGATTGTTCAAGGGCTATTCCGGAACCGCTCGCATCCTGTCCGGCACTGTGGCCCTGGTCGGCGCCATGATCCTGTCCGCCCCCTTTGTTCCCCGCGACCCCTTGATCCATCTGGCCGGATGGGCGCTCGTCGTGACGATCGCCCTGGCCCTGAACTACGGTGCGCTGGGTTGGTGGTTCCTGTTCGACGCCAAGGTGCGCGGGAACCTGATGATGTTAAAGCCGGCGATCGACGCCGTGCCGCCGCTGGCGGTCGGCGCCGGACTCTCCGTGGCCGTGATCCTGCGCGCCGACTACGACCTGTTGTTCGGCATCTGGATGTGCTGCTACGGCCTGGTCCACTGCGCCCATCGGCACAATCTGCCCCGCGGCATCTACTTCACCGGCCTCGGCTACCTGGCAGCCGGCGCCTACTGCCTCGTGTGGCCCACAATCTCTTTCCTGCGTCCCCTGCCCATGGGCATCGTCTTCTTTCTCGGCGAACTGGCCGGCGGTTTGATTCTACTGATGAACAAGAACCCCGGCGCCGTCCAACCCAGCGAGGAAACATGAAAGAGAACACCGACAATCCCTACGAAGCGTTGGAGAAGATTTTCCATGAGCCGAACCGGCTTGCCATCATGTCGTCCTTGTGCGCCTCCGAGGGCGGATTGTCTTTCAACGAACTCAAGACCGAGTGTGCCCTCACCGACGGGAACCTGAACCGCCACCTGAAGGCCCTTGAAGAAGCCGGTGCCGTTCGAATCGAGAAGGCCTTCGTGGACACCAAACCCCGCACCACGGTCTTTCTTTCCAAGAAGGGACTGGACAGTTTCAGCGCCTATCTCGAAGCGCTCAGCGAAGTGCTGAAGAAAGCCAAGAGCGCCATACGTGTGGAGAAGAACGAAAAGGCCGCTCTGCCTCTGGCGCGAACGGTCAGAGCATGAACGAGGCAGAACCAACAAAGGGAGAGATCGCCATGAACACGGAGCCTGACACACCTTCCCTGCCGCCATCGCCGTCCACCCCGGGTTTCCTCAGGACCTGGCAGAGACGCGCGGCAACCGTCCTCAAGATGATCGCCATTTTCGTTCTGGTTCTCCTGCTTCTGATACCCCTCGGAATGATCCGGTCGGTTCTCTCGGAGCGCCTGGGACGCCGCAATGAGGCGATCCAGAACATCACGTCGACATGGGGAGCGCAACAGGTAATCTCCGGCCCCATCCTCATTGTCCCCTATCGATACCCGGTTAAGGTGATGAGGGATCGCGTGGTCAATGGACGAAACGAGACAACGGAGGTAGAAGAGACAGGCGTGGGCCGTGCCTATTTCCTGCCGGCCGATCTCAAGATTACCGGCAAACTGGACCCGAGCGTCCTGCATCGCGGCATCTACGAAACGGTGGTCTATCGCGGATCCCTGATGATCACGGGAAGTTTCACCAAGCCGAGCTTCGAGGAATTCAAAGTGAAACCGGAGAACGTGCTCTGGGAGGATGCCATCATTGCACTCTCGATCACCGACTTGCGCGGGGCGAACGGGTCCATGACCATGAAATGGGGCCAGACTTCCATCGCCCTGAGGCCGGGCTCCAAACTGCCCGATATGCCTTCCGGCGTCTACGCGAGGCTCGGCCCCGATGCCCTGGCCGGCGACATGACATTTGAACTCCCCTTAATGTTGAACGGGAGCAGGGGCATCAGCTTCGCCCCTCTGGGAGCACAGAACGATATCCGGCTCACCTCCTCGTGGCACGATCCCAGTTTCCAGGGCGCCTTCCTGCCTGTTGAAAGAAAGATCGGTCCCGACGGCTTCGAGGCCAACTGGCAGGTCTCGTACTATGGCCGTTCCTATCCCCAGCAGTGGTCGACGCAGGAGGGGCCGTCTCCCTTGAACGCGATCACGTTGCAGGAGTCTCTCTTCGGTGTGGATCTGCTGTCGGTCGTGGACGTGTATCGGTTTGTTGAGCGCCTGATCAAGTACGGGATCTTGTTCATCGTTCTCATCTTCACGGCGTTCTTCCTCTTCGAGGCCATCACATCGGTTCGGATCCATCCGCTCCAATATACAATGGTCGGCGTCGCGCTGTGCCTCTTCTACCTTGCCCTCCTCTCCTTGTCCGAAATTCTCGCGTTCGGTCATGCCTATCTCGCGGGTGCCGCCGCTTCGACCCTCATGATCACGCTCTACAGCGCCAGCATCTTGAGGAACCTGCGACGGGCGTTGGTCATATTCGTTGAGCTGTGCACGATCTACGGATTCCTCTACGTCATCATCCGCCAACAGGACTACTCCCTGCTCCTCGGGACCACCGGCCTCTTCGTCGCCCTCGCCATCGTCATGTATGCCACTCGGAATATCGACTGGTACGGAAGGGATGAAAAGGAACCCTGAAGCTCGACCGCCGGTGGGTCAGTGCGAGGGACACGCCATGCCTCTGAGGGCTCGAACAATCTACAGGACCTGGTCGTGGGCAACTCTGCGCGAACAAGCACAGGCAGCATTGGCTTCCTTTCCCCGCACGATGACGTTGCCGGCGCTGGTTCTGGCGGGCATGGATCTCCTGCTCGGCGTGTCGTGCCTGCTGCGGCCATCTTTCCAGGCGATCGGCGCCTTCTACACGTTCAACACGCTGGGCATCCCGATCGTGCTCGGCGTGGTCGCCGCGGCCGGATTCGTCGTCTGGAACCGGCGCCCCTACGAGAAACGCATCGTCCTGTTGTCCCTCGCCTACGTCGCCATCGCCTTCTCACTCGTCGGCGCGAGAATCCTGCTGACCCACATCGAGCCGTACCGCCTGGCCCTGCGAACCGTCACGATCCAGACCGACAAGGTCACCCGGCCGTTCCGAATCCTCCAGATTTCCGACATCCAATCCGCCGGCGTCGGCCGCTACGAGAAGGAGACGTTCGCCAAAATGGCCGAACTCTCGCCCGACCTCATCCTGTTCACCGGCGATCTGCTTCAGCCCGTCGCGCCGGCGACGTACGAGTCAGAACTTCCCAAGCTGACCGCGCTGTTCGGGACTCTCCACCCCGCCTACGGCATCTGGGGTGTCTATGGCGACGTGGACGGACAACTCCGAAAAGTCCCCCCGGCGGACCTCGGCGGTCTCAAGCTCATGAGGGACGACCGCGTCACCATTGAGGCAGGACAGGATCGTATCCGTCTTCTGGGTTTGTCGCGGCGACAATCCAGAGCCGGCCGGGCTTTCCACCATACCGTCAACCGCTGGCTTCAAGAGTCACCTGATACATTCAACATTATCGTCGGCCATGCTCCCGACTACGCCCTTGCCCTCCTCGATCTCCCGGTGGACCTGTGCCTTGCCGGCCACACGCACGGCGGCCAGATTCGCTTGCCTTGGCTTGGCCCGCTCGTGACGATGAGCCGAGTGCCGCGGGCGTGGGCCCGGGGATTCCGCGAAGTCGAGAAGATCCGCCTGAACGTGTCAGCGGGAATCGGCTGCGAGCACACGGATGGCATCCCGCCGATGCGGTTCAACTGCCGTCCGGAGATGACGCTGATCACCCTGGTGCCGAAACCACCGACGCCGCTTCAGAACAAGGAGACGACTCGATGAAGACCCGCTCCCTGGATGTTGTTGTGGGCTGCGTGCTGCTGGGTTTGCTGGCGGGGCTCCCGCTCCTCGGCGTCGCCCTGGCCGGAAAGCCGATCCACCAGTACACGGAGTTCCCGCCGACCACTCACTATGTCCCGCACGCCGGTTTCCTCTGGCCGGTCTTCATCGCCCTGGCCGTGTGTATCCTCATCGTCGTTCTGCCATTTCTCGTACGCATCATCTCTTCCCTCTTGCTGTCGGAAATCCTTTCCTCCAATTCCGCGATCGAAAATCGGCAATCCAAAATCGTAAATTCCTTCCCGCTCTGGGGCTGGTTCGGACTCGCGTTCGGCGTCGGCGCGTGGATCCTCGCCTGGAACCGCTTTCCTTGGTTCGCCCCGTTCCAGCCGTTTACATTCAGCCCGCTGTGGTTCGCCTACATCATCGTCATCAACGCGCTGACCCAGTGGCGAACCGGCCAGTGCATGATGCTGAACCGTACCCGCTACTTCCTCTGCCTCTTCCCCGTCAGCGCCGGGTTCTGGTGGTTCTTCGAATACCTGAACCGGTTCGTGCAGAACTGGTACTATGTCGACGTCGGTACGCTCTCCCCGCTTCAGTACTTCGTCTTCGCCACGCCCCCCTTCTCCACGGTCCTGCCGGCCGTACTCGGCACGTATGAGCTCCTGGCTTCGTTCCCCGTCACCGCCGCCGGGCTGGATCGCTTTGCCGTCATCGCCCCGCGCCGCCCGCGGGCCCTGGCCGGGATTGTGCTCGCCCTGGCCTGCGCCGGGCTGACCGGCATCGGCATCTGGCCGGACTACCTGTTCCCGCTGTTGTGGCTCGCGCCGCTCTTCATCATCGTCTCGCTCCAGGCGCTGCAGGGACGCGACACCATCCTCGCCCCGATCCAAACCGGCAACTGGCAGCGGATCTTCCGGCTGGCGCTCGCCGCCCTGATCTGCGGGTTCTTCTGGGAAATGTGGAATTTCCGCAGCCTGGCCAAATGGATCTACGCCGTGCCATTCGTGGGCAACTTCCATATCTTTGAAATGCCCCTGCTCGGCTACGCCGGCTACCTGCCCTTCGGTCTCGAATGCGCCGTGATCGGCGACATGGTGCAACGTCTCTTCTCTTCTTCTTGCGCTTCTTGCGCATTTTTGCGGCAAACAGAAGATAGCCGCAAAGAGGCACAAGAAGCGCAAAGGGGAAAACTTGTCGGGGCGACCGTCTGCAAGCACGCCGACGCCGCGATCCTCGCTGCCCTGGCCCTGTGGTTCTTCATCATCCCGGGATTCCTGGTCCTGCACTACATTAACGACCCGGCACTGAAGGGCCCGGGAATCCCGAAGATCGCCTGGGATCTCCACAAGCGCCTGACACCCCGCTATGAGAAATGGGCCAGGGCCCGCGTGGCCTCCGGCGTGGCCGCGCACCTTCAGCTCTACGACGTGCCCAGCACGGAATGGCCGATCTTCGGTTCGGTCTACTACCTCTGGGCCACCGAGAATCTGCAGGCGGCGTGGGAGAAGGATCACACACTATCCCGACAGGCCCCACGTGATTACGCCCGCGCCACGATTGACGCCGCCACCGACCTCATCCTCGATCCCGCGCATCACACCTGGGTTAAGCAGCACTGGGGCAAGGATTACTTGCACACGGAGAACGTGTTCTTCCGGACGCTGATCATCGCCGGCCTGACCGCCCGCGAGAACCTGCTCAAGGACGGCCGGCATCTCGACCTGCTGCGCGACCAGGTGGAAACGCTGGCCGCCGATCTGGACGCGTCGCCGTTCGGCCTGTTGAATGATTACCCGGACGAGTGTTACCCCGTCGATGTCTTTGCCGCCGTGGCCTGCATCCGCCGCGCCGATGCCGTGCTCGGCACCGATCACCGCGCCTTTGTCGCCCGCGAGATCCGCGCCTTCGAGGGCAGGATGCTCGACGAGCGCGGACTTCTCCCGTACTTCGTGGACAATCCCTTCACGGGCAAACACTCCAAACCGTCGCGCGGCATCGGCAACTCCTACATCCTTATCTTTGCGCCGGAGCTATATCCCGAGCAGGCCAAGACGTGGTACGTGCAATATGAGAAGCACTTCTGGCAGGAGCGCATGTTCGCCGCCGGCTTCCGGGAGTATCCGAAGGACATCCCGAACCAAGACTGGTTCTTCGACGTGGACTCCGGGCCTGTGATCGACGGCTACAGCCCCGCCGGCAACGCCTACGCCGTGGCGGCCACGCGCGCCAACGGCCGGTTCGACCAAGGCTACCCCATTGCCGCCCAGGTCATTGCCGCCACCTGGCCGCGCCCGGACGGCACGCTCCTCGGCGGACGGATCCTGTCCGATTCGGTGCACGCCCCGCACCTGGGCGAAGCCAACCTGCTGTTCCTCTTGACCCAGCAGCCCGCGCCCGGCGTCGAGATCAAGACGGGAGGACATCTACCCGGCCTGGTGTACGTTGCCTTCCTGTTCTTCTTCGGAATCGGCGTCGCCACTCTAGCCGCCGCCGCATACGGCATTCGAAAGTGGCGGCGAAGCGCCCCGGCGGCTGTGCCTGCGGAACGCCTGCAAGCGACGGCGTGGACAATCCTGATCCTCACCGCCCTGGCGCTCATCGTCATCGGCAAGACAGGCCCCGGGTGCGTGGCTTTGCTGATGGGGCAACTTCTGCCGCAGGCCAGACATAGCTGAGCCGGAACGATAGTAGAGCCGCCGCTATGCGGTGGCTTTACTTCAAAGACGCCCCCGCATCCCCCCTTTGCTTTCCCCCGCTCCGGATCACCAGCTACGCACAAAAGAGGATTGACTCTACTCTCTCCTTACCGTATGGTAAGGAAAACTGAATATGTAAGGAGACTTGAACCATGGTTACGGCAACGATTACCAGCAAGGGGCAGATCACCATCCCCAAGACCGTGAGAGACTCGTTGCGCCTGCATTCCGGCGACCGAGTCGCGTTCATCGTGAATGGCATAACTGACGCGCTACTGAAACCCGTGACGAAGACCGTGGATCAGGTGTTTGGAAGGCTCCACAAAAGCGGACAGGTCGGCAAAACCGTTGTCGAAATGAATCAGGTCATCGCGCGGCGAATGCGGGGCCAGAAGCCGTGATTGCACTGGACACAAACATCCTCGTCCGCTTCCTGGTGCGAGACGACGAGAAACAGGCCCAGATCGTGTATGCCCGGTTCAAGCAAGCCGAGTCGGCCCACGAGTCCTTGTTCGTTCCTTTGCTGGTGGTACTCGAAACCATCTGGGTTCTTGAGAGCGCCTATGACAAGTCCCGGGAGGAGATACTGGACTCGTTTGAAGAGCTGAAGAGCATGGCGATCCTGGAGTTTGAGAAGGTTCACGTGCTTCAGTCCCTGCTATCCGAGGGCCAGAAAAGCAATGCCGATCTCTCGGACCTCCTGATCGCCCTGACGGCGCAATCCTGCGGCTGCAGCGGAGGCCTGACCTTCGACAAGAAGGCGTCGAAGTTCTCCTTCTTCAGGTTGCTGAGATGACAAACTCCGCCGAAGAATCACGCGCCAGTAGGCTGGGGCGGATACAGCGTGCGCAAAGCGCATCGGCTGTACCGTTCAGCCTGTATTTATTGAGATGAGCGGATCCGCTCAATAACACGTTCGAAGGAGGCGAAATGAGTGTTATCTCACGACAACATTTGCTTATTGGCGCGCTTCTGATGGCTAACCCGCGCCAGACACGCCGAACGTTACCTGTTTCCGCCTACTGACTCTATCTCTATTGCTGCGCTCCGCCACTCGAGGTTGTCTCGTCAACCTGGTTTGTCGCCGTGGGCGGCGGGGCATTGGTGGCGGTGATGGACGGGCCCGGCCACGGACGGTCCTCGACATTCGCGGCCTTGACCCGGCCGGCGATGTGACCGGGGACCAGCGCGCCGAGATAGATCCACGTCATCCAGGGCGTCAACTGCCCGAACTCGCCGCCGATGTAGGTGGCGTAGGCGGGATAGAGAATCTTGTAGGCCGCTTTCTCTTCCTCCGACCCCTGGTTCGTCCGAATGTAACCGATCACGTCGCCGGAAGCCCTGGACTCCGGATATAGCGCCACGAGCGGAAGCGCGGTGGCAAAGGCATAGCTGCCTTTGTAGGTGCGCGGGGCAAAGTCCTTGGCGTGGCCGCCTTCGTGCATGGCCACTGCGGGAATATCCGAGTAGATGTTGATCGTATCCGTGTACGGATTGTAATTGTCGCCGCCAAACAGCCGACCGGGCAAGATCGCGTAGAACGTACAGGTCAGTACACCCAGCGTGTAGCGCCACCCCCACCCGACGGACTTGTTCCGGAACAGCCGGCTCCACTCGCCGCCCGGCGAGTACTCGTTCAGCCGCACCTTGACGTTCTTGAGATCATTGTCGGCGAGGTACTGGACCAGATTGGATTCTGTGTTGGGCGAGATGTGGTGCCGGTCAACATTCCAGTTCCACATGAGCAACTTGGTGGGCAAACTGAATAGTTCCCCGGGCAGGTCAACCATCACATGGGGGCGCCCCCGCTCTATCTGCGGCTCGTCCGGTCTGAGCTGCAGTACCCTGGCCGATTCGATGTTCCGCCCCGCCACGTACGGCACGCTGGCGCAGCCCGACAAGAGCGCCGAAGCGCCCATCAGCGCGACACACGCAACCCTGGGAACAATCCGACAAGAAATCATGGGCGAGGTATACACGATTCCCGTGCTTTCTGGGAACTTCAAACGGCCGACCCAGGCTCGCCGCTTGCCGCCCGCGGGCGCAAACCCCACCTGATTGTGACAAGGTCGTGCTTTACCTGCGTACACGGTATGGTATCAATGTGTTGGTGTTTGGCGAGTTAAGGAATACTCATGACGATGCCGACCATGTCCATGTTCATGCAGGATGGCTCGCGGCTTGATCTTGTCGAGGTCATGTCCAGGCTGGGCATTCTCCTGGTGGTGTATGGGGGTTTCACGGCGGCGCAGCGTTACCTCGTCCGGAATCCGCTGCTTCGTCGAGTCGGCGTCACACTGAATCTGCTGGCGCTGGCGCTTCTGACGTTGCTGTGCCTGAACCCGGTGCTCAACCAGATGCACGCCGGCGTTCGGAGTGCGGTCGCCGCGGCGGCCGTGTTCATGGGGGTCATCATTGGCCTCCGGCTGTTCGACGTGTTCCTCTTCGAGCGGCTGGCGTCGTGGCGGGGAAAGCCGCCGACCGCGCTGGTCGTACGCGATCTCGGGCGCTGGCTGGTCTCGGCAATCGCGCTGGTCATGATCGTGCGCGCCTTCTTCCCGGACGTGAACCTGAGCGTACTGGCCGTATCGTCGCTCGTGGCCGGCTATATCGTCGGTAACGCGACCCAGGACACGCTGGGCAACCTCGTGGCGGGCCTCGCGCTCAATACGGAAACGCCATTCCAGATCGGCGACTGGGTGACCGTCGGCGGCAACACCGGCGTGGTGGTGAACACCACGTGGCGCGCGACCACTCTTCGAACCAAGGCGGAGGATCACATCATCATTCCCAACGCCTCGATCGCCAGGGAGCCGATCATCAACTACTCGCGCCCGACCCGCTGCCACGGCTGCTACAGCACCATCGGGGTCGACTACGACACACCCCCCAACAAGGTGCGACAGGTCATCCTCGATGTATTGAACGGAGATTCGGACATCCTCAAGACCCCGCCCCCATCGGTCTTCCTCGCCGGGTATGGCGACTTCGCGGTGAACTTCACCATCAAGTTCTTCATCGAGGACTACGGCCGACTCGATCCAATCCAGAGCCGGGTGATGGACCGGCTGTGGTACACATTCAAGCGCGCCGGCATAGGCATTCCCTACCCCATCCGGGATGTGCGCCTGCGAAGCGGCGTCTCCCTTGAACAGCAGCAGAAGGAATCCCAACGCCGTGCCGCGTTGGCGATGCTCGACGACATCGAACTGTTCAGTTCGCTGTCGGAGGCCGAACGCGCCAGACTCGCCGATACGATCGTGTCGCTGCCGTTTGCATGCGGGGAAGCGCTGTGCCGGGAAGGCGAACCCGGCGATTCCTTCTACATCATCCGCAGCGGACAGGTGACGGTGTCGTTGGCTGACCCTGACGGCCAGTCGATGCCCGTTGCCCAACTGGGCGCCGGGGGGTTCTTCGGAGAGATGTCGCTTCTCACGGGCGAAACCCGGTCCGCAACCGCCAGAGCCGAGACGGACGTCGAGGCCTGGTGCGTCTCGAAGAAGGATTTCGCGGGATTGCTCAAAGCCGACATCGACCTGGCCGGTAAGCTGGCCGCCATACTCGAAAAGCGTGGCGCCGAGCGGCGCGCCAAACTCGCCACCTCCTCCGGCAAGGAAACGGCTCCGCTGACGCAGTCCACACTGGTGACCCGCATTCGTCGGTTCTTCAACCTGGCCTAGAACTTCCGCACGGTCTCGTTTCACGGGCATGCGGCCCACAAGAGGCGCGCACTTTTTCCAGCATGTTCCTTGTACGGCAACCGGCATCCGCTATAATGCCGGCTCAACTGCATTAAGGGAGGTTCTCTCATGAAGCAATTCTCATTCGCCCCGTGGTCCTGCATCGTCTGCCTGTTGGCCGTGTCAGCGGCGTCTGCCCAGAACGAACCCGTGGCCACCCCCTCGACCATCAAGGAAGTCACGGTCTACTCGGATCGGGCGCGGGTCTCACGATTCGCCAAGGTCAGCCTGAAGGCCGGCCCGGTCGTTTGCGCCTTCCAGAAACTGCCGGGGTGGATTGACGAGGAATCGATCCGCGTCTCCCTGGCGCCCGCCGGCGGCGGCCGGATCACCGATGTCCAGGCGCGCCGGGAATACCTGGCGCACGCCGGCGACGAAGAGCTGCGCAAGGCCGAGACGGCTGTCCGCGAGATCGCGGACCAGTTGGCGGAGCTCGACGACGAGGCCAAGGTCCTCGAGGCGCAGGCAGCACAGGTCGAAGCCACCCGCGTGTTCTCGCTGGAGAAGCTCCCCAAGGACGCGGCCGTCCGCGAGGTGAGCGTGGAGAGCTACGGCAAGGTCGTGGATTTCGTCTCGAATTCGCTTCGAAAAATTGCCGCCGCCAAACGCGACATCACGGCCAAACGGCGGGATCTGCAGCCCGAGCTGGCCGCGCGACAGCGGAAGCTGAACGAGCTCCAACGGCTCACGCAACTCGAACAATACACCGTGCTCGTGACCGTGGAATCGGCCGCGCCCCAGGAGGCGACACTGGTCCTCACGTACATCCTTCCCGGCGCCACCTGGGAGCCCGCCCATGAGCTGCGCGCCGAAGGGCGAAGCCCCAAGACGGTACACGTCTCGTCGTGGGCGGTGGTCACCCAGACGACGGGCGAGGACTGGGAGAACGCCGACATCACCTTCTCCACGCAGTCCCCGACCGAGACCATCATGATTCCCGAACTGGACGCCCTCCTGCTCGACAACAACGGGGCCGTGGCGCAGCTCGCCGGCCAGTCGGAATCCTTCCAGCGCGCCGAACAGGCTTACCGGGGCGGCAACGGGCTCTGGTACGGATGGAAGAACCCCAAGGCCGACATCCAGAACTTCGCCGCCAACAGCATGAAGCAGAGCGACACGCAGAGCCGGACCGTGCGGGTCTTCAAGAAGCTGCAGGCGCGCGGAACCACCGCCCACTTCCCGGGAACCGTCAAGGTCGCGGTCAGGTCCGACGGGAGCCCGATCCGCATACCGATCGGGCAGGTTGAACTCGCCGCCACGGTCAAGATCGTGGCGGCTCCCCAAGCGTCCCTCAACGCCGTCCGGACCGTCGAACTCGCGAACACGGGCAAGCAGCCCCTGCTCCCCGGCGTGGTGTCGCTGTATCACGATGGCGCTTTCCTGGGCGTCACCGACATCGGCTTCATTGCGGAAGGCGAGACCTTCCCCGTGTTCCTGGGCGTCGCCGACCACGTCAAGCTGTCCCGCGTCCTGGACCACAAGAACAGCTCGCTGGTGCGCGGCTCCAAGAACCGCATGCAGGTGGCTTTCGAGACAACCGTGGAGAACCTGTCCGACGCCGAGACGACCCTTCGGCTGGCCGACCGGATCCCGGTGTCGGAGAACAAGGAGATCCGGGTTTACCGCGTGAAGATCGCTCCGGAATCGGAACCGGATTCCAACGGGCTGCTCAGCTGGAACCTGACCCTGAAACCGAAGGCCAAGAGCGTCTTTCGCGTGGAATACACGATCGAGTATCCACAGGACTACGTGGAGCAGATGAAGTTGCACCGCAGCTCCTCGTCGGGCAAAAACGCCGCCCCGAACCCGGCGGCCGACATATCCGTCCAACTTGAGAAACTCGAGTCAAGTTTCTAGAACGCGGAACCAGGCGCCATGGAGAACGGCCAGAACAAGATCGCGGGCGATCCCTCGACCCCCGAGACGCCGTCGCCGCTCCATCTGCTGGGCGTGGACTACTGGCACGTCAAGACCCGTGCCGGCGGCGATCTTTACACGACACAATACGGCCGCCCCTTCCTGAACCACCTGATGCCCGAGAACTGGCTCGAGGCGCGGTGGTTCGAGCAGAACCGCGAAAAGCTGGAGGGCTCCAGCACGGTGTACCGGACCCGGACCCGTCCGCTCAACGGCCGCAGCCTGGAAATCGTGGTCAAGTGGTGCCGTGTCGGCGAACAGGTCCCCTTCGACACCATGACGCTCAACAAGTTTGCCCAAGCCGAATTCAACAGCCCCTACGAGGAATTCTCCTGTCTCATGGAGATGCGCGACACCCGGCCGGGCCTCATCCGGACGCACAAGCCGCTGGCCATCTACGTGCCGCCCGAGCGCCTCGAAGTGTGGCAGACCGGCCGGTCTGAGAGTACCATCGCCCACAAGAAGGCCAAGCACCGCGACGTCGAACTCGACATCTGCCGCCAGTACATCCTGATCTACGAGTGGATCAAGGGCGTCTCGGCCGTGGAAGGGCTCGCCCGGACGTCGCTGTCCAAACCCCAGCAGAGTGACATCCTCGAAAGACTGACCCTGAAGGTCATCCAGGACCTCGCCGTGCGCGGGTTCCGCGTGATCGACACGAAGCCGGCCCATATCATCGTGCGCGTCAACCCCGACGGCTCCCTGCTCAAGGACCCGGCCGGGAACATCGCCTATGCCCTCGTCGACTTCGAGCTGCTCGAGCGGACGCCCGAGTACGATCAAAAGGTCACGCACGCGCGCCGGGCCGTCTACCTGAAGCGACAGCGCGACCGGTTCGGGGAAACCGCATCCCACGCCTACCCCTCTCACCTGCAACCCGTACGGATCTTCGGTATCGACTACGTGTTCGGCCACACCGAGAGCACCCAGGGCGCGCTATGGGTGGTCGGCAAAGACCCCGCCCTGTTCGATTACTTTCTTCCCGAGCGCTGGCGCCGCACGCACAAGGTGAAACTCTCCGAAGGAAACGACGTGTTCTTCACCAAGACCAAGGACGACATCAACATCGTGTGGAAAGTGTCCCGGATGGGCGAACGGCCGGACGTCAATCCCCAGTCGCCCGGTGCGTCTCGCGCGCTGGCCTACGGCTATAACAGTCCGTTCGAAGAGTTCACGTTCGCCCTGGAGACAAGCCGCCACGGGATCTCCACCGCCTACCCGCGTGCCATCTACATGACCGGTCTGGAAACCAAAATCGTCGATTACGTGGAAGACAAGAGCCGTTACGAAAGCCATGCCAACATCCGCGCGCCCGGCGGAGTCTCCGCGTTGAGCCCCAACCACAATTACATCACGATCTGGGGTTTCTGGAACGGCGTCGACGAAATGCTGGCGGCCGCCGACCGGGTCTACTGCGAAGGCATCAATCTGCGGCTCGCCACCTATACCGGCTATGTCAGCAAGACGGATCATGAGGCGCTCCTTGATATTGAACGACAGCGCCTCCTGAAAATCGGTCTGGAAGACCTGAATCTGAAAGACGATCACATCCTGCTTTCGCTGGATCCGCGCGGGCTCCTCATCCGCGACGCCGAAGGGATCCCCGAGATGCGCCTGTGCAACTTCGAACTGGTGGCCCGGATCCCCTCATCACCATGAAGAAGTTTTCTCCCGAACTCGTGGCATGCCTGCTCCTGCCGGCGGTCGCGTGTTTCCTCGCCACGCCCGCCGCTACCGCCGGCTATGCCGACGCGCTCCTCAAGGACGTTCCCCACGTCCAGCAGAAACCGGACTTCTGCGGAGAGGCATGCCTCGAGATGATCCTGCGCAAGCTCGGGCATGACATGACGCAGGACGACGTCTTCAATGCCTCCGGCGCCGATCCCGTCCTGGGCCGCGGCTGCGTGACCCGCGACCTGGCGGCCGCCATGAAGAAGATCGGATTCGTTCCCGGCCAGATCCTCTATTCGATCGACGCCGCGAAGCCCGACGCCGGCCTGGAGGAACAGTGGAAGGCGCTGCACGCCGACCTGGTCAAGGGCGTTGCCTCCATCATCTGCATGCACTATGACGATACGCGCGACGCAACCGAACACTTCCGGCTGATCGTCGGATATGACGCCAAGACGGATGAGGTCATCTACAACGAGCCCGCCGTCGCGAAGGGCGCCGGCCAACGCATGAAGCGCGCCCTCCTTCTGAAGTTGTGGCCGCTGAAATACGCCGGTGACACTTGGACGCTGGTCCGCCTGCGCTGCGAACCCGGGACCATCGTCAAGCCGGCGCGTCCGGCTGGCTTCACGCCGGCCGACTTCTGCCAGCACATCCGGAAGCTCAAGGAGAAGGTCCCCGCGAAGGGCTTCACGATCTTCGTTCAGCCGCCGTTCGTGGTGGTGGGCGACGAGGAACCGAACACGGTCCGGATCCGCGCGCTGCAAACCGTCAAATGGGCTGTCGACCGGCTCAAGCTGGACTATTTCACAAAGGACCCGCCGACGATCATCGACGTCTGGCTCTTCAAGGACAAGAAGAGCTACGAGAAGAACACGGCGGCCATCTTCAAGGAGGAGCCCACCACGCCCTACGGCTTCTACTCCGAGTCCAACGGGGCGCTGATCATGAACATCGAGACGGGCGGCGGCACGCTGATTCACGAGATCCTTCATCCCTTCACCCGCGCCAACTTCCCCACGTGTCCGCCGTGGCTCTTCGAGGGACTCGGTTCGCTCTACGAACAGTGCAGCGAGCGGGAGGGGCACATCATAGGACGGACCAACTGGCGGCTCGAGGGTCTGCAAACGGCACTGAAGAAGGATCTTGTCCCGACTTTCGAGAAGATGACCGGCATGGACAGCGACGAGTTCTACCGCGAAGACCGCGGCACGAACTACGCCGAGGCGCGGTACCTGTGCTACTATCTCCAGGAGAAGGGCCTGCTGCTGAAGTTCTACAAGGACTTCGTGGCCAACAGCAAAACGGATCCCTCGGGATACGAGACGCTGAAGAAGACTCTGGACGAAAAAGACATGGCGGCATTCGAGAAGAAATGGAAGGATTACGTACTGAAGTTGACGTTTCCGTAGAAAGGGCCGTCTATGAGTCGATCCATTCGAGTTGGCATTGTGGGCGCATGCGGGCGCGGGGGCAGTTTCAATGCCGGCTGTCGCGACGCCGGGATAACAGTTGCCGCTGTGTGCGACATCAACCGCGACCGCCTGCAGGAAGCCGCCAAATCGATGGGTGCGGCCGAGACGTACGACAGCTACGAAGCCCTGCTGGACAAGGCCAAGCTGAACGCCGTGATCCTGGGCACGCCCATGCCATGCCACGCACCGCAAGCCATCACCGCTTTGGAGCGCGGGGTAAGCGTGCTCAGCGAGGTACCCGCCTGTGTTTCCGTGGAGGAGTGCCGGGATCTGGTCCGCGTCGCGCGCCGGAGCAAGGGCATCTACATGATGGCCGAGAACTATACCTACATGAAGCCCAACGTCGTGGTACGCGAGATGGTGCGACGGGGCGTCTTTGGCGCACCTTACTACGCCGAGGGTGAATACATCCATGAGCTGAAGGAGCTGAATGAAATCACCGTCTGGCGCCGCCGGTGGCAGACGGGCGTCAATGGCATCACCTACGGCACCCACAGCCTGGGGCCCCTCCTCCAGTGGATGCCGGGCAACCGGGTGGTCGAGGTCTGCGGACGGGGCAGCGGCCATCACCACCGTGACCCGCGTGGCGCGCTCTACGAGAATGAGGACTCCTGCGTGATGCTCTGCAAGATGAAGAGCGGAGGACTGGCAAAAATCCGTGTGGATATGTTGTCCGATCGGCCGCATGCCATGACAAACTACCAGTTGCAGGGCACAGACGGGGCCTACGAATCGTCGCGCGGCGGACCGGGTGACGTGGACAAGGTGTGGCTGAGATCCAAGTCAAAGGAACCGAAGTGGCTGAACCTCGAGTCGCTGGCTGATGAGTTCATGCCGGATTCATGGAAGCAGTTCGGCGAGCAGGCGCTGAAGACCGGTCACGGTGGCGGCGACTACTTCGAGATCCTGGATTTCGCGAATGCCATCACGGGCCGGAGCCCGGCGCCGATCGGTATCCATGAGGCCATGGACATGACCCTGCCCGGGCTACTGAGCCAGCAGTCGATCGAACAGGGCGGCCAGTGGCTGCCCGTGCCGGATTCGCGGGAATGGTAAACGGTTTCGATACAGGGGAGGACTCATGAAACACGCAAGACGGGTTGCAGCATCGGTATTCGCGGTACTCGTGGCCCTGGCCGGTTTCACCGGTTGCATGACCGGCCAACAGGCTGTCACCAACGCCATGACGCAACTGGACAAACAGACGGGGCTGAAGATCGTTCAGATCCCCGGCACGACCAACCAATACCTCGGCAAAACCCACCGCGGTTACGAGGTGCTCTACAGCGCCCAGGCCGGCAACGTGTGGGGCCGGTACGCGGCGCGCCTGACGATGGGCGAGATCGGCCGCGAGGTCGGCGGCATCATGTCCTTTCTGACCGGCAGCTACCAATCCGGCGTCGGCGGTGTCGCCGGCAGCCCGCTGGACCGTCTGCTGTCGAAACTCATCGGCCAGCCGCTGTCGGTCATGGTCATACTCAAGCACAAGAAGCCCGACGCCCCGCGCCTCGATGTGCTGAGCAGCTACGCGGTGATTGAACCGGAGGAGAAACTGCCCCAACGCGCCAAGATCGGCTTCAAGGCCGGCAGCTTCTATTCCGCCGACGAAGTGTTCGCCAAGCGGCTGTCAGACAACGCCGCGCTGATGAAGCGCATGGCCAACATGCGCGGCGAGTACATCCGGGTGGACAAGGACGCCGTCACGTTCTTCTGGGCCGGCAGCGAAACAGACTACAGCAGCATGATCGGCGACCACGGCGGCTACTACAAGATGCTCAACGCCATCATGGACGATCTCGCCGATATTGCCGACGCCATCCCCGTGAAGCCGTAGGGATGGCCCACATCGCCGAAACACCTTGTGCGGGCACAGGGCCGATGCTAGCGTTCTTCACCGGAATCAGGAGAAAACACCATGAAGATCTCGATCGCTTCCTTCGCTTTTCACGGTTTGCGCGGCGCCGACGTGATGGACGTGTTCGGATACCTGGAGTCGTGTAAGTACCGTTATGGGCTCGATGCGGCCGACATCTGGAACGGCCTGATGGGACCAGACGAGAAGATCTACCTGCAGGAGAGTTTCCTCAAGAAGGTGAAGGAAGCCCTGGTCCAACGTGACATG
>Ga0172375_10001552_pt1 | contig 36875 bp, 44 predicted proteins | sample LakKiv1m_FD_114537 | JGI IMG/M metagenome (GOLD analysis project Ga0172375, IMG submission 114537) | Freshwater microbial communities from Kabuno Bay, South-Kivu, Congo - kab_092012_11.1m | ecosystem: Environmental > Aquatic > Freshwater > Lake | place: Democratic Republic of the Congo... | reverse complement strand
TGCTGCTTTTGCAGTCCAATATCCTGAGGGGATTTGCCGTATATCTTCTTTTACAATCATCGCACAGGCTGTCTTTTTTATCGGAGAAAAAATTCACGAGCGTCTTTTTATAATCAGGCCTGCACTTTTCGCAGCCTATGGAATTAACCTCAAATTTAAGCTCCTTCATCTGAAGCCTTTCAAGAAACAGCCTCAGCATGGAGATAATCTCGGCATCAAGTTTCGGCTCCGAAGCTCCGAATGCCTCAACGCCTATCTGATAAAACTGCCTGAACCTTCCTTTCTGCGGCCTTTCATACCTGAACATCGGGCCGGAATAAAAAAATTTCTGAGGAGAGGGAAGGTTGTACAGATGGTTTTCTATGTAACTACGGACAACTGGCGCGGTGCCCTCAGGCCTGAGCGTGATGCTCCTGCCCGCCTTGTCGGGGAATGTATACATCTCTTTCTCGACTATATCCGTTGTTTCGCCGATGCTTCTTGTAAATATATCTGTTGATTCTATGACAGGGACTCTGATTTCATGGAATCCGTATGCAGAGAACGCTTCCTTTGCTATGAATTCCACTTTCTGCCAGATGTATATGTCAGGCGGGAATATGTCATGTACGCCTTTAAGCGCGTTATATCTCACTTTCTTTTTGCCTTTTACTCTTCTCCGCGCGCTATTTCAGACGCCTCGCCTTCTCTCTCCTTATCGAACTCGATCATCCTCGTATGGTTTTCTATCAGCCTTTTTAATTCTTCTTTGAAATGCCGCCTTATGCCCTTGAGGTCAACAATATCCTCATGTATTTTGATAACCTTATCCTGAGCCTCCCTGAGCATGGTATCTGATTTTAACTCAGCCTCCCTTACCAGCAGTTCTGCCTCTTTTCTTGCGTTTGTTTTGTAATCCTCAACCATCTGCTGGGCCGTCATAAGGGTCTCTCTCAGCGTTGTCTCCGTGTCTTTAAATTCTCTAACCTGATTTTCGGCTCTCTGGACTGTCTCTTTAAGAGACGCGTTTTCTCTGAGCAGTTCCTCCATCTCTTCGCGTATTACTTCAAGGAATGCATAGACCTCTTCGACATCAAAGCCCCTGAATTTCATGGGGAACTGTTTTTGCTGAATATCGAGCGGTGTAATTCTCATTTAGCCACCTCCTAATTTATAACCGGCTTTTATCAAAGATTTTATTAAAAACATTTGCGCGAATATAATAGCAAGAATTACTATTAAAGGGGAAATGTCAATCGGGCCGAGCCGGTAGCCGATCAGCCTTCTTACCGGCCTCAAAACAGGTTCTGTGATTGAATAAAGGAATTTGACAATAGGGTTATAAGGGTCGGGATTTACCCAGCTTATCAGAGCGGCTATTATGATGATCCATTTATAAATCTCGAGCAGCGTGTCAAGTATTTTTGTAACAGCTATAATAAAGTCTCCAAGTATGAACATTATTTCTCCCCTCCTAATTCTTTTGCCCTTTTTTGCGCTGCCTCCATTGCCTCCTTAACTATACCAGTTAAGCCATTTTCTTTAAAGACCTGGAGCCCTGCCGCTGTTGTTCCGCCGGGAGACGTCACCATCTCCCTGAGTTTATCCGGCGGCATTCCTGTTTCGAGCAGTTTTGCCGTGCCGATAAGTGTCTGTATGGCGAGTTCAGAGGCATTGTCCTTGCTCAGCCCCAATTTTACACCGCCTTCTATCATTGCCTCTGCAAACAGAGCGATAAAGGCCGGGCCGCTGCCTGAAAGCGCGGTAACAGCGTTCATGTATTTTTCAGGAAGGGTAAGCGCCCTGCCGACAGACATAAAAATATTCCTTACAGCAGCGATATTTTTATCATCAAAACACTCGCATAAAGACATTACAGACATTGCTTCCTGAACAAGGGCAGGGGTATTCGGCATAACACGTATGAGTTTTTTAGTTTTTAGTTTTGATTGGAGATATGAAAGAGAGATCCCCGCTGCAATGGATACCACTGTTTTTTTATCTGTAATCGAATCTGATATTTCATTTAGCACTGCCTCTGCAATCTGAGGCTTAACAGCGAGGATTATGATATTACACGAGGATGCGACATCTTTATTGTTAGATGTTGTTTTTATGCCGTATGTCTGTTCAAGATATTGCCTTCTTTCTTCTCTTGGCTCAGAAACAATAATCTCACTCTGATGCTCTGACGCTTTTTCGCTTTTTATGCCCTTTATGAGCGCCTCTGCCATATTCCCGCCGCCGATAAAACCTATCATAGCGCCTCCTTTCTTCTCCCCCCGAATATAGCTGTCCCTATTCTTACCATTGTTGCGCCTTCTTCTATTGCAACCTCAAAATCATTTGTCATGCCCATGGACAACTCGGGCAGGTTAAATCCTTTTGCCTGAGTCTCACCTCTTAATTCCCGCAAATCCCTGAAATACGGCCTTGACATTTCGGGATCATCAAAAAAAGGAGGAATCGTCATAAGGCCATTAAGTCTTAAGTTTTTCATAATGCTAATATCCTCAACTAATCCCATTAAATTATCTTTTAAAATTCCAGACTTAGATTCTTCATGTGAAAGTTTTACTTGAATAATAATCTCCTGTGTTTTTCCCATTTTTTCAGCATGCTTATTCAGGGCTTCTGCAAGTTCTGTAGAGTCAACCGAGTGGATAAAATCAAAAAGCTCGACAGCAAGCCTTGCCTTGTTCTTTTGAAGATGCCCGATTAAATGCCATTGAATATCTGTATCGTGCATCTTGTATCTTGCAGCTTCTATTTTTTCCCTTGCCTCCTGCACCCTGTTTTCTCCGAATATCCTTAATCCCGCATCCGCCGCCTGTTTGATCCTTTCAATAGCCACATTCTTTGTTACTGCAATAAGCTTAATGTCTTCAGGGCTCCTGCCTGCCTTTATTGCAGCATGAGAAATCCTCTTATGTATATTGCTTATGTTCGTAAAAAGCGATATATCAGCCATATTGACATTGCCGTTTACAAGTGTATTATATTTGATAATGTCAAAGCAAGATATTAGAGGCCTGGAAACTCACCTTGGATATAGCTTCAGGGATAAAGCTCTCATTTCGGAGGCTCTTACGCATAGGTCATTTCATCACGAGAATCCCGGGAAAGCCCCTTCCCATAACGAGAGGCTCGAGTTTCTCGGAGATTCTGTGCTAGGCCTTGTGGTTGTGGAATATCTGTTTAAGTCTGATAAGAATTATTCTGAGGCGGCAATGTCAAAGATAAAGTCATATCTTGTGAAGGAATCAATTCTGTCTGATATCGCAGGGGATATAGCTCTCGGAACATATCTGAGCCTCGGCAAGGGCGAAGAGGAAACAGGCGGCAGAGAGAAGAAATCTATCCTTGCGGATGCCATGGAGGCCGTGTTCGGAGCAGTATATTTTGACGGGGGTTATGAAAACGCCAGGGGTGTAGTGCTAAAACTTTTGACTGACAGGATAGATACTGCAATGTCATCCGAGCAGTTTTTTGATTTTAAAACAGATCTGCAGGAGGAGAGCCAGCTTAGATTTGGGGCCCTTCCTCTTTATCAGGTAGTAAAACAGGAAGGTGAAGAACATAAGAAGACTTTTACGGTCGAGGTCTTTATCAAGGGCAACAAATTCGGCGCGGGAAAGGGCAAAAGCAAAAAAGAGGCTGAGACCTTTGCCGCAAAAGAGGCGCTCTTAAAAATAAAAGTTAATCGTGCAGGATAAAACCGTGGTATAATTTAAAATAAATTTACTAATTAAAAACCGTTCCTGTCGTAAGGGCCCGCAATTACATCTTGGGCTCCGCAGGAATATAAAAAAAGGAGAAACCCATGAAGAGGATCTTAATTCTGCTGATTTTGTTGTTTTCTTTTGTAGAAGCTCAGGCACAGGAAACAAGGATTGCCGTTTTGCCGTTCCGCAATCTGATGCATAAGGAGGATTTTAACTGGCTTTCAGAGGGCATTGCCTCTACCATTACGGCAAAACTTGGAAGCATTAAGGGGTTGGCTCTGGTAGAAAGGTCACAACTCCAGCTTGCATTGAAAGAACTCGGGCTGCAATACGCGGGGGTAGTGGACGACAGCACAGCGGTTAAGGCAGGAAAGATTCTCGGCGTGCAGATAGTCGTTATCGGGGAATTTCAGGTCGTAGGAGATCAGGTGCGTATTTCGGCGCGTTTTGTGGAGGTGCAGACCGCAAAGGTAAAAAGCACTTATATTGCGACCGGCTCTTTCCAGAACATCTTCACTTTGCAGGATGATGTATCTTTGAACCTCGCAAGGTCTCTGAATATCGATGTGCCGACAGAAATTAAAAAAGAGATAGTGAGCGCATCGCCTTCGAATATTACCGCCTATGAATATTACTCTAAAGGCTATGATTTTTACTATAACCAGAAGGATATGGATAAAGCCGTTGAATATTATCTAAAGGCTATAAATATCGATCCGAATTATGAAAAGGCATTGTTTGAATTAGGCTATGCCTTTAACGAGAAAAATGAACCGCGGAAGGCAATAGAGTATTACACCAGAGTTGTATCGTTAAATCCCAAGGCAAAAAACGCCTTGAATAATATGGGACTGGCGTATTATAAGCTGAATGACTTTCAAAACGCGGAGAAATGGTATAGGAAGTCTCTCGAGGTAGACCCGAATTATCCGCGCTTAATGGCCTGGGGCTTATAATGGAGAAGAACAAGCGGTATACGGATGCGGAGTATTACTATAAAAAGGCAGTCCAGAATGACCCTAAATTTCATTTTGCGTATTATAATCTCGGGATTCTATATGAGACCATAAACAAGAACGATGAAAGCGTAAAACATTATAAAAAAGCCCTCGAGATTAATCCCGAATATGTTAACGCGATGATTAATCTCGGCCTGCTTTACGAGACAAAAGAAAAGAATTTTTCCGATGCGGAATACTGGTATAAAAAGGCGATAGATACGAACCCCAACGGACATTTAGGTTATTACAATATGGGTTTTCTCTACAGCAATAAAGAATTCGGCAAGTATGATCTGGACAAGGCTATCAGTTATTATCAGCAGGCCATCATGGCAAAGTCCGACTATGACCTTGCATATTTCTACATGGGAAAGCTTTATGCGGAAAAGAAGGAGTATCCCAAGGCGATCAATGCCTATGAAAAGGCTGCTCAAATCAACGGCAAGGAGCCGTCTTATCATAATCATATCGGCTGGACATATGAACTTCAGAAAAACTATGTTATGGCTGAGAAATATTATCGAAAAACTATCGAGGTTGATCCCAATTACAGCACTGCGTGGGAGAATCTCGGCTATGCGTTATATTATCAGATGAAAGACAGCGAAGCTATAGAGGCATGGAAAAAGGCTGCGTCTATGGGTAGGGACGGAGCAAAAGAGGCGCTTAAGAAATACTTTAATATTACTTACTAACGAACTACTTAAGGTCAGTTCGATGCTTTTCTTGTCATTCCCGCGCAGGCGGGAATCCAGACGTTGTCCCTGTGCAAATTGTGGGCTACTGGATACCCGATAGAAGCCTTCGGGTATGACAGAAAATAAAGGTTAAAGGAAAAACAGGAGGGGTTGTTCATGCTTTCTGAAAGAGCTAATAAGATAAAGCCATCGCCGACATTGGCGATAGATGCAAAGGCAAAGGCGATGAAGGCGGCAGGCGCCGATGTCGTGAATTTCGGGGTAGGCGAGCCTGATTTTGATACGCCTGAAAATATAAAAGAGGCTGCTGTGAAGGCAATCAGGGACGGCTTTACGAAATACACTCCTGTCGGAGGCATAGACACTCTCAAGGACGCGATCATAGAAAAATTTAAAAAAGATAACGGGATTGAGTATTCACGCGAAGAAATAATCGTTTCATGCGGCGCAAAACACAGTCTTTATAATATCGCGCAGGCGCTTTACGGGGAAGGAGATGAAATTATAATCCCGTCTCCCTACTGGGTCTCTTATCCCGACCAGGCACTCTTGAATGATGCAGTTCCTGTTTTTGCCAGGACGTATGAAAAAGATAAATTTATGCTGAGGCCGGATATACTCGAATCCTGCATTACTAAAAAGACAAAGGCTATTATCCTGAATTCCCCGTCAAATCCTACAGGGCTTACTTACGATCAAAAAACACTTGAAGGAATAGCAAACATTGCCTTGAAACACAACCTTTATATCATATCCGATGAGATATATGAGAAGCTCACATACGATGGGTTTAAGCATATAAGCATTGCCTCTCTGAGCAATGAGGTCAGAGCCAGAACACTTATTGTGAACGGCCTTTCGAAGGCGTATGCAATGACAGGCTGGAGGATTGGTTATGCGGCGGGGCCGAACGAGATAATAAAGGCAATGACAAACATTCAAAGTCAATCCACGTCAAATCCCGCCTCAATCGCGCAGAAGGCGGCAGTGGAGGCGCTGACAGGGCCTCAGGATTTTATAAATACAATGCTTGCGGAATTCGACAAAAGAAGAAAATTTATTGTATCAGAGCTTAATTCCATCCCGGGCATGAACTGTCTGACTCCAACCGGGGCTTTTTATGCCTTCCCCAACACATCAAAGCTATACGGCAGGCAAACAGACGGGAGCAAGGTGTCCTCTTCATCAGGCCTTGCGCTCTATTTTCTTGAAAAGGCAAATGTCGCCCTTGTGCCGGGAAACGCATTCGGTGACGACAAGCACATAAGGCTTTCCTATGCGACCTCTATGGAGAATCTTGAGAAAGGCGTGAAGAGAATAAAAGAGGCTGTCGGAGGATTAAAGTAAATTTGATCTTTTGCCGAATGCCCTTGAGCGACATCAGAGAATTTTTGGTAACAAATCTTGGCGCTGGGGAAGATAAGCAATTTCAACTGTTTGAGCCTATCAGACCTCTGCTGATTCACATAGGTAAAGAGGCGAGTTTTGAAATTGCCTGTAACGAGCCTTAGATTTGTCAAAAATTCTCTGCAAAAAGCGAAACGGTGTTCGGCAAATATCTGCCTCCTATTGAACAATCCCGCATGATAATGTTATCTTAAAACAACTTGATGTGTAAGGTTTAATAATAAATAATGCTTATTCGCATGAATGTTGAGGGGTTGTTGTTTGATCCGAGAAGCAGTATGTATATCCTGCTTCTTAAGGATGTAGACGGCACCGGCACCCTGCCTATATGGATCGGGAAACCCGAAGCTGATTCTATCGCTCTTGCGCTCGGGAAAGTCGTAACTCCGAGGCCCCTAACCCATGATTTAATCAAAAACCTGATTCATGCCCTTAGGTTAAAGGCAACACGGATTGTTGTTACAGAGATACTCGATAACACCTATTATGCGCTCATATATGTCAGCGACGGCAAAAGTGAAACGTCAATAGATTCCAGGCCCAGCGATGCAATCGCAGTTGCCCTAAGAATGAACGTGCCAATATTTGTCGAGGAAGATGTCGTTGTAAAGAAGAGCAGCGACGAGCTTGACGAATGGCTTAAGAATCTAAAGCCTGAAGATTTCGGAAACGTGATGTGAAAAACAAATGACAGATGAGTGATGTTAAGAAGAACCCGCGGTATTGTCCTCAGAACAACTCTTTTCGGAGAGGCAGATCTCATAGTTACATATCTCACGCATGATTTTGGCCTTATAAAGACATTTGCCAAAAGTCCAAGAAAAATAAAAAGCAGATTCGGGAGCAGCCTCGAACCGCTTACATATTCCAGAATATCGTTCTGGGGAAAAGAAGACGCAAACCTCCCCAGGCTCACGCAGTCGGACATAATCCTGCCGTTTCATCCCATAAGAGAAAAATTAGATTGTTATTTCAGGATCTCGGAGATAGTCGAGCTTACGGCAAATTTTTTGCCCGAGCATGAGCCGAACAAAAAAATATTCATGCTTTTTTTGAATACCCTGAAGAAAATAGAAGAGAATTGCGATATGCCCCTTGCCGTAATTCTTTACAAGATAAGATTCCTGCATCTTCTCGGTTATGCCCCTAAGCTTGACGGTTGCGCTCTCTGCGGAAAATCAGGATTCAGTTTTTATATCTCGCACGGGTCGGTTATATGCGGGGGATGCGTAACAGGCATTGATTCTCCGATAAAACTTTCTCCGGGCGCTGTAAAACTCTACGAGAGCCTGAGCAAGTGGAGCGACTTTGCAATAGAAAGGATAAAGCCGTCTCAGAGTCTTTTCTCAGAGCTTTCCGGCATGATAAACGACCACATCAGATATACGCTCTCGAAGCCGCTTAAATCAAGAGCGTTTCATAAAGTTTGATTATTGGTAATAACGAGACTGTAAATCCTGTGCTATAATCCCTATATGGTAAAGGTCAAAATATGCGGAATAACAAATCTTGAAGATGCTCTCGCAGCAGCGGACTTCGGAGCTGATGCGCTCGGGTTTGTTTTTTTTAGAAAAAGCCCACGGTATATTTCTCCTGCGAATGCAAACAAAATAATTAACAGGCTTCCTCCATTTATTTCAACAGCAGGCGTATTTGTCAATGAGGATAAAAAAAGGATAAAAGAAATTGCGCATCAAACGGGAATAAATATAATCCAGCTTCATGGCGATGAACCTCCCAAGGCATGCAGCCTCTCGATGCCTGTTATAAAAGCAATACGGGTTAAATCCCTTGAAAACCTTGAGCCTCTTTCAGGCTATAAAGACAGGGTCTCCGCCTTTCTTCTTGACACATATACCCCTGAGGCCTTCGGAGGCACAGGGCAGATATTTAATTGGGATATCGCAGTTGAGGCAAAGCAATCCGGCAGGATTATCCTTGCCGGAGGTTTGACCCCTGAAAACATAGAAAAAGCCGTGCGCTTTGTGCATCCTTATGCCGTTGACGTAAGCAGCGGCGTTGAAGAAGAGAAGGGCAAGAAAGACCACAAGAAGATGAAACTGTTTATTCAGAGGGCGAAAAGCGCCAGCGTCAGTGGTTAATGTCGGTTAGATAACTCCTATTGCTAATGATAGTTACCCACGCTTCTTTCACTACCGCTGATCACTATCGCTCGAAACTCTTATCACCGTTTTCACATTTCCCCTCGGATTGAAATCACCGATAACCTCAAGGAATCTGGGGTTGAGCTTTTTCTTTAATTCCGAATAAATCCTGTTTGCCGCCTCTTCGTGCGAGATGTGGACATCCCTGAAAGAATTCAGATAGAGCTTCAGTGCCTTCAGCTCGACTATCTTTTTATCAGGGATGTAATTGATGGCTATAGTTGCAAAATCAGGATATCCTGAGCGGGGGCATAAGCATGTGAATTCAGGGAAGCTTATGTTAATTTCATAATCTCTCTCCGGGTTTGAATTTTCCCACAATTCCAGCTTGGCTTTTTTAATTGCCTTCTGACCGTATCTCATAGAAAAATTTACCATGCGGCTATTGACAAAAGCAAATTCTTTTAGTATAGTGTCCTTAACAGCAGTTAGTAAGTTCGATTTAAACCCCCAAGGATAGGCTCGAAAATCCGCACGCCTTTGAAGCGGAAAAAAAGACCTTCCGGGTATTACATAAACTCATAAACCGCACATAAAATCCCAAAGAGGAGTTAATAATGGAAAATGTCTCTATATCGGAACTTAAGGAAAAGACGATAGATGAGCTGACAACGGTTGCGAAAAATCTTAATGTTGAAGGCGCATCCGGAATGAGAAAGCAGGATCTTATATTCGCGATACTTCAGGCGCAAACAGAAAAAACAGGAAATGTTTTTGGGGCTGGAGTTCTTGAGATACTGCCTGACGGTTTCGGTTTTTTGAGATCGTCGGACTATAGTTATCTGCCGGGCCCTGACGATATATATGTTTCTCCGTCTCAGATACGCAGGTTCACTCTGAAAACAGGAGACCTTATATCAGGCCAGATACGGCCGCCAAAAGAGAGCGAACGGTATTTTGCGCTCCTTAAAGTGGAGGCAGTGAATCATGAATCTCCCGAAGACAGCATAAACAGGATACTCTTTGACAACCTAACTCCGTACTATCCTACGGAAAAAATAAAACTCGAATATGACCCTGCTGATTACTCGACAAGGGTTATGGAACTGATAACCCCTGTAGGCAAGGGGCAGAGGGGAATGGTAGTTGCCGCGCCGAGAACAGGGAAAACAATGCTATTGCAATCAATAGCAAAGGCAATAAAGAAAAACCACAGAGAAATACATCTTATAATCCTGCTTATAGATGAAAGGCCCGAGGAAGTCACTGACTGGAAAAGACAGGTCTCGACAGCAGAGATAATAAGCTCAACATTTGACGAACCGCCTCAAAGGCACTGTCAGGTCTCCGAGATGGTTATCGAAAGGGCCAAAAGGCTTGTGGAAAGCAAAAGGGACGTAGTCATACTTCTTGACAGCATAACAAGGCTTGCGAGGGCTTATAACGCCATTATGCCTACAAGCGGAAAGGTTCTTTCCGGCGGGCTTGATTCAAATGCCCTGCAGAAGCCTAAAAGGTTTTTTGGAACTGCAAGAAACATAGAAAACGGCGGCAGCCTTACAATTCTTGCCACTGCGCTCGTTGACACCGGCAGCAGAATGGATGATGTCATATTCGAAGAATTTAAAGGCACAGGCAACATGGAGCTTCACCTTGACAGAAAACTTGTTGACAAGAGGATATTCCCGACAATAGATATAAATGGATCGGGCACAAGAAAAGAAGAGTTGCTCGTTGATAAAGAGGTTCTCAATAAGATGTGGATACTCAGAAAAGTATTAAATCCATTGAGCACTGTTGAGAGCATGGAATTCCTGCTCGGAAAACTTACAGGCACAAAGAGCAATAAAGATTTCCTCGACATGATGAATAAATAAGGTTAATTCCTAAGCCTTATAATTTTTGGATGTCAAGATGATCCCCAAGGCAAACTTTTTCTTGTCAATCTTTGTTTATCAGGGATATAATAGCTGTCATGCGTGTTCCATTTGAATGGCTCAGGGAATTTACTGATATTTCTGCAAGTCCTAAGGAAATTGCCGATACCCTCACAATGATCGGGCTTGAAGTCGAGGCAGTAGAGAAGCTTGATAACGACACAATGTTTGAAGTAAATGTCACCCCGAACCGGCCTGACTGCCTCAGCATCTTCGGCATTGCCCGGGAACTCTCAGCAGCCCTTAATATTCCTCTTAAATCTCCCGAGCATGTTGTGCATGAAGAAGATTCAGAAGGAGATTTCAAGATAGAAATAGTGGACTCTAATTTGTGCCGCCGATACGCAGGCAGGGTCATTAAGGGAGTAAAGGTTTCAGAGTCTCCCGAATGGCTAAAAAACAGAATTGCCAAATGCGGCATAAGGGCAATAAATAATATAGTTGATATAACAAACTACGTCCTTCTTGAGTTTGGACATCCGCTGCATGCCTTTGATCTGAATGCGCTCAAAGGCAGGACCATAAAGATAGATACAGCGGGAGATGACGGCGATATTGTCACTCTTGACGGCATTGAAAGAAAACCCCCGGCGGATGCGCTTCTTATATGGGATGCAAAAAATCCTATTGCGATTGCCGGCATTATGGGCGGCGTTGAGACAGAGGTTGCGGATTCCACCAGAGATGTATTTCTCGAAAGCGCATATTTTGAACCGATATCCATACGCAGAACCTCAAGGGCCCTGGGATTAAAGTCAGAATCGTCTTACAGGTTTGAGCGGGGAACGGATATTGAGATTCCGGTCAGGGCGCTTGACAGGGCGTCAGTCTTATTGCAGGAGATTGCCGGAGGAAAGAGTTGCAGAAAAGTTGATGTTTATCCAAAGAAATTCGTATCAGGCAGCATAAACGTAAGATTCGATAAAGTCAACAAGACCCTGGGGACAGCTATTCCTGATGCCACGATGATTGAGATAATCAAAAAGTTAAATATCGAGACGGATGGAGATAAGGGTTCCTTTACTGTAAAGCCTCCGTCGTTCCGGCATGACCTGCAGAGGGAAGCGGATGTCATCGAGGAAATAGCCCGCATTTATGGTTATCATAAAATACAAACAACAATTCCCAAGGGAAACATCTCAGCCGGAGATTCAAATCAGAAACAAAAGTTTATCTTAAATATGAAAGATATCATAAGAAAGGCCGGGTTCAGCGAGGCTGAAAATTTCAGTTTTATGAACGAGGCAAAGCTTGATATCCTCGATATTCCCGCAAACGACAGAAGGCGCAAGGCTGTCTCGATAAGAAATCCGTTGAGAGAAGAGGATGCGCTTCTCAGGACAACGCTAATCCCGTCTTTGATCGAGAATTTTATTTATAATTTCTCGCGGGGAGTGAAGGACATAAAGATATTTGAATTTTCAAAGGTATTCGGGGATATAGGAAGGCCTTTGCCTCTTGAGATGTCCTGCATCGCAGGAATCTATTTCAAAGAAAAAGCTCCTTCTCTATGGAAAGAAGGCGCCGATAGCTTCTATATCGTTAAGGGTGTGATAGAGTCCTTGTTTAATGACCTGCATATCAAAAAATACTCGTTTTCTCCATCAGGCGAACCGTTTCTTCATTCCGGACAGTCGTGTGATATGCGCATATCAGGGTCCACTATTGGTTTTCTTGGGGTGCTGTCACCGCCGGTAGTAGCCAGGTTAGGGCTGAAGATACCCAAACCCGAGATAATCGTATTTGAGATAGATACCGACAAGCTGATCTCCATGGTTCCTATGTCTCTGGAATATTCGTCAATCCCGAAATTTCCGTATATCGAGCGTGATATAGCAATTGTCGTGGATGAAAGGCTCAACGCCTCCGACATAGAAAATATCATAAGGGCTTACCCGTCAGAATTTATAGAGGATGTCATTATTTTCGACCTCTACAAAGGCAAAAATATTCCTGAAGATAAAAAGAGCCTTGCCTTTACAGTAAGATATAGATCAAGGCACAGAACGCTTACAGAGGCAGAGGTAGAGGGCGTGCACTCAGACATCGTTAAATATATTGCAGCGGAGACAGGCGGAAGGCTTAGAGATTGAGGGCCTGTTGAAACCTATTATAGGTATAACAGTTGACATCGAAAGCAAACTCCTGAAGCTAAACAGACAATATGCAGGCGCTACTGAGAATGGAGGAGCATGCCCTGTATTGTTAACGCCCACCCGCCATATTGCAGATCTCGCCGTGAAGATTGACGGGCTTATCATATCAGGCGGCGACGACCTTCACCCTTCGTACTACAAAGAAGATATAAACTGTGACATGAAGATTCTGGACAGAGACAGAAGCGACTTTGAATTGGCAATAATATATGAGATAATAAAACTCAGGAAGCCTGTGCTGGGGATCTGTTATGGAATGCAGCTTATTAATGTAGCTTTTGGCGGGAGTCTTTATCAGGATATTAAAGCGCAGATGGCTCAGGCGATAGAACATAAAAGCGGTTTTCATTCAGTTAATATCGGTGATAACAAACTTATCGGCAGCGGAGAGTTTGACGTGAATACTTCTCATCATCAGGCTGTGAAGGCGCTTGGGACAGGCTTAAGGGCGATTGCTTTCTCTGAGGATGGCATTATAGAGGCTGTCTGCATGGATGACTATCCGTTTCTTTTGGGAGTGCAGTGGCATCCCGAGCGTTTGCAGGACAGCCTGTCACGTGAAATCTTTAATTCTTTTGTGGAGGCGTCAGGTGAAGGCAAATAGATTTTATGTTGTGACTTCTATCGCCGTATTGCTTGTGCTCGGCTATCTCGCATACCAGATACTCCAGCCATTTTTTAATGCGATTGCGTGGGCAATAGTTTTCACGATAGTTTTTTATCCCGCGTATACGTTCATCTTAAAGAATATCAAATCCAAGTTTATTGCATCTTTTTTGACCATAATCCTGATCCTTATTGTGATAGTAGGCCCGTTTATCTATCTTTCTTTTGTTCTTCTTGGAGAATTAAAAGACGTTGCTGAAAGAATAGATAAAGATATGCTTGATTCCATAAACAATGTCCTGGCGTCTCCCCGGGTCGCAGGATTGGCAGAAAGAATCCAATCCTTTTTCGGCCTTGAGGGGATGGAGATAAGCGATGCTGCGTTAGAAAGCATTAAAAAATTCGGCAAGGGGCTGCTGGATAACCTCTCTGTATGGGCTGCGAATATCACGAAGGCGGTTATAGACTTTATATTTATGTCTTTCACGATGTTTTTCCTCCTGAGAGACGGCCCTAATATACTTGGTAAAATAAGAAATTACCTGCCGTTTTCGGAAAACCAGAAGGACAGGCTTGAATCTCAGGTGAAAAATATGATCGTATCCACGGTTTATGGCGGGGTTGTCATTGCAATAGCCCAGGGTACGCTCGGAGGAATTGCTTTTTTTGCGCTTGATATTAAGGCGCCTGTTTTGTGGGGAAGCGCAATGGCTATAATGTCGTTCCTTCCCATGCTTGGAACGGCTGCGATATGGGGGCCAGCTAGCGTTTATTTAATTATTCAAGGCAGCTATATCAAGGGGGCTGTCCTCTTGCTTTTTGGTTCGCTGGTGATAGGGATAGTGGATAACGTATTAAAGCCCTTCATAATAAGCGGAAGGACCAAGATGCCAACCCTTCTTATATTTTTTAGCGTAATAGGGGGCATCAGCTTTTTCGGCTTCATAGGGTTCATAATGGGCCCGTTGGTTTTAGCCTTGTTTGTCGCTGTTTTTGAAATATTCAGAAATCCTGAAGATGGAGGGCCAAATGTTTAACAGGGAAGAACTAAAAGAGCTTGCAGCGCTTAAGGCAGATGACAGATGTTTCGTGAGTCTCTACCTGAATGTAAATCCGATTACAAATGTTAAGGGAGACTATGCGATACATCTCAAGAACATGCTTAAAAATACTCTGGAAAAAGCAGACAAGAAAGTACTAAAAAAAATTTCGGCGGATATTGGAAAGATAGAATCTTTTGTTGCCGCCAATAAACGGGAATTTAAGAAAGGCATTGCAATTATCAGTTCTTCTGAAAGTTCATTCTGGAAGATGTACAGCCTTTCTGTTCCTGTCAAAAATGAGATTATAGTTGATAAAACACCCTACATAGAGCCTCTCCTCGATATACTCGATAATTATCAGCGATATGCCATGCTCCTTGTTGACAAAGAATCTGCGAGGCTGTTTCTCGTGCATCTCGGGGAGATTGAAGAATACGGCGAGGTGCATACCCCTGATGTGCCGGGGAAGCATAAGAGGGGAGGCTGGTTCTCGCTTTCAGGAAATAGATTTGAGAGGCATATAGATTATCATGTCGGTCTTCACCTGAAAGACGTTCTTAAGAAGCTGGAATCGTTCCTCTCGGAAGAGAAGATAGAAAGAATAATAATAGGCGGCACTGAAGATACAATTGCGAAAGTTAAAGATATGCTCCCGAAAACAGTCAGTGAGAAAGTTATAGGAACATTTCACGTCGAGATGTTTGCGCATAATAACGATATATTCGAAAAAGCAAGGCCTGTTATGGAAGACTTCGAACGACAGAAAGGCAAAAATGCCGTCTCTCAATTGATAACAAGGGCTAACAAGGGAGAGAATGCGGTTCTCGGAATGGAAGACGTTTTGAATGTTATTCAGGAAGGCAGGGTTATGAGGCTTGTCTTTACGAAAGATTTTAAGGATTCGGGATATGCCTGCAACAACTGTAAATACCTCACAAAACAAAAGATATCGCCTTGTCCTTATTGCAAGGGGGGAATGGAGGAGGCAGGGTATCTTGTTGAGCTTGCAAGCCAGAGGGCAATAGAGAATGGAGCTGTGATAGAAATTATATCTGATAATAAAGAGCTTTCTAATGCAGGGGGCATCGGGGCCTTTCTGAGGTTTTAATTTGAAGCGTGAGATTTATCTTGAAACGACTCCTCTGAATGAGGCGATAGAAAAATGGATTAAAAGACTCGATGCTGAAGGTTTTTTTAAACCGCTGGGCCATGAAACTGTCAGAGTCGCAGACTCGCTCGGAAGGATAACATCAGAGCTTGTAATAGCAAAACTCTCATCGCCTTTTTACCACTCATCGGCGATGGACGGGTATGCTGTCAGGCATGCAGAAACATTTGGAGCATCAGACGCATCCCCTAAAAAATTAAAACTTCAAAAGCAAGCTGTTTATATTGACACAGGTGATCCGATCCCCGAGGGTTTTAATGCAGTTGTAATGATAGAGGATATAAATGTAGCAAGGGGGCATGGGGCAGGAGAAGATGAATATATTGAAATAATCGAGCCTGCAACGCCGTGGCAGAATGTTAGGGTTACAGGAGAGGATATTGTCGCAACAGAGCTTATTCTTCCTGAAAACCATAAAATCAGGCCTGTTGACATAGGCGCGATGATTGCGGGCGGGCATGTTGAAGTTAAGGTAAGGAAAAAACCCATAGTCACAATCATCCCCACAGGAACTGAGATTGTTGAGCCCGGGACCGAGTTAAAGATCGGAGACATCATTGAATATAATTCAAGAGTTCTTGGCAGTCTGGTATCCGAGTGGGGCGGAGCGGCAGCAAGACTCAGGATTGTCCCTGACAATTTTGGAGAATTGAAAAAGGCTATACTCGAGGCCTGTGATATAGGCGACATGGTTGTTGTTAACGCGGGCGCATCTGCAGGCTCTGAGGATTTTACAGTAGGAGCAATCAGGGATATTGGCGAGGTAATACTTCACGGCGTAAATATCAAGCCCGGCAAGCCAATAATCCTCGGCTGGGTTAAGAACAAACCTGTGCTTGGCATTCCCGGTTATCCTGTGTCTGCGTATATAACATTTAATCTCTTTGCAAAACCTGTTATACAAAAGTGGCAGGGGATTGACCCTGAGCCGCCTGAAAGACTAAAGGCAAAGGTGTCGAGGCAGATTGCGTCCTCGCTTGGTCAGGAAGAGTTTTTAAGGGTTAAGGTAGGAAAGGTCGGCGAAAATTTTATAGCTACTCCTGTTTCGCGCGGCGCAGGGGTTTTAATGTCGCTCGTGCGAGCAGACGGATTAGTAAGAATACCAGCAATGTCCGAAGGCATAGGGACAGGCTCTGAGGTTGATGTGGAACTGCTGCGAACCCAAAAAGAGATAGAAAATACCATAGTCTGTATCGGCAGCCATGATAATGCGTTAGACCTACTTGCAAATTCCCTGAAGAAACATTATCCGAAACTCTCTTTATCATCAGCTCACGTTGGCTCGATGGGAGGTCTGACAGCCCTGAAACGAGGCGAGGCGCATATTGCAGGCACCCATCTTCTTGATGAAGAAACAGGCGAATACAATATCCAGGTTATAAAGAAATTTCTACCAAATAAAAAAACAGTCCTTGTTAATCTTGTTTACAGAGAGCAGGGGCTTCTTGCTCCAAGTGGTAATCCTAAAAATATAAAAGGCTTTAATGATCTGGCAAGAAATGATGTTGTGTTCATAAACAGACAGGCAGGGTCAGGCACCCGGCTTTTAACCGATTACCATCTGAAAGAACTTGGCCTTAATCCTAAAGATGTTATGGGATATGAAAGAGAAGAATACACTCACATGGGCGTCGCGTCAGCGGTGCTTACCGGCATTGCCGACACAGGGCTCGCGATTCTTGCATCGGCTAAAGCTCTCGGGCTTGATTTTATCCCTGTCGCAAAGGAACGTTACGACCTTGCAATTCCCTTTGAATTCTGCGAGACGGATATGATAAAGGCGCTATTAAGCATTATCAGGGAAGATGTTGAATTCAGACAGACAGTCGCAAATCTCGGAGGCTATGATATAAGCGATATGGGAAAGGTTATGTACGAAGGGTGAAGCTATCCTTCTTTCGTCCCGTCTTCTTTTGCTTCACCTGCATTGTCAATTATAAACCTTTTCCCACCGATGAACCTTTTGAAATAGTAAGGGGTCTTGAGGCTTTCTATACTGACCTTTCTGTCTTTTGAAGAGGCGTGTATGAAAAGGTCGTTGCCGAGATAAATGCCGACATGGGATGGAAAGGATGCATAAGTCCTGAAAAATACAAGGTCTCCGATTGACAATGATTCCCTGTCAACGATCTCCCCTTCCTGAAACTGCAATCTCGCAGATCTCGGAAGTTCTATTCCAACAAGGCTATAAACTTTTTGAACATACGCGGAGCAGTCAATCCCCATAATGCTGTTTCCGCCGAACTTGTAAGGGATGTCTAAAAATTTATTTGCAAACAATATGAGCCTGTCTTTCATTGTCAACTTTGAGAGTTCTTCTGATTCGGAGAGCTGCTTAATTTCTTCCTCTAAATGTATTTTTGCTCCGACGAAAGCCGGAGTCTCAGTCTCCGGTTCAATGTCTTTTATCTCATCGACATCCATGCTGACCTTCCTCGCAACCTTGTAGATATTGTCGCCTTTTCTGGCAGTATATGATTTGGAGCCTGTTTTTTTAACTATGAGACGCCGTCCCGGCCTGAGTTTTGCTGATTTCTTAAGGTTATTGAGATTTCTGATTTTCTGAACGCTTATGTTGAATTTCTTTGAAATCTTAGAAAGGGTATCGCCTTTTTTTATTTTATATGTCATATCTGCATAGGCGTGCGCTGAAAAAAATAACAATGCTATAAGGGCAAAACAAAATTTTTTCATATAATATCTCCGGTAATCACGCAGCTTCTTCCCTTTCGATGTCTTTCAGCGTAGGCAATTCTGCCAGGTCTTTCAGTCCGAAATACTGAAGGAACTCTTTTGTCGTTCCATATAGAAGCGGCCTGCCCGGGGCCTCTTTTCTGCCCATTATCTTTATCAGTCTCCTGTCAAGCAATGTCTTGACAACGCCGTCAGAGTTCACGCTTCTGAATTGTTCTATCTCTGCCTTTATAATAGGCTGCCTGTATGCGATTATCGCAAGCGTTTCAAGCGCGGGCAATGAAAGCTTTGTTGCCGTGCTTGAAGTGTTGAATTTCTTTAGCCACAGCGAATACGCGGGATTTGTTATCATCTGATACCCGTTAGCTATCTCGGCGATCAAAAGCCCTCCGTTTTTCTCCCTGTAGTCCGCGACGAGTTCATCCATGGATTTTTTAAGTTCCGTTTCGGGGGTCTCAAACACATCTTTTAAAGAAGAAAGCACCACAGGCTCTCCGGAGAGAAATAAGATTGCCTCAAGCAAAGATTTTTTCTCTTTATCTTCCAGCATAAACGTCTAAACTATACCAGAAAACGCAATAAATTTTCAATTGCTTTAGAATTGCTTTTGTGATTAGCGGAATGATTTCTAAAATAAAGTATAATAAGATAAAAAATGAATATGGATAGATTAAAAGATTTCCTTATATATCTCTCTGTGGAAAAAGGACTTGCTAAAAACACTATTGAGTCTTATTCCCGCGACATCAGGTTGTTTCAAAAATCCCTGTCTTCAAAAGCCAAGGACCTCGATTCTTTTATAAAAGAGGACATCATAGATTTTCTTAATGAGATGAAAGACCATGGCTATTCTGTGCCGAGCATATGCAGGCTTATGTCTTCTATCAGGGGGTTGTCCAGATATCTGCTAATTGAAAAAATCATTATAAACGATCCTGCTGAAAATCTTCAGACTCCCAGAAAATGGGAACGCCTTCCAAAGGCGTTAAGCCTTGAAGAGGTTATTGCCCTTCTTGACGCCAGAACCGGCAGCTCGACGTCTCTCAGGGATTCCGCAATGCTGGAACTTCTTTATTCATCGGGGCTGCGCGTGAGCGAACTGGTATCTTTAAAGACAGGAAACGTAAATTTTGAGGCGGGTTTTCTGAGGGTCACTGGAAAGGGCTCGAAGGAGAGGGTTGTTCCGATAAACGCAAGGGCGCTGGAAAAAATAAAGAAATATATAAAAGAGCTCAGGCCTCAGACATTAAAAAATAAACAATCGGATTATCTTTTCGTCACAGGCAGAGGAAGGGCCATGACAAGACAGCGTTTCTGGCAGACAATAAAAAAATACGGGAAACAAACAGGAATAGAAATTTCGCCTCATACCCTGAGGCACTGCTTTGCAACGCACCTGCTTGAAGGCGGCGCTGACCTGAGGTCTGTCCAGAAGATGCTGGGCCATTCAGACATATCAACAACGCAGATATACACAAAGGTTTCGACCGACAGGGTTAAGAAAATGTATCTTAAACATCATCCGAGGGCATAAATGCTTTATTAATTTTTCTTTTTGTGCTACATTTTTCTTACATACATAATGAATGTATCATAACGGAGGTATTATATGCATGGCAAATTGAGCGCTGATGAACTCTACAAATGCTGCGATCTCGATATCCTGAAGTTCAAAACTACGGATGACCTTCCTCTTCTTGAAGGCACAATAGGTCAGGAGAGGGCGCTGAAGGCCCTTGACTTTGGAGTAAGCCTCGAAAATTCCGGGTTCAACATTTTTATCCTCGGAGAAAACGGCACAGGTAAAATGTCCACTATAAGGGCAATACTATCCAAACAGTCTGTAAATGAGCCGGTGCCTTCTGATTGGTGTTATGTCTATAATTTTAAGGATCCTGACGCTCCTATCGCAGTGGCGCTTGAGCCCGGAAGGACCGTTACGTTCCAGAAGGACATGGATGAGCTTATAAAGGTGCTCCGCGTGGAGATCCCGAAGGTATTTGAATCTAAGGAATATGACAAGCAGAGGAGCCTAATTCTTGAAGAGTTCCAGAAAAAACAGAAGGATCTATTTTCTGCGCTTGAGGATGAGGCCCATACAAAGGGGTTTTCGATAAGAAAGACCGTGAGCGGCCTTCTGATTGTGCCGATAAAAAAAACGGGAGAACCCCTTAACGAGGAAGAATTCGAGGCTATAGACGATAAAACAAAGAAAAAGATAGAAGAGCTTGGCAAATCTTTGCAGGAAAAGCTTGACGATGTTGTAAGGACATTAAGGGAAGGTGAAAAAGTTGTAAAAGATACGCTCAGCAGGCTTGAGACAGAGGCAGCGCTTGCCGCAGTAGGCCATCTAATTGATGAACTTAAAAGCAAATATAGGGATAATGAAAAGATAACCGGTTATCTCGAAAACGTAAAACAGGATATACTTACTCACCTCGAAGATTTTAAAACAGCAGAGGAGCAAACCCCTGCGATCCCTTTTCTTAAACCCCCGAAATCAGAGCCTACATTCACCCGGTATGCGGTAAATGTCCTTGTTAACAATAAGGAAAGCAAAGGCGCGCCTTGTATTTTTGAGAGCAATCCGACATATTTCAATCTCTTCGGAAGGATTGAGCATAAGATACAGTATGGAATCGCAATAACTGATTTCTCTATGATAAAGGCAGGCTCTTTGCACAAGGCCAACAACGGATACATTGTAATCAATGTCATAGACCTTCTCAAAAATATTTTTGCGTATGATGCCCTGAAGCGCTCGATACGGAACAGAGAGATAAGGATAGAAGACGTATGGGAGCAGTATAGGCTGGTGTCAACCACAACACTAAGGCCTGAGGCCATTCCCCTTAATGTCAAGGTCATACTTGTCGGCAATCCTTATCTATACTATCTCCTCTATAGCCTTGATGAAGAGTATAGGGAGCTCTTTAAGGTCAAGGCTGATTTTGACAGTAGGATGGAAAGGACAGCTGAAAATATCAATAAGTATGCTTCCTTTGTCGCTGCAAAGTGTAAGGAAGATAAGCTGCTTCCTTTTGACAGATCCGGCGTGGCTAAGGTTGTGGAATACGGTTCAAGGCTTGCCGACCATCAGGAGAAGCTCTCTTCAAAATTCAGCGAGATAACAGATCTGATCAATGAAGCGCATTATTGGGCTTCAAAGGCAAAGAGCAAGGCTGTAAAGGATGAACATGTTGAGCAGGCGATAAATGAGCGGGTTTTCAGGAATAACAGAATAGAGGAAAGGCTCCGCGAGATGATAGCGGAGGGCACTTTAATAGTCGAGACAACAGGGGAAAAGGTAGGGCAGGTGAACGGGCTTGCAGTTCTTGACCTCGGTGATTACAGCTTCGGAAAGCCGTCAAGGATAACAGCAAAAACCTGGGCCGGAAAGGCAGGGGTCGTAAATATAGAACGAGAGACAAAGATGAGCGGAAAGATACATGAAAAAGCAATGTTTATAGTCTCAAGTTATCTTGGAAGCAAATATGCCGTAAAGAAACCTATAAGCCTCTCGGCCTCTATTACCTTCGAGCAGCTCTATGAGATGATAGAGGGAGACAGTGCAACATGCGCAGAGGTGTATGCGCTCCTGAGCAGTATTGCGAATGTCCCGCTGAAACAGAATATAGCCATTACGGGTTCTATGGATCAGAACGGGGAAGTCCAGCCGATTGGCGGCGTAAATGAGAAGATAGAAGGTTTCTTTGAGCTTTGCAAGTTAAGAGGGCTTGACGGAAGCCACGGCGTCATAATCCCTGGACGGAATGTCAGGCATCTGATGATTAAAAAAGACGTTGTCGATGCTGTCAAGGAAGGCAAGTTCTCCATCTATCCCATAGACAAGGTTGAGGAAGGGCTTGAGATCCTTACGGGGTTGCCCGCGGGCGAACTGAAGGATGACGGAACATATCCGGATGGAACGGTGAATTATCTCATTGCTAAACGCCTTGCCGAGATATCAGAAGCCATGAAGGAAAAGAAAGAAAAGGAAGAAGAAAAAGATAAAGACAAATGAAGAGGGCAAGATGGCTGATTGAGGCGTTTTTATTTGTTCTCTTGTCCCTGCCGTTAGCAGCGCTTCCATTTAAGCTCTTGGTTAAAACCGGAGAGCTTCTCGGCATATTAGTTTTCTCCGTGTGGAGCAGCAGAAGAAGAGTAGCTATTGAAAATATAAAGCTTTCCGCCCTTGGTTCTCAGCTTTCAGCTGAAAATATTGCGAGGGAAAGCTTTAAAAATCTTGGCAGATCTTTTTCGGAAATTTTGAAAATTTATTATGGCATGGGAAAAAGGATAATTGATTCTGTTGAGATCGAAGGCGCTGAAAATCTCAATAAGGCTAAGTCAAAAGGCCGCGGTGTTTTATTCATAACCGGCCATTGCGGAAATTGGGAATTAACGCCTCTCGCTGTATCTGTTAAGCTTACCGACACCTCTGTTGTGGCAAGACCGATAAATAATCCCTATCTAAATAAGCTTGTTGAAAGAATCAGGCAAAGGTATGGAAATACAGTAATCTACAAACAAGGCGCATTAAAGGCTATTATGAAAAAGCTGAGAGAAGGCGGGTGCGTTGGAATTCTCATGGATCAGGCTGTTCTGTCCGATGAGGGTTTTGTTGTAGATTTCCTCGGCAGGGGAGCATGGACCACAAAGATGCCTGCGCTGCTAGCGAGAAAAACAGGAGCTGCGGTACTGCCTGCCTTCATACATAGAACCGATAAAGGCCATAAGGTAAAAATATATCCTGAAATAAAATTATCAGCCGGTGAAAATAAAGAAAACGCAATACTGAAAGATACCATTAATTTTTCAGGGTTTATTGAAAACTACATAAGAGAACACCCTTCTGAATGGCTCTGGATCCACAAGAGATGGAAAAGGGTGGCTCACCCCCAGGTCTAAATATATTAAGGCATGTGATGATGGCCTGTAATGCCCCCTTTTATGAGTTTCATCTGCACCTCTCTTTCGCCTGATTTTTCGAAACGGAGGAAGAGCGTCAATTTGGATCCTTCTTTCATATCCTGCGGGAGATTGAAAATCATTATATGAAGGCTTTTTGGTTTTAATTCAACCTTGCTCCCGGACGGTATGCGTATTTTGTCTGTCTTGAACATCCTGTTGTCTTTAACATTATGAAGCTCAACGGTTGCGCCCGGATCGCTTATCCGCGCCCCTATAAGGCTGTCGCTGCTATTGCCCGTATTATTTATAACCATAAAGACAGATGCCGTTCTGGTCATTATGGGAGAGAGCACGGCCATTTCATTCTCAATGCTTATATCCGGAATACCGGGAGTGTTCCCCATGCCCATCGCAGCGCCGCTCATAATTATTACGGCCATAATGGCTGAATACACTATTAAACTATATCCTCTGTATGCCATTTGTTTCTCCTTTGTTTTTAGATTTTCACCAGTTTTATTCCAGCCTCATAAGCTTTTTTTAACGCGGCTGGATGTTTTAGAATCGCTCCTTTCGCATCAACTCCGAGGAAGCTCAGAGTCTGATGTTCAGGCACGCTGATGGTCCTGAAAAATGCTTTTGCAGTTGCCTCAGAACACTCGACCCCTGCCTCTTTCTTCATTCCCCCTACCAGAATAAGGAGTCCTTTTCTTCCGAATTCACCCTCATGAATCGGTTTTTTGAGAAGATATTTTTCGCACCAGAATGCCTGACATCGGTCTATCATTATCTTTGTCTGCGCACTCACCCCGAAGAAAAAGATAGGCGAGGCAAGTATAATCCTGTCAGCAATCCTTATCGCCTCGGAGACTTTGCCCATATCATCTTTCACAGTGCAGATGCCTGTATCCTCACAGCATCCGCAGTCCTGACATGGCGCGATTTTCATGAGGTTAAGATTCAGGATTTCCACTTCAAATCCTGAATCCCTGATCCCCTTTATTGCCTCTTTGAGAAGAAGTTCTGTATTGCCCTCTTTGCGAGGGCTCCCGAGAAATGCAATTATCTTCATGCAGCCTTCTTATTCCTCAGTTATAGTTATGGCCTGAACAGGGCATATGTCTGCGGCTTCCTGGCAATTGCACGTATTGCATTTATCTAATCCCACAACCCATGCCTTATCGTCTTTTAGCTGAAAGACCTCGGGACAGACCTCAGTGCAAGCTCCGCAGCCCACGCATGTATCCCAATCTATATTTGGTTTTAGCATGTAAGCACCTCCTTTGAAGATAAATTATTTTTGCGTTATTGCCGGCTACAGTGACTTTTATTGTTAAACCCACATGACATTATCTCTTCCCGAGGCCTTTGCCTTATACAATCCTTCATCTGCCCTTTTAATTATATCATCCACAGTCTTGTCTTCATCCAGCATGCATGTCACGCCCAAACTAATTGTAACATTGATAAGATATGCCGTATCTGTTTCTATAGGCAAATCTAGTTTAACATTCTCCCGTATCCTCTCTGCAAGGCTTTTAGCGTCATCGAGGTTGGTATCGGGAAGAACAACCAAAAATTCTTCCCCGCCGTAGCGGCCTAATACATCATAAATGCGGATAGAGTTTTTTATGCGGTCGGGAATTTCTCTTAAAACCTCATCGCCTGTAATGTGGCCGTATTTATCATTGATGGATTTAAATCTGTCAATATCGATCATAATGCATCCTAAGCTCTTTTCCAGCCTTTTGGCTCTTTCGAATTCTTCGTAGAATCTCGACATTATATGCTTTCTGTTGAACATCCCTGTCAATCCGTCTGTTATAGCCATTTTTCTGAGCTGCTGCTGAACGCCGGAAACCGCTTTTGTTAATCTTGCCGTAAAAAGATAGATAAGCCCCATCAAAAGTAATAACACAGCAGAGCCGAATGCCGTGATATACAAAGTATTGCGTTTCAATTTATTCTGTATATATCCAACATCAAGGGTAACGCTTATGCCTCCCCGCACGTCGTTCAACTTATATCCCTGTTTTAGGTGGCATGGCAGGCATTCTTTTTCTACGTAGAGCGGAGCCATATATCTGAAAAATATCCTGTCGTTTATTTTTTCGTTATGGAAAATCTCTTTCTTGCCTTTTTCGAACTGGGAAAGCGCATTCATTTCAAATTCGTCCGGCTTATTGTTTGGGTTAAGAGGATTCATGCTCGTAATATGAAATTTAAACAAGCCTTCTTTTTCAGCGTATTCGAATATCTCGCGGGTCATCGTAGCAGGGGTTTTCAGCGTATAGACCTTGCCGTCAATCGTCTTTATGTCGGGATTCTGCAAATACGGATTGGATTCCATTCCTTCTTTCTTCTCAACATATACGCCGCCGTGATTGGCGTTCCATTTTCTTGCAAGAACTATGCTATTAAACAAGGTCCTTGTCTGGGTTATGCTTTCCTCGTCAATTAGCTGTCTGGTTTTTGCAATTATGGCAAAGAATATTCCGGCTAAACTCAGGATGATAGCCAGACTTACGGAGATAACAAACTTTTTGTAAATGCTTGTTTCTTTCGCTAAAGGCATATTATTATTCTACCCGATAAAATCAGGAATGAATAGGAAGAATTGTAAATTTCTAAAATTTATAGGCTCATATCAAACTTTCCGTCATTCATGCGGTATGACGCAAAGCGATAAGAAAAGCAGCGCTGCAAGCAAAAAACTATTCAACCTCATCCCGATTTACCTCCGGCAAAAATTTTATAATTTTTTACAGAAATAACGCTCCTGCAATGCCAGCGGCAATAATCAGAAGAGTAGGGCTTGTTTTTGTAAAGGTAATAGCGGCAAAGCTGATTATGGCGATCCCGAAGGTCGTGATATCTACAAGCGAGGCATTGCCGAGAGAAATAGCAACACCGGCCAGAAGCCCGATTACAGCAGCCTTAATCCCCTTAAAACTCGAAACGACAATAATAGATTCCTTGTAAGCGTAATAGTATTTCGCAACCAGCGTGACAATAATAATACAAGGGAGATATGAACTTATCATTGCAAGAACAGCCCCTAAGACGCCGTATATCTTGTATCCTATTACGGCGTTCATGACCGTCAGGGGGCCGGGTGTGACCTGGCCTATGGCTATAGCGTCCACAAATTCCTGATTTGTCAGCCATTGGGTTTTTTCCACAAATTCCTTGTGAAGCATCGGGAGCATAACAAAACCCCCGCCAATGGTCAGCGAGTTAACAACTATCAATGTCCAACAGAACTTAAGCAGGATCATTTGTTTCGCCTTCCGTAAACTATCAGGCCAAGCGCTCCGGCGGAAAGAATGATGCCGATAGGGTTAAGTTTCATCAAAACCATCGAAAGAAAGGCAGCTATTGCGAACAGCGCTATTTTTAAATCTTTAATGGTCTTTATTGCCATCTTGTAGACGATGGAAAGAAGCAGGCCTACGACAGCGGCTCCTACGCCCTTCATTATCGAGATCAACAGAACATTGCCCTTGCTTTTTGTGTAGAAAACCGCAAGAAGTATGGCCAGCACAGTGCCAGTAAATGTTTGACCGGCAGTTGTGGCGAGCGCGCCCCTTAGCCTCCTCAGCTTATATCCTATGCATATCCCGGCATTAACGATGGGCGGGCCCGGGGTCATCTGTCCTATGGCCACGCTCTCTATATATTCGTCATGCGTAAGCCACTTGCGTTTTTCAACTAATTCTTTCTCAAAAAAAGCGAGCATGGAGTAAACCCCGCCAAAGGAAAAGGTGCCTATCTTAAGAAAAGCCAAAAAAATATTCTTCAAAGAAATATCTTTCATATTATTCTCTTTTAAGTATGGAATAACATATACAAAAATCCATGCGGTATGATACCACAAAATAAATAAGCGCAGCGTGTAGTCGAATAGCTTTGCCCCGTTAAAAGACAATAGCTTTCTAACGGGGTTTACAAATAAAAGCCCTTCTATTATTATTTATTCATGAAAATAGTCAGGATTGCGCTCTCGCAGATTAATCCGACCGTTGGAGACATTGACGGCAATGCATTAAAGATATGCTCCTATATCAAAAGGGCAAAAGAACAGGACGCAAGGATGGTTGTATTCCCGGAGCTTGCGATAACAGGCTATCCGCCCGAGGATCTGCTCCTTAAGCCCCATTTTATAAACGACAACCTCGACGCCCTTGATGCAATCCGGCAGGAAACCGGCAATATCACGGCAGTGGTTGGTTTTGTAAACAAAAGAGATAACAGCATCTATAATGCTGCCGCAATATTTCAGAATACTAAACTCGTCGGGATATATCACAAGAGATTTCTTCCGAATTATGGAGTCTTTGATGAATACAGATACTTTAAAGCAGGGAAAGAATCTCCTGTGCATTTTATTGAAGGGATAACCGTTGGAGTAAATATATGCGAAGACATATGGTATCCTGAAGGCCCTGTAAAGGGACAGGCAGCCGCCGGAGCTGAGATTATTTTAAATATAAACGCCTCGCCATATCACATGGGAAAGGCCTATCTAAGAGAAAAGATGGTTTCAGAAAGGGCATCTGCAAACAAGGTGCTTATTGCATATCTCAATACAGTCGGAGGCCAGGATGAACTTGTTTTTGACGGCGGAAGTCTTATCACAGACAAAACAGGAGAAACTATTGTGAAAGCCAGACAGTTCGAAGAGGAGTTAATTATTGCTGATATTCCCTTCGAAGATTCGCGGCAATCCGGCAAAAAATATCTTTCACCATGGTTCAGCTCTGAGGAAGAAGAGGTTTATAAGGCGCTAATTTTGGGCACCCGTGATTATGTCAATAAAAATGGATTTAAACACGTTGTTGTCGGGTTGAGCGGCGGAATTGATTCTGCGCTTGTTTCTGCGATTGCAGTTGATGCTATCGGCAAGGATAATGTCACAGGCCTTTTTATGCCGTCGCTATACACATCCAAAGAAAGCAAAGAGGATTCCTATGAATTCGCCGCAAATCTCGGCATTAAAATAAGTGAAGTGCCTATCACTAATATATTTGAAACTTATCGTGAAAATCTGAAGGCGGAATTCAAAGGATTGTCGGAAGATATAACTGAAGAGAATCTGCAGGCGCGGATCAGGGGCAATATCCTTATGGCGCTTTCCAATAAATTCGGATGGCTTGTTTTAACAACAGGGAATAAGTCCGAGATGAGCGTCGGATATGCAACGCTTTACGGAGACATGGCAGGAGGATTTGCAGTCATAAAAGATGTGCCAAAGACGCTTGTGTATGAACTTTCCCGATGGAAAAATTCAGCAGAGGGCAGGGCGCTCATACCTGAGAGGATACTATCGAAGGAGCCTTCGGCAGAGCTTAAACCGGGGCAGAAAGATATAGATACGCTTCCTCCATATCCGGTGCTCGACCCTATACTCAAGGCATATGTCGAAGACGACAAGAGCTTTGAAGATATATTATCTTTAGGGTGTGGAACTGGATGCACACAGGAGGTTATACAGAAGATCATACAAATGATAGACAGAAGCGAATATAAAAGGCGCCAGTCTCCTCCGGGCATAAAAATAACTCCGAGGGCATTCGGCAGGGACAGGAGATTTCCAATAACGAATAGGTACAGGAGTTATTAAATGAGGGAGGATACGCAGAATGGAAGAGTTCAGAAAGTGTCAGGGCTGTGGTTATGAAAGGGGGTTGCCTTACAAGAAAATCTCCGAGAAATAACATAAAAGCGGGCTTTGAACTGTTTTGCTTATTTAACATAATATATCATTACGTCTGTCAAGAAAAAAATGAAGTTTTAATCATTAACATTCTTTATGAGACTATTAGGGCGATTTAACAGGCTTTCGTGAATCAAACCAATTTAGATCTAAATACAGATTAAATTGTTTTGACCCTGCGGGCTTCAATCCACTATAGCAAAGAAATTGTAAGAGCCTGTTCAGACTCATTAATCGAATAGTTAAAATTTTTAAGGAATGAACCACCGAGAAGATTATGCTTTGATTCAGGATTATAAGAGCATTGAAGATTAAAAACTTCAAAAGAACCGAGAGCAACAGAGCAAGGAAAGTAATAAGCCCAAACATCACCGCCAGCAGTTGAATGTATTTCTTTTTTCGTAAAATGCGTTATACCAAGTTTACGGACAGCATCGGAATTTAAAGAGACAACAGCCGAGCCAGTATCTAATATCGAATCAAAAAATATCCCGTTTACCTTCATAGGCAAAAATTTCACGCCATGAGCGGATTTATATTTAAAAGTTTCAGTAGTAATCCGCTCTCCAGAACGAACAAGAGGCACAGAAGGAGAAAAAAAAGAATAGAGGGAATAAAACAAAAGAGAACCAGCAACCAAACTTAAAAAAAGAAAAAGCCGAAACCACCAACGAAAAGGAATGAATAAAAATTTTTCACTCCAATATGACATATCGTTTTCAACAGGCACAACAACCTTGTCTGAAAAATTTTTTCCTTTTCGGCGCAAGACCCCAACATCATAATCAAATTCGTATTCTTTTTTATACCAATCCCGATTCTCTAAAGACATAAGAAAAGTATAAAACCGAACAAAAAGACAAGTCAAGAAGAAAAACGGCTTTCATAAATGGCTCAGGAGGCACGAATGGAAAGCAAGACATAGTAGAGTATGGGGGTTTCAACTACTCATTCCCTGCAAGACTCCCGCCAGTAAGATCCTTCCAAGCAAGGATTTCTTATTGTCAGTCGCCTTGCGTGGTCATTAAGATTTTTAAAATTAGACAGGGTTTTCGCAAAGCTCTTTTGACGCTCACCGCTTTAACGGCAGAGAGCGCCAAAAAGAAGATTATTCCTTCTCCGCCCCTTCTGATAAAAGAAAAAGGGGCGGAGAAGGAAGCGGTTGTTTGAAGGAAATAAAAAAAGAAGGTGAAATATAGCGTAAAAAACTAAAAGGAGGAATGAAATGGCAAGTGGAACATTAGCAGCGCCAGGGGAAAAATATGGGCCATGTAAAGAGGCATGTAAACACAAGGATTGTGCGGCAATAAGGGCGATGGCCGAAAGTCTCTGTCTGGGCTGTGAAAAGCCGATAGGATACAGCACAGCATTCTATAAAATCCAAGTCGGGGATTGGCCAACTGATAGAACTTTATCGGGCTACGCGCACGAAATCTGCACAGAGGAGGTGAAAAAATGAAAACATACTCTGTTAAGAACGGCTACATATATTGTGATGCTTGCAAAAAACGCATTTACAGGGGAGAAAAATATCACATCATCAATATTGCACTTAAAGAGAAAGAGAGGGTTTGTATTAACTGCTTTGACGGAACAGACGACAAACAAACGCTCGAACCGACAATATCAAGCGACTAAAATATTAAGAGGGGAGCGCATTCTCAACCTAATAACGCTCAAATAGAATCAAAATCAAATTCCCGAACGCGAGACCAGCTTGACGGCGGATGCCGATAAATCCAAACTGTCTGCCTATCCCGACCAGAACCAAAAACTTGTCGAGCACCTTTATACGACCATGAAAATAATGGCAAATCGAGAAAGCTTACAGAATGAGCATACATCCAATCAAAAAAAGACATCAGACGCTTGTAAGACATGCGGAGATAAGCAGGGATTCGGCTTGAACCAATACGCCGGATTTGAGCGCCCACATCGATATCAAGAGATTTTGTAATATACTTCATTAAGTAAGCAACAGAAGGTTTACGCACAGGACGTATATCAAGATTGCCATACTTCCAATATTTTTGAAGCCGTAAAACATCTTCACGACCAAATTCAGTCTCTGCAGAAAAAGACACAATACAATGCCAATGTAAAACTCTATCTCCATATTTTTCAGCGCGTTGCTCTTGAATTTCTGCAGTCCAGATGTAAGACACATCGCCGTAAAAACGGCGAAGCTGGACAAAAAAAGAATTAAGAATATTAGGTTTATACGATTCTTCCCTTTGGGTAAGGGTTAGATGCTTGACGAACCCGGGGTTAATACGAAGGTTATTCAAGAAGCCACACGAAATACGTTTATACCGAGACATATAGGTATCTATCACAACCCTTTCATTTGTTGCTTGATTCTCTATTTCGATATAACGCATAGTCTAACCCCCTGTTTTTTAATAATTCCTTATGCAGTGTTTGATTTGTTGGTATTTAATACTAAATCCCCACTTCGCCAGCGCCCGCTTCCTGCAGGGGCAGGGAACCAGCGGGAGCTGGCGACCCTAAAGGCTGTTTTAAAGGCTTATCAAAAGAAGGAGAGGAAGATGATTGCTTCTTTCGATATACAGCCTCTACCACACCATTACGAACGATTACGGCGGAATTATCACATTCATAGTAACGTAATTCCACTGTATCATTTTTCACGTAGCCAGAACTAACGCACCGCATATCAAGATCAACGAGAGAATACGAACTCATTGGCTTGATATGCGATTTTTCAGGCGGGAGCGAACCGCCAGAATCCTGCGGAGCAGGAATTTTAGAATAGGTAACAGCAGGAATGCCAGAAATATCGAGAGGATTGTTAACATTTGATACCCCCTTTTTTTGATTTTGATTAACAGATAATGTCTCCGGGGTCATTTTTGCAATAGCCCCGATAGGATTACCTACTTTCATAAGAAAAAAGACACCAACGAAAAGAAGCATGAGCCAGACATAAAGCATTGAGGTTTTAAAACGTGTTTTTTGTTTAACGGCGTTAACATCAACACCTGATTTGTAAAGACTAAAAATTGTCTTGTCGTAAGTAGCTGTATATTGAGCTATAACATCCTTATCGAAAGGAGTTTGACGACGATTAACAGCATATTTTTTTTCTCCGAAGGAATGAAGGAAGCCAAGATTTTTTATCTGATAAGCATCATTGGCAAGCCGTGTAATGTTCACATCACACCTCTTAACATTCTGAGTGATGAAAATAATATCAATACCAAAATGCCGATTGTAAGTAATGAGATTCAGAAAATCATCGGAAGTATCTTTATAGCCCCGAGCATCCCAAATCAGTTGACATTCATCAACCGCATACAAAGCACCTTCTTCAAGAGCAGGATTAAGAACAGCACGACCTTCATCGCCATTATCTTCAAGTTTACAGCCAAGATTCTCTCTCCACCAGCGATAAGAAGTTTTTACAGTGAGGTCAATATCACGACCGATATAATTCCGAATGGCAGATACATCTAAGCCATCGATATTAGTTACAACCTTCCGTCCACTTCGCAGAGCGGGGATAATTTCTTGGAACATAACAGCATAGCTCTTCCCCGAGCCAATTTTCCCATAGTAGATTTTATTCATTTTGCAACCATTTTTAAAAATTCTCTGGTTATCCTGATTGTCGCTCCGCCAGCAACTAAAGCAAGAGCATCTCTAAGCCCCAAGTCGTGAATAGCCCAAACAAGATACTGTGGAACTGTCGGCCATTGAAAATTCATAAGGACATCTGGGGCAGGGAGAATAGATAAGACAGAAATAAAAAATAGGACAAACTCAGAATAAAAGCCCCGCAGGATGTCTATTATTTGATTGTAAAAATTAAAGAAAAAACAATAGACACCTTGCCAAATTTTTTCGATATACTGAAATACTCCTTGTAGCCAATTCATTTAATCACCTCCCACAGCTATTTTCCATGCATAAAAAAATCCGCCAGCAATGACAGCCCAACGGAGAACGGCAAGAACTTCTGCAAACATATATTTATCGAGGTCAATGGTATGCTCACCCAAGCCAACAGAACTTAAATCTAAAGATATTGTTCTCGGCATACCATCACCGCCAGAAAGAGTATTGAGTTTTCCGACAAGAGCCAAAATCGGTAAATTTTGGAGAGCAGATTCAATACTTGTCTTGATTGAATCCCAATTATTTCGATATTGATAATCACCGCAAACCCCGTCTGATATAGGGGGCGGATTCTCCGGATCCGAAGACGGAGGAGAATCCGAAGGGGAACCAATAGGAGAAGGTTCAGATTCAAGAGGTAAAATTTTACCTTCATCAGCTTCAAAATCCTCACCTTCTTTTGCATCAATATATCCTTTTTCAAGAGGCTCGGTTAAATCCGCTTTCAGCTTATCGAGCATCGGCTGAATATTTGTAGCAGGACTACCAGCAGGCATAGACGCTTTTATTTTCTCACCGATTGCGTCTATGCTATTTTGAGCAAGCTGAATAGTTTTAACCATAGATTCTGTATTCTGGAAATCCTCTGCTTTATACGTTTGAGGTCTATCGATAGGCACAGTAGAAGAAGAAGGCTCTAAAGATGAGACGGGATAAGTATAAACTTCAACTTTAGTAGACATCACAGGCGCAGACTCCACAACGGGTTTATTACAGAGATGCCCCCAAGCAACACAATAATTTGATGGCGACCCCCAACACCCGTTATAGGTAATTTTGCAAACAAACTTATCCGCAGGTATACTCGCTTCATTCTCATAATACCATTGACCTGCTGCGGTACTACAATTAGTACCCGAGCCAAAAGATTTTTTGACATTAACCCAAAGTCCAGACATGCCACCACCGCAAGCCGATTCATTACCGGTTAAACATTCGCCGAGCGTGGAAGGCGCACCACACCAAGATTGTTGAGGCAAAGACAAATTAGCAAAAGACCCCGAGGGCGAAAGGTTGCAATCTGCTACCGCAGAAACATTTGAACTTATTTTAATTGTGCGACCGCCTGTTACCACATTATCAGACGAAACGCTTGAACCAAAATTACTAACAACAGGATTAGACTTGACCCGATATGAAGGATATAAACCATAAGCAGGAGAATCGACAGGGCAAACATCGGAAACTAAAGCGTACGTCTCCTCTGTATGTTCAATAATTTGAGTAGAGCCACCCTGAAGAAAAGAACCCCAAGGGTTTACAATTACCGAACCCTCAGGAGAAGCAGGCGGAGAAGCTTCAGTAACAGGGGGAGTAGTCATAGAGACAGGGACTTCAATCTTTTTCTGCGTATATTTATCATAAGCATACGTTCCCAAAGTAAGTAATGCGGCACCGGCAAAACCAGTTCCAATACTAAAAGCCAAACGGGCAAGAAAGTATCGAGATAAAAGACGAGATGCATAGGGAGCAATCTTTGCCACTCCATTTGCTGTTACACGATAACCGGACATAGTATATCCGGGTTCATTGACAGCGGCATAGGCGTAGAAAGGCATAGCAAAAATATAGAAGTGAATTAAGACAAACGTAAAAGCTATAAGGATTTTTCTTTTAGTATCTTTAGTGTTTTCCACTTTTTATTCCCCCGATAAAAGCAAATGCAAGCAGAACGCCAAAGGCAAAGAGAGAAAGAGCAAGAATAAAATCGTTGCCAGTTTCGGATTTCTGCCAAGAAGCTGAATAGGTTATTCCCCCCCGATAATCCGTATTAAAAATCAAATGAGACGAATTTTCTGCAAGAGGATTTTCGCAAAGAGATTTTATATATATTGTTTGGTCATAAGCCCAAACAACTACCTGCCGAGTTTCAAGGTTTGTCATTACCAGAGCACTAATTCCAAAAGGAGGAGCAGTAGAAGAACGAAAAGTAAAAGCAGTTATGCCAGTCGCTCCCGCGTCGCAAGGAACGTCAAGACCTTCAGTTGACGCTTGCAGGATCGCAGGCATGAGTAAAAAAATAATTATTAATAAGTATCTCATGCCCACGACCGCAAGCGCACAGAATTTATATCAGACAATTTTATGCCCCAAAAAGTTTTACCTTGCAACATCATTACTCCAGCGGTGATGGCTTCAACTTTCCCAACTAGAGCAAACTGAATGTTTTTGACGAACACAACAACATCAGAACCGATATAGCTCGTATAAGCTTCAACATGTCCATTACGTTCGATTATCATCAATTCCCCCTTTTATTTTATTAAAGAAATTTTAAGGGGAGAATCTGCAAAAATTTCTCCCCTCAAAAAACTACCTTGCTCCAGAGCCGATAAAGCCCACAACAACCCTATAGGCTTTTACTGCAAGCGGAATGAGAACTTTTACCGCTCCGACCGCGCCGAGAGCAACGAGAATCAAAGGTATTGCAGTCTCAACAGCAGTCTGCAAAGCTGTTAACATAGCTTCCATTTTTTTTCACCTGCCTTCTTCATCATGGTTTATTATGGATACGATAGCTCCGTATCCATAACCGATGAGATATACGAGAATTACAGCAAAGAAACCGACAAGGACGAATTCAGACATCAGACAACCTCTCTGCAAGAAGCAAGGAAAGCGTCTATTTTGCCCTTGAAGACAGTCCCTGCCTTATAACTGTCTTTAGGTGTCCACACTGTCAGCACATCTTTTTGCCCGTCAGAGCGCTTGACAAGAATAGATACTCCGTAATTCTTCTTGCCCTCTCGGGGCTTCATAACCCTGATAACATCTCCTTCAACTAACATCTCCATTTTTTCTCTCCTTTCTCTTAAAAGATTACAGTGTCAAAGACACTGTTTGAAATTTCATTTAACCTTTACGAAATGAAATTTCTTTTAAGTCTCTACCACTTCTCAATTCAAAAATAAAAAGCTGAATCAAACCTTTATAGCGTCCGCATTTCCGAGCATCAAGCAAATCATCCTGAAAGCTTAAAGGATAATCCAACAGCAAATCTTTTTCATTTTCTATATCCTGAACAGAAGAAAGAATTTCAGACAAAAGACGTATAATTTCTTTTTCTTCATTCGGCATTTCGGAAGCCCTCAGAAATAATGATTAAGTTTATCTGCGCTTTTTTTATAATCTCGGAACAAACAGAGTAGGGCAAAATCAAGCACTCAGTCCGCAGACCAACAATATTAATAATTAAATCATCAAGCATATCTATTGTTTGCTGAGTAAGATTTTCCATTTCAGTTAAAACAAGGAAGATATTTTTTATGTTCTGTTTCTGATACCACAACGTAACCCCAACGGTTTTTTAAATAATTAGCAATTTCGTAATCATGGAAGGGCAACGGTTCAAAGACAAGATAGCCACGAGAGCGCATATACTCAACAAGCGTTAAAGGCGCGTAGTTCAAAATACAAGGAGGATTTATCGCCCGCTTTCTGGTATCAGGATATTCTTTATGAAATTTACGGATAATACAACCGACCCATTGAGAGGTTTTATTGTTAAGACAAGCATATGCCTCTAAAACATCACGAATTGATTGACGAGTAAAGGTTAGAATTATTTTTTTAGGCTTGAGAGACAAATCAACAAGGTGATAACTTTCATTCCGTCTTACTAACTGCCAGTTCATAGATAGCCCCCTTAATTTTTTGTTCTGTATTTTAAGGCTTAGGCTATTTTACATAATATATCTTATCGGACATAGGCTATAAACAGATACTGTCAGTAAGTTGTTATTAAGCGTGTTTGAATTGTCCCTCGTATTAGGATTGGTCATGGTTTTTACGGATTTGAACGAGTTTT
>Ga0172375_10001550_pt1 | contig 36882 bp, 30 predicted proteins | sample LakKiv1m_FD_114537 | JGI IMG/M metagenome (GOLD analysis project Ga0172375, IMG submission 114537) | Freshwater microbial communities from Kabuno Bay, South-Kivu, Congo - kab_092012_11.1m | ecosystem: Environmental > Aquatic > Freshwater > Lake | place: Democratic Republic of the Congo... | reverse complement strand
TGTGTGTGGCGCTTGTGCCATGTGGAATCAGCACGGTGTCGGCCTGATCGCTCGCTCGCCAGGGGTTGAAACCCGCTGGCTCAGCAGGTGCAAACCGGCTCCCAGCCGGTTGTGAGCGTGAGCTGCCCGGTCAGCCGGTTGGCAACCGGCTGCCACCTGCTGAGCCGGTCGGCTTTAGCCGCCGGCGGGCGAGCAAGTGACCGAACGAACCAAATCTCAACCGAAATGGATACACTACCATAGCTGGCATGCATTTGACGGCGCTCGAAAATGGGAGTATGATCTCATTCGGATTATCGTGATGGGGGGACAGGTCGTCGGCCTGTGTCCCTTTTTTGTTGTCCTGGTGTCTCGACCGATGGAGTCTATGAAACCTACTGAACTGGAAAACGGAATGGGCGTGTTGCGACGCACAGCAGAATACACCGCGCGGCGCTCGTTGAGCACCTGGCTCATCGGCCGTCCCTTGGCTACGGCCGACGCCCCACATCAAGCTATCGGCAAAGCCATCGGGCTGGCCGTATTCTCATCTGACGCGATGTCATCCGTAGCGTATGCCACGCAGGAAATGTTCGTCGTTCTGGCGGCCGCTGGGATGCTGGCGTTCGGCCTGGCAATGCCATTGGCTCTGGCGATCGTGGGCCTGCTGGTCATTCTGACCTTGTCCTACGAGCAGACGATCCACGCTTATCCCAACGGCGGTGGCGCCTACATCGTCGCGCGCGACAATTTAGGTGAGTTGCCGGCGCAGATCGCCGGTGCGGCCCTGCTCACCGACTACATTCTGACCGTGGCCGTTTCCATCTCCTCCGGTGTGGCGCAGATCACCTCGGCTGTCCCATCCCTCTTCCCATATCGCGTCGAGCTTGCCGTCGCTTTGGTCGTGCTTGTCATGGTGATTAACTTGCGCGGCGTGAAGGAATCAGGGACCATCTTTGCCATCCCGACATACTTTTTCCTCGTGATGATGTATCTGATGGTGGTCATCGGCCTTGCACGGTTCTTCCTGGGCCGGCTGGGGGGCGTGACCGATCCTCCGCCGCTGGAGATGCTGCACGGGGTCCAAGCTATCGGCCTCTTCCTCATCTTGCGCGCGTTCTCCAGCGGCACTACAGCGCTGACGGGCGTCGAAGCTATTTCCAATGGTATCCCGGCCTTTCGAGAGCCGCGCAGCCGCAATGCAGGTATCACGCTGATGTGGATGTCGGGCATCCTGGGCAGCTTGCTCCTGGGTATCACATTTCTTTCGGTCAAGATCAGCGCAGTGCCTTCCGAGGCCGAGACGGTGATCTCTCAGCTTGCACGCACGGCCTACGGCGGTCGCAACGTGCTTTACCTGGCAGCGATCGCAGCAACCACGTTGATCCTGGTCATGGCAGCCAACACATCTTTTGCCGACTTTCCGCGATTGAGCGCGCTGCTGGCCGCCGACGGCTTTCTGCCTCGGCAGTTGGCTTACCGGGGGAGCCGGCTCGTGTTCTCACGCGGCATCGAAGCCCTGGCGCTGATCGCGTGTTTGCTGGTGATCATCTTCAAGGCCAGTGTGACGTTGCTCATCCCACTGTATGCGATCGGCGTGTTCCTGTCGTTCACGCTCTCCCAGGCCGGCATGGCACATCGCTGGTGGAAGATAGGGCACCTGGCGGCCAACCAGGAGATAGTCGAACGCGGCTCGACGCTGCGCCATGAGCAAGGCTGGCAGTTCAAGATGGTCGTCAACGGGTTCGGCGCGTCTTGTACGGCGGTCGTCGCGGCGATCTTTGCGAGCACCAAGTTCGCCGACGGCGCCTGGATCGTACTGCTGCTGATCCCGACCATCGTGTTCTTCCTGAGCGGTATCCATCGGCATTACCGCAACCTGGCCGAAAACCTGTCCCTGGAAAACTACGGCGCGCCGCCGCATGTCCTCCGCCACCGGGTCATCCTGCCGATTGCCGGTGTACACCGCGGCTCCCTGGCGGCATTGGCTTACGCACAGACCCTTTCCGACGATGTTACGGCGGTTTACGTGTCATTGGACCCGGTCGAGACCGAAAAGCTGCAACGTAAGTGGGAAATCTGGGGCAGGGGTGTGCGTTTCCAGGTAGTGGACTCCCCCTATCGCCTGCTCCTGGAGCCGCTGTTGATGTATATCGAGCAAATCGCGGCCAACCGGCAGCCCAACGAGGTCATCACCATCGTGGTGCCGCAATTCGTGCCCAAGCACTGGTGGCATAACGTGCTCCATGCTCAAACGGCCACCTGGCTGCGCCTGGCGTTATTATTCAAGCCGGGAATTGTGATCACCAGCGTACCGTATCAGGTGCAATAACCCCGGTTCAGCAGTGGAGAATGCTATGAAACTTATTGTCGTTGGTTGCGGCCGAGTAGGCGCGCAATTGGCTAACCGGCTTTTCCAGCAAGGCCATCAAGTAACCGTTGTGGACATCGTGGCTGCGGCCTTCGATAGCCTGGATCCGAACTTCCGCGGGCGGACCCTGGAAGGAGATGTATTGGCTCAGGACATGCTCCGTCGTGCCGGGATCGAAACGGCCGACGGATTGGCCGCCGTGACCAGCTCGGACACCCTCAACGCCGTCATCGGACACGTGGCGCGCGAGGTCTATCACGTCCACAACGTGGTGGCGCGCAGTTACGAGCCACGTTTTACCCCGGTGTACGAGGCATTTGGCATCCAGGCAGTAGGCGCCAGCAGTTGGGGGGCGCAGCGCATCGAAGAAATGCTCGCCGACACCTCGTTGCGGATGATCTTTTCGGCCGGAAACGGCGAGGTGGAATTCTACGAGGTCCTGGTGCCTGATAACTGGAGCGGTCGATCCCTGGGTGAGATGATCAATCACAGCCGCTGTCGACCGATCGCCCTCACCCGCGCGGGCAAGGCGATGCTGCCCGAAGCCGATACCGTCCTCGAGACCAGCGACATTTTGCACCTCAGCGCGACTTTTGAGGGCATCGAAGCGTTGCGCCTGCGCCTTGCCCCACCCAAGGAGGCCTGAAATGTTTGTCTTGATCGCCGGCGGTGGCCGCACCGGCACCCAATTGGCTGCTACGCTCCTGGCCCAGGATCACCAGGTGCGCTTGATCGAACACCGCCGAGAGTTGTTGGCGCGTCTGCACCACGAGCTGCCGACCGAGGCAATTTACGAGGGCATCGCCACCGACCCGGCCGTCCTGGAATTCGCCGGCATCCGCCAGGCCCAGGTGGTAGCAGCGGTGATGACCAGTGACGCCGACAACCTGGCCCTTTGCTATCTCGCGCGTGCGCGCTATAACGTGATCCGTACCATCGCCCGCATCAACAATCCGCGCGCAGCCTGGCTGTTCGATAAGAAATTTCATGTGGACGCGGCGGTCAACCAGGCATCCACCCTGGCCAGCCTGATCGAAGAAGAGATGTCACTGGGCGATATGATGCCCCTGCTGAAGCTCCGGCGCGGGCAGTACACGCTGGTCGAGGAAAAGATCCCGGAGGGCGCCAAGGCTGTGGGCATGGCGATCAAGGATCTGGCCTTGCCCGAACAGTGCGTCATCGCCGCCATCATCCGCAAGGGCACGATCGTGGTCCCACGGGGGATCACTGAGTTCGAAGCCGACGACGAGGTGCTTGCGGTGGTCGGTCCCGAGGCGGCTGACGATCTGGCCGCGTTTTTCGCACGTCCCACTGCAAAGCCCGTGCTCAACACATAAGTCAGGACTTCGATTCCGCTGTGTTGCGCTCAGGAGATGCGCTGCTGCGCTCAGGGTGCTCGTAGCGAACTCTTTGGATGCACCCATCTCATCTCCGTTCACGAGGGAGGGGAATCTTTTTGTTGGGGTGTCGTTCGCGGCTCCTCGGCCCTTTGCACCGCATTTGGCGCCATCAAATGCTGCGTGTAAAATGGCCTCGTTGACCTGAACCCGTGGGTGTTGAAAGGCCTTCGGCATGAACCATCCGCCCCTCGGCAAACGCGAGACCGCGAAGATCGAACGTCGCGATCGCCTGTATGATGCAGCGCTGGCCTTGTTTCGCGAGCAGGGGTACGAGGAAACCACCGTCGACCAAATAGCCCACCGGGCCGGAGTGGCAAAGGGTACCTTTTTCAACTACTTCCCCACCAAAGATGCTGTGCTGCGATACATGGGCGCGCGCGAGATCGGCCGTCTGGGCGCCGCCAGCCTGTCGGGCAGCAGCAAGTCGGCGGTAGGCAATCTCAAGCGGTTTATGGCCGCGCTGGCGACCAGCATGGAACGCGACCGCAACCTGGTGAAGTTAATCTTCACGCGAGGTGTTGACGTGGCCGATCTGATGTGCGGCGACGCCGGGGGGTTCAGCGTCCAGCCCACAGCCGGCCTGTTGATCCGCCGCGGCCAACACCTTCGCGAGATCAATCCCGACCTCGACCCGGATATCCTGGCAGCGGCCCTGGACGCGCTCTACCTCCAGCAATTGGTGCGCTGGTGCGACGCCGAGACGCCCTATCCGCTGGTCGAGCGGCTGACAGGAATCGTTGACCTGTTGATGATGGGCATCGCGGCACGGTAACGACTCACCCCAGCACAACTTCCCCAGCGCTCAACGCTTGGAGCAATGTTTTGGCGACTTCGCGAACACTAACAGAAGATCAGGCGGGCCAGAACACCTGGACGAGGGACCTGGCCCGCGATCTGTTTCCGGGCACCGCAACTCCGTTTGCCTGGACGCTCTTGCGCGCCCCGGCTGAGGTGGCGCTGCGACAGGCGCTCGCTGACCTGGGAGCGGTCAGTCTGGCAGGCCGGCCGTTGTGGCGTCACGGCGGGGATACTTACGTTTATGTCAATGCAGGCGCCCTGGCCGAAGCTGGTCGGTCCCTGTACGGTGCCGCCTGGCTAGGCACCGTTGCTGGCGAGCCGCCCAACGGACTTCTGTCCCGTTTCCAGGCGAGTAATATCAGACGAAAGGCGCAAGCTCGTATCGCCGCCGCCGTCGCCGAGGTGCCCGGAGCGCACGAGCGACTGGCCAGGTGGCTGGCATGGGTGTGCGGCTTACGCTGGACGCAGGCCGACCTCCTCCAGGTGATGGAGGAGTTGGAGCCACAGGCCGGCGCCGCCCTGCTCACTTACTTCATCCTGCGCGCGGGGATGACCGCGGCCGGCGCTCACGTAGCGCGCCGGCTGGCAGACTGGCTGCCGGAGCGTCCGGCCGACTTGGCCTGGGGGCTGTATGCAGGGCTGGAAGGGCTGCCGACCGTCGAGGCCGCCTATGCGCTGGCTGTGGCCGCCCGTGATCCCGCTAGCCGCGAAGCCGCGCTGGCCCGCCACGGTCATCGTGGTCCTGGCGAGATGAGGCCGGACGCCCTCAGATGGTCGGACCATCCGGAGCACCTTGCGGATCTGGCCGAACAGCATTTTCTACGCAACCCCGACACAGCGCGCGTCCACCGCGGCAGCACCGAGGCATGGACCTTCGGCCGGCTGGAGCAAAACCAGGGCAGGCAGTTCGAACCGATCCTGCGCTACGCGCAAGGCCTCTGCCGGGCCGTCGATATTGCCTGGGATGCATTGTGCATGGTAATGGCCGCAGCGCAACGTTGGGCAAGCGCGGTCGCCGCGGAGGCCGTGGCAGCCTGGCTGATCGCGCAGCCAGCGGACGTGCTCTCCCTGGAGCTTGAAGAGCTGAAACAAATAGCCACCGGCGAGTGGCATGGGGGCCGCAGCGAAGAAGTACGAGAGGAAGTCGAGCGCCGCCGTGTCCAGGTGGCAGTGAGTCCCTCCGGCACCGACTTTCGACCCGGTCCGGCCAGCCCCGGTCACGCGCACGGGCCGGTCTATCTCACATCGCCCGCGCTACAGCCACCCCCGCCCGGTGCGATCTGGCTGGCCGAGGCGGCCGATCCCGGCTGCGCGCCCTACTGGCTGGGAGCCGGAGGCGTGGTGACCACCACCGGCGATCCGTGGGCGCCCGGCCTGATTGCCGCGCGCGCGCTTGGCCTGCCGGCCGTGTTGGGCGGAGCCGCAGCCGTTGCGCAGGCGCGTCCCGAACAGATGGCTGTCGTGAACGGCGATACGGGCGAGGTGGTCTTCGAGTAATGACGACCGAATAGGTACGATGTGGTTATGGTATAATCTTACTCATGCAACGACTGATTTTCGGCGCGACCCAGATGGGGCTGAGCCTGAATCCCGGCCAGGTAGCGGCGTTCGAGACCTACACCGACGAGTTGCTGGATTGGAACCAGCAGTTCAACCTCACCGCGATCACAGACCGCGAGCAGGTGGAAATCCGTCATTACCTGGACTCGCTCGCGTTGCTGCCTGTGCTGGCGGCGCTGGATGGGGTCACGTTGCCGATGCTGACCAGCCGCAATATGCGGGCGGTGGATGTGGGGGCCGGCGCGGGGCTGCCAGGGCTGGCGCTCCGCATCGTATGGCCCAGGCTGCGCCTCTCGCTGATCGAGGCCACCGCCAAGAAAGTGCGCTTCATGGAGCACGTCGCAGTGAAGCTGGGGCTGACCGACCTCCAGTTCATCCACGGTCGGGCTGAGGAATTGGCGTTGCGGGAGACGTACAGGGCAACGTACGATTTGGTGGTGGCGCGCGCAGTGGCGACCTTACCCACGCTCGTGGAATATCTCTTGCCCCTGGCGAAGCGCGGGGGCCGGGTGATAGCGTACAAAGGCTCGGCCGCGCACGAAGAGGCGCTTGCTGCCGAGCAAGCCATCCAGATGTTGGGCGGGAAGCTCACCAGGCTCATCCCCGTCGAGGTGCCTGGCCTGGCGGAAACCCGTGTGCTCGTGGTGATCGACAAAGTGGCGCAGACACCCGAAGGCTATCCGCGCGGACGGGGCTTGCCGAGGAAGCAACCTCTGGGATGTAAAGAGAGCCCGAATTGCCAGGATGAGCCAGAGGGATGACCAGAGAGGAATGCATCATGCTTCCCGACGGCTCGGCTGTCAAGAACGGACGATAGACCATAGACGATAGGCCGTGACTGGTGGTCCATCGTCTATGGTCCATCGTCTATCGTCCGTTACCCTACCTGCGGCACCGTCGCCAGCGACTGCTCCATCGCTTCCGCCGAGAAACTGTCATCAAGGAGCTTGCCTGCCAGATAGGCATCGTACGCGGACATGTCGAAGTGGCCGTGCCCCGACAGGTTGAACAGAATAACCTTCTTCTCCCCCTTCTCCTTCGCGGCCAGCGCCTCGTCAATCACCGCGCGGATAGCGTGGGTGGGTTCCGGCGCGGGGATGATGCCCTCCTGGCGGGCGAACAGCAAGCCGGCCTCGAAACAGGGATTCTGGGCGTAGGCACGTGCCTCGATGTGGCCCGTCGAGACCAGCAGCGAGATGATCGGTGCCATGCCGTGATAGCGCAGGCCACCGGCATGGATCGCGGCCGGCTCGAAGTCGTGGCCCAGGGTGTACATCTTGATCAGCGGGGTGAGGCCGACTGTATCACCGAAATCATACCTGTATGGTCCGCGCGTCAGGGTTGGACAGGAAGTCGGCTCGACGGCGATGAAACGCGTCTTCTTGCCTTCGGTCAGGGTCTTGTGCAGGAACGGGAAGGCCAGGCCAGCGAAGTTCGATCCGCCGCCCACGCAGCCGATCACCATGTCCGGGTATTCACCGACCTCGGCCATAGCCTCCAGTGCCTCCTGGCCGTTCACTGTCTGATGCAACAGCACGTGGTTGAGTACCGAACCGAGCGAGTACTTACAGGTGCCTCCGCTCGTCGCCGCAACTTCCACAGCTTCGGAAATGGCGATGCCCAGGCTGCCGTTGCTGTCGGGATTGCGCGCCAGGATCGTGCGGCCCGCATGGGTGCGATCCGACGGGCTGGGAGTTACCGACGCGCCGTAGGTCTGCATGATCGACCGGCGATACGGCTTCTGCTGATAGCTGATCTTCACCATGAAGACGTCGATGGCAATCTTGAACAGGTCGCCCGCGATGGAGAGCGCAGTGCCCCACTGCCCGGCGCCCGTCTCCGTGGCGATGCGCTGGACACCTTCCTGCTTGTTGTAGTAGGCCTGCGGCACGGCAGTGTTGAGTTTGTGGCTGCCGCTGGGGCTGACACCTTCATACTTGTAGTAGATGTGCGCGGGAGTATCCAGCGCCTTCTCAAGCCGCACCGCGCGGATGAGCGGCGTGGGCCTCCAAAGCCGGTAGATGTCGCGCACCTCGTCGGGAATCGGGATGTAGCGCTCGCTACTGACCTCCTGCATGATCAGCGCCATCGGGAAGAGCGGCGCCAGGTCAGCAGGGCCGATGGGCTGCCGGGTGGCAGGGTGCAACACTGACGGCATGGGCACCGGCATATCAGCGAGGATATTGTACCAGTGAGTCGGGATGCGCGACTGAGGCAATACAATGCGATAATCTTCGGACAGGTTGTTGGTATAAGTACCGCTGCTCATTTCTCCCTCCAGAGGATTGGGTGGGCCGCTGCGGCCCTGGTCTGGCGGACCGGTGTGCCGCGATCCATAAGGGTCCACGGCAAGGGAGAGGGTCCGTCCGCCGGCAAACAAAAACCCTCGCCCCCAGAAAAGGGGACGAGGGTCCACAATAGACCTCCGTGGTGCCACCCCGATTAGGTCGACGGGCTGCGCGCTGCGTCGGCCTCACTCGTTGCGGGGACGGGAACAGCGCAGTTCCGATCCCCTCGACCTTGATAACGGTGGCGTCTCCGGCACGGCTTACTTGGCATTTCCGTTCGGCCTGCGGCTCCCCGGTCCATTCGGCACTTGCGCTGGCGCTGATCTCGCAGCAAATCGATCAGCTCTCTGAAGCCCCGCTTCGGTACGTACTAGTCCGGTTCACAGCCTTTATCTGGCAAGTATTCAATTGTGGAGGGGACTATAGCATAGGGTCATCTGGCTGTCAAACTCGCCGGATCGAAAAATGGAGCGTGATCAGATCTCTCCTGCTATCAGCTCGAACATGTCCATCTGTTGCGCGACGGGTGGCAACGGTTCAGAGATCAAATCCAGCAGCGGTTCGGCTGGCACGTTGCCCAGCTCTTTCGGCTCCAGCTTGTGCAGGCCGCCGCCGTATACCCTGCCCTCTCCGAGAAGCACTTCGAGAGGAGTGTCGTTCAGCCGCCTCCATAACCGGCGTGCCAGCGTCGGATCACTGGCGATTTCTCTCGCGAGCTGTGATTTCGGATAAAGCAGCAGGTAAACGTTTGCTGCAGTCGCCTGCGAGTGGTTGAGGATGAAGCGGAACGGCCGGTGGCTCGCGGTGTCCGTCCGGCCGATGTAGGTGCACGCGAAAAGGGCCGGGGGGCGATCTTCCTGCGCATACCACGGTTTGCGATGGCGACACAGGTATCGTCCGGATACCTGCGGGACACCGGTTTGCAAGTAACGCCACAACGCCGGATACTTCACCTTGATTTTATCCTCAGGCAGACGGCAATCCAGAAGAAACAACTGACATGCGATTGCCGGGCTGCCGTCGGGCTGCGCCGCCACCTCGTCCTCAGCGAGATAGCGCGGGCTCGGCAGGATCGGTTTGAAGCATTCAAACGGCAGGCTACGGCTTTCAATTTCGGCCCGTGAAAGGATGAAAAACCGGTTGTCGCCGGTTGCTATCCCGCGTTTGATCGTAAACAGATCACCGAGTGTTCTTCCCCTGGCTGCCTCTCGCACTTCTGAAGTCGGGAACCTGGTCCATTTTGTCTCAGCGTGCAACGCTTTGGCGCTGATCGATCGTGCGACACGCGGCACCATCACCGTGCCACCGAAGGTAAAGTCAACGGCATGATTAGCAGGCGGCAGTGTTTTCCGGAACCAGACGACGGCAGACGAAACCAGGGCGTCTTCAAATTGTACATCGCCGGGGTCGAAGCGGTGTATGCGCAACAAAGTCACCTGGTCCAGTAAGTATCTCTTGATCGCGCGCCCGTAATTCACATCCATAAACTCACTCGGCACAAGCCAACATCCCACTCCGCCGGCAGCCAGCCATGCATGAGCGATCACGATGAAGTAACAGTAGAGGCCAGCCAGACCAGTCAGGCTGACACCCGACGTTCTCCGGGCCGCCTCCTGCAGGCGGAGTTTGTCCCCATTCACGATATGATGATGGCGTACGTAGGGTGGATTGCACACGATCAGGTTAAAGCGTTGAGCATCGACGGGCGGCGGGGTCGCTGATGTGAAGTCAGCAATGTGGAGCTTCAACGGCGTGCCACTCCAGAGCGACTGAGCGGGTATACCGTAGTGTGGGTCTATCTCGTAACCTTCCGCACTCGCGACTCGTTCGTGCGATACCACTTCGCAGAAGGCAGAGTAGAATGCCCCAGTGCCGATCGCTGGGTCCAGGAACCTGATCGGCGCTTCCGCCGGTAACATGCTGACGCCGAAGACCATGATCTCCCGCGCCAGTGTAGTGGGCGTAGCAAACTGTCCCAAGCGATTCCGCTCAGCTTGGTTTTTCTTGCCATCAAGCTCCACTTGCAGCGCCAGGCGTGCTTGCTCGCAGGTCAGGTCCATGTCCTACAATCCGAACAATGCCAGATCGTCAATGCGGTGTTCCCACACCCAGTCGATGCCTTCAGCGGCTTCGTAGCCAAGGTACCCCGTGTCAAAGTAGCCACAGAGGAAGAGAATAAATCGGATCTGAGGGCCATAAGTGGTGCGCAGTTGATACATCTTGGTCGCTTCTTCTTTGCGACGTTTGTTCACATTGATGGCAGCGTGTGCGTATCTTCCATGCGCTTGACCAGGCTGCTCGGAACTCCGGCCAAACCGATGAGGCGGTCAACAGCAATCGGAGGACAGGTAGCCATTCGCAGAGTCGGGAGGATAGCCGGATGTTCGCGCAGAACCTCGGGGCGAATGTTGACGAGATTGCCCGTGATCTTCAAGGCATGCTCGACGTCCCTGGTTGTTTGAATTCGCGTTGACCTGAAAGCTGCCGGCGCAAAATTCATGAACCAGTCGTTGTACATATCGACGGACTGAGCGATGTCGCGCTTCCATTGATCAGGTTTATCGCGATTGACGGCCATAGGCTTCCTGACCCTGTCAATTCAGGTGCGGCAAGATCTTCTGGACCAGCTTGTCCTTCGGCATAAAGCCGACGATGGTCTCCACCAGTTCCCCATCCTTGAACACCAGCAACGTCGGGATGCCGGTGATGTTGTAGCGCCCCGGCGTGGTCGGATTTTCATCCACGTCCATCTTAGCCAGCTTGATCTGCCCCTCGTGCTCCGTCACGATCTCCTCCAGGATCGGTGCGATGCGCTTGCAGGGCATACACCATTCCGCCCAGAAATCGGTAACGGTCAGAATCGGCGAGCGGAGAACTTCCGCCTCAAACGTGGCGTCGGTAATGCGTATGGTAGTTTCCATAATGATTAGGCTCCATGTATGATCTCGATGGCGTCATGTTACCTGACGGCAAGGTATTCTGTCAAAGCGGGAAAGATGTTTTTGCGACAAAACTGCGACACGTGCGTAGTACCACTCAGACAGGTTGCTGATAATCTGCTTCATGCTATACTAAACGGATGAGATTCACCACAAGGGGAGATCTTCCTTGCCCACAATTCTGTTTATCGAGGATGCGCTGGACCTGGCGGAGGTCATCCGCCGCGAGCTGGAAGCCGGCGGCTACCGGGTGCGTCACGCGGCCGATGGCCTGACCGGGCTGCAAGCGTTCGCCCAGCAGCCGCCTGACCTGGTCATCCTTGACTGGATGCTCCCCCGGATGGACGGGTTGGAGGTGCTGCGGCGGATACGGGCCACATCGGCTGTGCCGGTGCTGATGCTGACCGCCCGTGGGGAAGAGACCGACCGCGTCGTGGGGTTAGAGCTGGGCGCGGACGATTATCTGGCCAAGCCGTTCAGCTTGCGCGAGCTGGCAGCTCGCGTGCACGCGCTCCTGCGGCGCATCCAGCACGTGCAGGAAATTCTCGCCGCCGACCGCCGTGGTGACGACGATCCGCTTAACTACGGTCCGTTGCGGCTCGACCCCGCCGCGTATCGGGTCACGCTGGACGGCGTCCCGCTAGACCTGACCCGCACCGAGTTCGATTTGCTGCGGCTGTTGCTGCGCAATCCCGGCCGCGCCTTCAGCCGCTCGTACCTGCTGGACACCGTCTGGGGCGCGGACTACGTGACCGGCGACCGGTCGGTGGACAACGCCATCCTGCGGCTGCGCAAGAAGCTGGGGCCACTGGAAAACGCCATCGAGACGGTATGGGGTGTGGGCTATCGGCTGCGACCGGAGGAAGGAGGGGCACGATGATCGCCCGGCGCTCGTTCTGGGTAGCAGCTCCGCCCATTGAGGCTGTGGCCGAGGCGTGGCTGATAGGGCTGCTGGCCGCGTTTGCACTCTCGCGACTGGTAGGTTCGGTAACGCCCAATGTGCTGAACAATGGTATGCTCCTGCTGTGCGGGCTGAGTGGTATCTGGGCGGTGTTGCGTGCACGGCTGCCGAAAGGAGGCCTTGTCCGGCAGGTCACCTACGAGGTTGTGATCGGCATGGCCCTGACCGCAGCAATGCTGATGTTGCGCCTGGTCGTGCGTACATTGGATGTGGAGGCGGTTTGGAGCAAGTCCAGTTGGGGATCGGGAGTGGCTTCGGCGCTGCTGGCGGCAACCGGCCTGGGCTACACGGTCACGCGAGTCGGCCTGCGGATCTGGCTGGCATGGGATGGCTTGCGCCGCCGCCGGCTGCTCTGGTCTTTGACGCACGCGCACCTGCTGGTGGTCGTGCTGGCGGGTGTGTTGGGGGGTATCGGTCTCTTCGCCCTGTCGCCCTATGCCCGGAATGCCGCGGCTGCGCCAATGGGGAACGGCGGCCTGTGGGTGCGCCTGGTGTCCGATTTACTGCTGACGATCTTCCCCACCGTCGGCGTGATCGCCATCTTCATCGGTGTGGCGTTGGCGATCGTCCTGCCGCCTTCCGCGCTTTTTTCCTTCCTGGTGGCGCGGCAGACGACGCGGCGGCTCGAAGCGCTGGCCGCGACGGCCAAGGCGGTGCGCGGCGGCGATTATCGTGCGCGCGTCCCGGTCGTCGGCGAGGACGAGGTCGCGCATCTCCAGGCTGACTTCAACGCGATGGCCGATGAGCTGGCTCACACGCTGGATGACCTGAAAATCCAGCGGGACACCGTGACGCGGCTGCTCGAAGCCCGCCGCCAGATGATCGCCAACGTGTCGCACGAACTGCGGACGCCGGTGGCAACCGTGCGCGCCATGCTCGAAGCCGGTCTGGCGCACCGGGATGATGCGGCACCGGCCGCGATCTGGCGCGATCTGGAGGTAATGGACGGCGAGTTGGCACGGCTGCAGGGCCTGATCGATGACCTCTTCCTGCTGGCGCGCGCTGAGGCGGGCGGGCTCCAGCTCGATTGCCGGCCGGCGGACGTGACGCCGGTGGTGCGCCGCATGGTGGATGCGCTGGCGCCGCTGGCCTGGCAAGCGGGCCGAGTAGAAGTCGTCGCCGATCTGCCCGCCGGGCTGCCGCCCGCTGGCGTGGATGAGGAACGGTTGGGGCAGATCCTCTCCAACCTGCTGCGCAACGCGGTACGCCACACGGAGCCGGGCGGAATCGTGGCGGTGAGTCTTCGGGCCGAGCCTCAGGCCGTGGTGTTTGAGGTGCGGGATACCGGCACGGGCATCCCCGCCGAGGATCTGCCGCACATTTGGGAGCGGTTCTACCGTGGCGAAGGTGAGCGTGTCCGCAACGGCGACGGCGCGGGCCTGGGCCTGGCGCTGGTGAAAGAGCTGGCCGAAGCGATGGGCGGCAGCGTGGTCGTCGAGAGCGCGATAGGGCGGGGCAGTTGCTTCACGGTGCGGCTGCCGCGGGCGTAAAAATCAGGTCAGGACTTACGCAGTGTAGTTAGAAGGCCGCCACGAACACCTGCACCCATGCCCGGCTTCGCCGGGTACGGTGTCCGCAGGTGCGGTGTGACACGAATTGACACGAAAATGAGTATTACCGGTGTCTGAATTCGTGAGATTCGTGCAATTCGTGGCGACTCCGAAGGGCGGTGCGTAAGTCCTGTCAGGTGTCAGGAGGATCAGGTGCCCGGCACTTGACAGACAAGGTTAGAATACCATCATGTCCAACAATACATCCGACAGTTCCAACCTCACGCGCGGGTATGCGATCGCGCTGGTCAGCGCGGCCATCCTATCGACCACGGCCATCTTCATCCGATACCTGACCCAAACCTATCATCTGCCGCCGCTGGTGCTGGCCTTCTGGCGAGACAGCTTTGTCGCCCTCACCCTGCTGCTTGTGTTGAGGCTGCTGAGCCCGCGCCTGTTGCGGGTGAAGCGCCAACACGTGCGCTATCTGGCCGTCTACGGCCTCATGCTGGCGATCTTCAACTCCCTGTGGACCCTGTCGGTCGCCCTGAACGGCGCGGCCATTTCCACCGTGCTGGTCTACTGTTCGGCCGGGTTCACCGCGCTGCTGGGCCGGTGGCTCTTCAGAGAACGGCTGGATTGGGCCAAGCTGGTCGCGGTGGCCCTCAGCCTGGGCGGCTGCGCCCTGGTTTCAGGTGCGCTGGATGCGGGGGCGTGGCACGCCAACCTGGTAGGCATCCTGGCCGGCGTTCTCTCCGGCCTGTGGTATGCCATCTACACCCTGATGGGGCGCTCGGCCGCGCAGCGCGGCCTGAACCCCTGGACAACCCTGATCTACACGTTTGCCTTTGCCGCAGCCTTCCTATTGTCCTTCAACCTGTTGCCGCACGGGCTGTTGCCCGGTTCCGCGGCCCGCCCGGCGGATTTCTTCTGGCTGGGGGATGCGCTGGCCGGCTGGGGTGTTTTGCTCCTGCTGGCCGCGGGACCTACGGTGCTCGGTTTTGGGCTGTATAACACCAGCCTGAGCTACCTGCCCTCCAGCGTTGCCAACCTGATCGTGACCCTGGAGCCGGCCTTTACCGCCGTGATCGCGTATTTCCTGCTGGGTGAGCGCCTGAACGTGATACAACTTGGTGGCAGCGCGTTGATCCTGACCGGCGTAGTCTTCCTGAGGATATCCGAAGGCTGGCTGGCCGGCCGAGCTCGGACCGAAAGGCAAAGACGCATCGGCACCGTTTCCGCCGAGTGACGATAATTCTCCTCGACCTGACAGGAGTCACGCAGTCGCCAAGGCTGAAGCGTGCCGCCCTGAAAATCACCCACTCACCACAAAGGCTCCAAGGCACGAAGGACACAAAGCCTCTCCCCTTCCTTGTGCCCTTGGTGTCTTCGTGTCTTGGTGGTGCAATTCTTATCCCCCCGCCCCGATTTGCGACAGACCTGCGACAAAGCCCCGATACGCCTGCGACAGCTCCCCGGTAATATGCAAGACATCATCCTAACCCGAACGAGCCGGAACCAAACGACTCACGCAAAGGCGCTAAGACGCCAAGAAAACTCTTTGCGGCTTTGCGTGAGAATTTCTTACTGGCTGTACAAGAATTAACCGGTAAGATCTTACGGAGGTGAACACATGACCACACATCTCATCGAAACCGATAAGCTGACGCGTTGGTTCGGCCGGCTGATCGCCGTGAACAGCGTGGATCTGCGCGTGCCGCAGGGCAGCATCTACGGCTTCCTGGGGCCAAACGGCGCGGGGAAGACCACTACCATCCGCATGTTGCTCGGCCTGATCCGTCCGACCGCGGGTACGGTGCGGCTTTTTGGGGCGCCCCTTCGGGAGAAATCCGTCGAGCACCGCGGCCGGATCGGCTCGCTGGTGGAGACGCCCGCGATCTATCCGCACCTGACCGGCCGCGAGAACCTGGAGGTGATCCGCGAGTTGCGCGGGGGCACGCGCGCCCAGGTTGCCTATGCCCTCTCGGTCGTCGGCCTGGAGGAGGCGGCAGATCGCCCGGCGGGCCATTACTCGCAGGGCATGGTACAACGCCTGGGATTGGCCCAGGCGCTCTTCAGCCAGCCCGAACTGTTGATCCTGGACGAGCCGACCAATGGCCTCGATCCGGCGGGCATCCACGAGGTACGCGATTTGATCCGCCGCCTGCCGGGTGAATACGGCGTCACCGTCTTTCTGTCGAGCCACCTGCTGGCCGAGATCGAGCAGATGGCAACCCACATCGGCATTATCCAGCAGGGGCGGCTGATCTTCCAGGGGACGCCCGACGAGCTGCGCGGCCGCTACCAGGACTACGTGAGGCTCCAGGTGGATCAACCCGAAGCGGCACAACAGGCACTACGCCAGCTCGGCTGGCAAGCGGAGCACAACGGAAACCACCACCTGCGAGTCGCGGCCAATGGCCCCGCCGACGCCGCGCTTTTGAATACCCAGTTGGTCACCCGTGGCCTGAACGTCTACCACGTTGAGCTGGAGCAGCCGTCGCTTGAAGACATCTTTCTGCAATTGACCGCGGCACCAACGGTGCCCGCGGCGGGAGGTTTATCATGAATGCATTGGGACGCGCCCTCCGCGCGGAGATCCTGAAAACCAGGCGTACCCTGGCGCTGGCGATGACTGTCCTGGCGCCGTTGATCATCGCGGTGATCCAGTTTGCCATGTACATGCAAAACCGCAATTACTACCTGGGGCGCCAGGCCGAGAATCCGTGGCTCTCCTTCAACCAGAACGTCATCGTCTTCTGGTCATTGATGATGCTCCCGCTGTTCGTCACGCTGGAGACGGCGCTGTTGAGTGGCCTGGAATATAATCGGAAGAACTGGACGCTGCTCTACACGCTGCCGGTGCCGCGCTGGGTATTCTACGCGGCCAAGGAACTGATCAGCCTGGCGTTGATCGCCCTGAGCAACGCGGCCATGTTCGGTCTGATGCTGTTGACGGGGATCATCCTGCAGGCGATCAATCCGGGTTACGGGTTGAGTGCAGCGCTTATCCCCTGGGCGAACATGTTGCAAGCGTACGCGCTGGTCTACCTGGCGTCGTTCCTGATCATCTCGATCCACCTGTGGGTGAGCAGCCGGTGGCCCAACTTCGTCGTGGCGCTGGGCGTGGGCATCGGCGCGACGGTCGCGGCCGTGTTGATCTTCCAAAGCGACTGGGGACGTTTCTACCCCTGGACGCTGCCTGGCCTGCTCGCACTGTCGACCACCAATAAAGCCGACCTATCCATGTCCATCCCTCTGTTCCTTGCGCTGGGCGCTGGCGGAGGGTTGATCTTCGCCTTGCTGGCGGGATGGAACATCACGCGGCGCGACGTGCTGTAGAATACTGAATTCATTTGCTTGAGGCATGTTGGTCGATCCAAAACGCTGGGGCACAATCGTGCCCCAGCGTTTTTTGTGCCTTACGACAGAACTGCGACAGACTCGCACCGGCTTGCGACAGGCCGGTGATACGCGTGCGACCGCGGCCGGTTACGATAGGGACAGTTGAGTGCAAGGAGGAAACCAACCTGAGAACAGCGATGGACGATTGCTCACGCCTGGCGGGCATGCTACAATACCGCCAACCTGATCCCCGATCGGGAGGCGCGCATGGACGGAGATTACTTGGTGGTCCTCGTTACCATCGCCGATGCGGAAATCGGCGTAGCTCTGGGCCGGGCTCTCGTCGAAGAGAACCTGGCCGCGTGCGTGCAGGTGATCCCTGGCGGCACCGCGATCTACCGCTGGCAGGGGCGCCTGTACACTGACGCCCAGAGCCAGTTGATCATCAAGACCCGGCGGGCGGTCTGGCCGCGGCTGCAAGAGCGGATCGTCGAGCTACACGGGGACGAGGTGCCGGAAATCCTGGCGTTGCCGGTGGTCGATGGCCTGCCCGCCTATCTGCGTTGGCTGGACGACTCGGCCTCTGTTGCCGGTCGTTCTGAGAATTCCATGCCGCCGCCAGGTACGGCGACATATGCCAGAGAAGAAACTGGCGCTGTCATCCTGAGGCCGAGTCCCTGACAGCGGTGAACGGCGCAAGGTCGTCAGGCCGAAGGATCCGTCGTGGCAGTTTCTTGAGAGAATTCACACTGTCCGGTTACACCCTCGCCTGGATCACCCCGCGCTGACCGTTGACCAGCCATGCCGGGTCCTGCGCCGCGAGCCGCTCGGCCTGACCGGCCGCCAGGCCGACGATCAACTCGGACTTCATCGTCCGCAGCGCGGCCACCGGCGCGGGGAAGTAGGCCACGGCGTCCGCGAACGGCGTGGTCGGCGGCCAGTGCGCGTCTCCCACCAGCCGCCGGTAATTGGCGTCGCCCTTGGTCAGCACCAGGTCCATGCGCGCCAGATCGCCGCGCAGATCGTCGGGCAACTGGCAGTAGAACAGGCTCGAAGCGTTGAACCAGTGGGTCTTCAGGATGAGCTCACCAGCGACGATATGGCCGTCGACGCGGCGCGCCAGCTTCCACGCGGCCTCGCCGCCAGATGGGAGCGCATCCACCCCCTCAACCAGATCCTGGATCAACGCGTCTGAAACGTAGAACGGCTGCGGCTTGAGGTGGAGATGAACCTCCGCAGCCAGGCCGGTGGACAGCAGGAAATCGATCAGTGCGACATCCATCAGCAGCTCGGTGCCGGCATTGTCGGCCAGGATCGCCACGCGGCCGCCGGCACGCGCCTGAAGATAACGCCAAAGAGCCGCGCTGTCGTCCGCCAACAGGTTGCTCCGCTCGTCGCCGGGCGCGGCGGTAGCGCCCAGGTGCGCGGCGATCATGTAGCTGAGGTCGGCGCGGTTGCCCCACAGGCTGCCATGCAGCAAACGCTCGAAACGCGCCTCGGCGTCGTCCGGCAGGCTTTCGAGCAGCCGGGCTACGGCGGCCGGCGCGACTTCCGGCGCCCACTCCTGACGCTTCTTGGCCGCAAAAGGGTCGAACCCGCGCCACGGGCCCGGCCGGAAGTAGCCCGTTGCCTCCAGAACGCGACGATAAAAGAACGCCTCGGCCCAGTACCAGGGCACGTCCAGCCAGCTCCGGCCGATGTACGGGGCAGAAGTGGCGTCCCAGAGCGGCCGGTCATCCGTATCCTCGGTCAAGCCCCGGATCGCGCCGTTCTTGAGTTCATCGTACAGTGCAATCAGCGCACGGCGGATGTCGTCGTCGAAGGCCGGATTCAGCGCCAGCGTCTCCTGGAGGATCGCCGGGATGCGCCGCGCCAGCGTGTCACGCGCAAACGAACCCGGCTCCGATGTCAGAAGGAGCGGCGGCAGCGCCGTTGGGTCGATCAGATAAGGTGGCAGGACAAACCGGCTCACGCGACGCGTCTCCTGCGATCACACGCCCAGCGCAGCGCTCATCAGCGCGTTGATCTCCAGCGGTGTGCCCTTGCTCGCATCCCGGAAGAGCGACAACCCACCCTGTTCGCACAGATCCACGCAGACACCGCAACCCATACACGCGACCTCATCCACCACCGAATGGCCGTCAGCCATCGAGATGGCCCCGAACTGGCAATGATCCGCACAGGTCCCACAGCCGATGCACAGCTCAGGATTCGACCGGCTGACATAGCCCGACGCGGCCAGCATGAGCACACCGTTGCGTTGGGCCTGCATCGCGCCGCAGCAGCACGAGCAGCAGTTGCAGATGGCGTAGAACCGGCCCAGCATGGCGTCCTTGAAGAACGCGTGATGTACGTGGCCGCGCTGATGTTCGGCGGTCAGGATGTCCACCGCCTCGCCCGGCGTGATCCAGCGGGCGCGCTGCCGCTGATGCTCGACGATGAAGCTGGCGAACGGCTCGCCGACGATCAGGCAAACGTCCAGCGGGGTGCACGGATTGGCGCGGGAGGCGCGGCAGGGACATTCCAGGACGGCGATGTGGTCGGGGTGTTGCAGCACGATAGCGCGGGCCAGCGCGTAGGGGATGATGTGTTCGAGATCGCCCAGGTTGATATCTTGCTGCACCCTCACCAGTTGTTTGGCGGCTTCCAGGGTCACCACCTTGCCGTGGTAGGTGTCCGCAAAGTCGACCTCTCCCCCAACCTCCCCTTTCAAGGGTAGGTTTTTTGAAAATGGCAACTCTGACCTAACCCCCGGGTCCCCTTCCCTGCGAGGGAAGGGGGAAACGTGCTCCCCTCTCCTACGAGGAGAGGGGTTGGGGGAGAGGTTATCCACCTCACCAGAAAAACCTGCTCTTGAAAGAGGGGTCGAGGGGACAGGTTTCGCTTGCCTGCGAATTAACCGGTCGATCCACCCGATGATCGGCTTGGCCGTGCGCGCCAGGGGGTGCTCGCCGGTGCCGATGCCGATGTAAAGGTAGGGCCAGCGCCCGTAGACGTAGCCGTGCAGCCAGTCGAAGAACGAGTAGCCGGGCGTACGCCGGGCCTCGCGGATGAATGCGCGGGTGGAGGGTCGGGGCCAGGTGGGCAACCTCATGGGGGCGGGGCTCCTTTCAGCGCGTCGGCGTCCTCGGATAATATCCGGCAGGGCAGGAACGAGTCTCGATGGTTTCGGCTGCGGCCGCTATCACTCTTTCGCAAAGGGTTCCAACCGGTCCTTTTGCAGTTGATGGTAGACCTCGATTCCGCTTATGATATCCTGTTGTCGGTCCTGTTTTTCCTTCTGCCTCTGCTTTTTCTTGTAAGCATCCAGTTTCTGCCACACCGTTGCCTGCACCTGCTTGGGATGGGGCACCATCAGGAAGGTGAAACCCATATCCAACGCGGCTGTTTTGACCACCACATCACCGTAGTCGAAAACCTGCGCCATGACCCCTCTCTGCTTCAAGTCCACGTTCAAGACCTTGTCAAGGCCGGTCTCGCGACGTTCAGCAGACAGCCCTAACGGCTTCATCTCGACGTCGATGAGTTTTTCATCGGTCACGGTGTAGAGGTCATTGCGGTAGTCGGTGTAATTCCACCATAACCAGCCCGATACCACGATGATCACGAACAGCCAGGGCAGGAGCAGGGCGGCTGGGTTCAGTCCAAATAAATCGGGCCGTGCCACATCCACCCCGATGCCTGCTGCGATCACCAATAGCAGGACCGCAAAGGGCGGACCGGCGCGCTCGACCAGGTTCAACCAATGCTTGCGCCATGTGATTTCGTTGGTCGGTGCAGGTGGTGTGGTGGGCGGAGGCGGGCCAAGCACAACCCTACGCCAACGTTCAGGCCAGTTCTTTACCAGATTCTGCAGCCACTTCGGCTTGGGACGCTTAGCAGGTGGCAGCTTGGGCGGAGGGCGGAAGGTATGCTTCCACCACTTTCTGAGGCGGTCTAGCCCTGTAAGTCTCTCGCCTGAAGGGGCCTCCTCACCCAGCGGTCGAACGCGCTGTGGGATAGGCAAGGCGAGACCGAGCTTGCCGATCAGGCTGCGTCGCAAATCCTCCTGTTCCAGGCCGCGTGCTTCTGCCTGCACTTCAGCTTTCCTGGCCTGGAGATGATCCCTAACCCCGTACGGATTCGATGTGTGTTCAAACTTGATTGGCCCTACCTGGCCCGCGGTACGGATAAGAACGTTGCCGTAATCGAATAACCGCGCCCAAAAATGGGTCTCAACCACGACATCCTGGATCATATCAACCGGCGCCTGGACGAACGACTCATAAAGCATCAGGATATGGTCGCGGCGGACAATACGCAGGTTGGTGATCGCATAATAGTCGTTCGAGTAGTTGCTTGCGATCCATGCGATGATTGCCACTGTCAGCCCAACTGCTACCGCCAGGACGTTGTGCAGATCGGCTGAAGTCACCCGATACAACAACAGCCACAGCGCGAGCATCAGCACGGCAGGCAGCTCAGGTGCGAGCAGCCAGAAAAAGTGGGGCCGACCGCGCCATTGGAGCACTTCCCCTTCCTGCATCCAATCGAAGGCTTTTTTCTCCATCTTGGTCTTGACCATGCGGCGCCATAATTCGGCGTGGCGCATCCACGGCTCACGTGCCAGACTGAAAGCATACTGCGCATCACGACGGTCCAGGACCAACACCTCGGCGCCAAGCAGATCGACGGAGTTTTCGACCAGCGGCGCCTTGACAGCACGAACGGTGGCATCGCGCATCTTGCCTTTCAACAGGGATGTCTCGCCATAGAATTCGCCGCTGTTCAGCACATTGCGCGGTCTCGGACGTCCTTTTTCATCCAGGGCGGTGACTACTGCTTTGCCCTCCTTGATCAGCACAAAGCTGTGACCGATTGATCCCTGGGTGGTGATGTTCTGTCCGGCCGGCACAAACTCCCAGCCCCAAAACTGCGCCAGGCGTTCGAGGCGTTTCTCGGTCGCCTGCACATCGCTGAACGTCCAGTTGCCATCGATCCCTGGCGGCTCGTTGAAGAGCAGGTGCAGCGCGGCGGCTTGCCGCGCTTCATCGCCCCGTTCTTTGGCCAGCTCAAACCGTGCCCGTTCAGTCTCGGCGAGATCCTTCAGACGACCCCAAATGATCAGCGGCTGCTCGGCCATCCTTCGGAAGTCCGGGAACTGGGCGAGCAACAAATCGGCGTGATCCGCCGGCAGACGGAAGAGCTTTGTTTTCAAGCTCGCGACGGCTGTGTCGGCCAGACAACCCAAACCGGTGTACGCCGCCTCAGTGCGGTGGACCTGTGTCTGAGGGCCGCTGCGGCCGGCAAAGAAGTTCCCGGATGTCAGGCCGTAAGCAGGATAGTCGCGCGGCAGGGGGTTAGCAGCCCCGGTGACCATGATTTGCCCCCAGTCGATGATCCAGACGCTCGGCCGTTTGTGCTGCGGCGCCGTGGCGCCTTTGTTTAGCACAATCTCTTCAGTGATTTGGGCCAGCCAACGGACTTCGTCGTCGGCCAGGCTGCGCAACAACGGAATTCGTCGCAGCCGACCGGCACGCTTTTCCCGCAGGAGCTCTTCGTACAACTCGGGATTGTGCTCCATGGCCCGGCGCAGGTCAGCGGCGGTCATCCGATAGAGGGTCGTATCTTCCAGCGCAACGGTTGATGATCGATACACCTCTTCAAAGAGAGCATGTTGGCCGAAGTAACTCTTGACCGGGTGCTGAATGCGCAGCCAGGGTGTCTGCCTGTCCGGTCTATTCGGGTCCGGGTGGACGACGTGCTCCTCCACCAGGCCTTTGCCTACCAGATAGAGATAGACCGGGGCGACACCGGGGCCGTAGATCGCTTGACCGCTTCTGTAGTGAACCAGCTCGAGATGGTCCAATACTTCATCGCGAAAATCCGGCCACTTAGAAAGCAGCGGAGAGTTACCGAAGAGCTCCCAAAAGACGCTGGCGCTATTTTCGCTCGCCATCCTACAACTTCTCCCGCACACTCTGCGCCGCGGCCAGTGTCATGCCGGGGACGGCTGCCAGCTCCTCAATAGATGCCTGGCGGATGGCTTCCAGGGAGCCGAAGTGCTTCAGGAGCGCCTTGCGTCGCGTCGGGCCGATGCCGGGCACCGCGTCAAGCTCCGAAGCGACGGCGGTCTTGCCCCGTTTCTCCCGGTGCGCGGTGATGGCGAACCGGTGCGCCTCGTCGCGGATGCGCTGGATCATGAAAAGCCCCTGGCTGCCCGCAGGAAGCAAGATGCTGTCGGCGCGGCCCGGCAGGAAAAGCTCCTCCCGTTGTTTGGCCAGGCCGGCGACCGGAACCACCTCGGTCAGCTCGTATTCGGCCAGCACCTCAACCGCCACGCCAAGCTGGCCTTTGCCGCCATCGACGATCAGCAGGTCGGGCAGCAGCTTCCATGACTCATCCGATTTGCGGGCTTTGCTGCCGGGATCGGCCACCGCGTCCTCGACCGCGCGGCGGAAGCGGCGGCGCAGCACTTCGCGCATCGACGCGAAATCGTCGGGTTCGCCTTGTGCTCCGCGGCCTTTGACGTTGAAACGCCGGTAAGCACCCTTATCCGGCGCGCCCTTGGCGAAGACGACCATGCTGCCCACGGTGTTGGTGCCTTGCAGGGTCGAAATATCGAAGCATTCGACGCGCCCGGGTGGATTCGGCAGGCCCAACACCTCCTGGATCTGTGTCAGCGCCTCGGTCTGGCGGTTGGTGTCAGCCTGCCATTGGGCCTGGAGCGCGGCGAGGGTCACCGAAGCATTTTCGGTCGCCAGTTGCAGCAGCTCGTGTTGAGGGCCCTCGGTCGGCACGGTCAGCGTCACTTTTTCGCCGCCGCGCCGGCTCCGCAGCCACTGCTCGATGATCGTCCGCTCGTCCAGGTCTTTCTGGAGCAGGATGCTGGGGGGCACGAACGCGGCCTCGTCGTAAAACTGTTTGACGAACGCGGCCATCAGCTCGCCGTTGGCGTCAGGCTCCACGCCTTCCAGCACGAAATTCTCCCGGCCGATCAGCTTGCCGCGGCGGATGAAGAAGACCTGCACGCACGCCTCGCCGGTGCGCGCGTCCTGGGCGAAGGCGATGATGTCCTCGTCCTCCTGCTGCCCGCTGACGATCTTCTGTCGCTCGACGATCTGCGTGGCCGCGCGGATTTGATCGCGCAGCAGCGCGGCGCGCTCGAACTGGAGGTTTTCGGCCGCGGCCTGCATCCGCCCGGTCAACTGCGCCAGCACCATCTCGCTGTCGCCTTCCAGGAACGCGCTCAGCCCGGCGATGATCTGCCGGTAGCCGTCCTTGTCCACCGCGCCGATGCACGGCCCCGCGCAGCGCTTGATGTGATAGTAGAGGCACGGCTTGGGATCGTTGCCGGTAATCTCCCGGTTGCAGTCGAGATAGGGGAAGACCCGGCGCAGCACGTCCAGCGTCTGGCGCACGGCGTAGGCCGACGTGAAGGGACCGTAGTAACGCGCGCCATCCCGTTCCATGCGCCGCACGATGCTGACTTTTGGGAAGTCCTCGTTCCAGTGGATTTTGATGTACGGGTAGGTTTTGTCGTCCTTCAGCCGGACGTTGAACCGCGGCCGATAGCGCTTGATCAGCTCGTTCTCCAGGATCAGCGCTTCCAGCTCGGTGTCGGTGACGATCCACTCCAGGTCCGCGATCTCACCGACCAGGCGCCGCGTCTTGGGATCACGGTTGGCCTGGAAATACGAGCGGACGCGGTTCTTCAGCACGACCGCCTTGCCGACGTAGATCACCTTCCGGTCGGACGAGCGGTATATGTATACCCCCGGCAGCTCGGGCAGCGTGTCGAGTTTTTGCGTGAGATCGGGTGAAAGATGTGCGTTCACGCGGCCAATTATAGTCCAATCGGCCTTCTAGAACAAGAGTTTCTTGTGGACGCCGCAGCGATCTACGTTTCTCGCGTTTTTGCCTGGCTGGAGGATCGAACTCTACGGCTGGGGGCACCCGGGTGCGATTGTGCGTGTTTCAGCCAGGCCAGCCCGGCCGCCGCCAGCATGACGCCCGCCAGAAGGAGCGCGCCGGCCCATGTCAGCACGCCGCCGATAGGGCGATTCGACACCACCACAGGCCGCGAAATGCTCACCGGGGCGACGGTCCACTTGAAGCTGGCCGTACTGTCCTCGATCCCCTTGCGCCGCACGACCACGTCAACCTGCCAGGGACCCGTCAGGCTCAACTGCTCGCCGGCCAACTGATACAGGTCCGGCGATATCTCCTGCGCATCCGCGGTAACCGTGCCGACGTTCTGTCCGAGGTAAGTGAAGTGAACGATGACGCGCATGATTTCTGCGGGCGCGGGCCGTCGCATACTCACCACGCGCATGAGCAGGATATTTCCGCCCGGCTGGTTGGGTTGCGCCTGGAAGATAACCATCAGATCGTCCGCCATCTGGCTGAGAACGTCCACCGAAGCCGCGGGCGGAGGGGGTGCGAATTCCGGCCCGTGCGCCGGCGGTGAGGAGATCAGCGTCCCTGTCGCTACCAGGACCAGCAGGCCCCCGATTGATTCGGTGATGACCAGCGCCGGCAGCCGCTTCAGCGATAGCGGTGTCCAGCCGCTGGGGCGACGGAGGAGCTTTGCCAGCGGTGCAGCCACGCGCGGATGCAGCAAGCTCGAATTGAGCAGCCCGAACGCGCCGACGCCAAGCACCAACGCGACTTTGACGATCAACGTCCGCCCATACAATGTCGTGATCAAGGCATCGATTGAGGCAACCTGGCGTCCCGTGTTATACAGGCCGGTCGCGATCAGCGTGCCGACGCTCAGTGCAGCCATCTGGCCGAACGGTCCCCAGCCTGCATGGAACAACGCGTCGAATGAGGAGGTGTTCCGGCCCGCCATGACCAACGGCAGCAGGCCGACTCCCAGCGCCAGCAGCCCGCCAACCCAAAGGCTGGCGGCCATCAAGTGCAGCGTGTCCATGATGACGGCCAGCGAAGTGTCCGGCGAGACACCAGCCGCATGGCCCGAAAGCGCTTGTGTGGCGAGCAGCACCACGGACAGAAGACCAAGGAGGATCCCTGACATGCCATGCTGCTCGTCGGGCCTGTCGGGATTCGTTCTGTGGCGCAAACCATACAAGGGGATCGCCATGGCCAGGAGGACGACCTGACGAGCTAACCACAGGGCGCCCCAGCGGGTTCCCCCGAGCAGTCGTGACACAGCCTGCAGCGTCGGTGTGGCCGCGGCCTCACCCCCACCCGGCGGCAATGTCAACACAGTTGCCTGCCAGTAGAGTTGAGCCACGCTGATTGCCACGCCGATCATAGCGCACCAAACCGCCCAGCGGAGCACCCGCCGCCGGGCCTTCGCCAGGGTTCCGGCGACGTCCGCTGCGTTGCTGTCGGCGCGCGCCGGGGGCTTCAGAAGGAGGAAGGCCACCGCTATCGCGCCGACCAGGCCGGCCAAAGCTGCGAAATTGAGCCAGCGCAGCACCACTTCAACCACTGACACCGATGACTGAGACGCGGTGAGCGCTGCGGTCCCCTCCGTGGCGGCTGCCCCCACCTTGAAGACCAGATGCCCCTGGGTAGAATGCCCATCAGCGGCCGACAACGCCGCGTAAACGACGTTGTAGACGCCGTCGGATAACTGAGGTACGGTGATGATCAGCAAGGTTGGATCGGCCGTAGCGGTCGTCACCTGCGTGCCCGCTACGGCTTCCCCTTTCATGTTCAGCACCTGCGCCTGGGTAAACTGGGGCGATATTGCCTCGCTGAACCACAAGCGCACCTCGTGAGGCGCCGTCATCACCGCGCCGCCATCCGGCGGTTCAGATCGCACGATAATCGCGTGAGCCAGAGCCGTGGACAGCGACTGCGAGACGACAATCAATGCCAGCACGAGCGCCGCCACGATCCGAAGAATGCTTCTTGTTCTGAGGACGACGATGGACGATTGACCATGGACAGTAGCCATCGCCTTCTCATGGGCTGTGGCGCCGCGCCCGGCATGGACGCTTGCTCTTGAAATTGAGCCCAACATGGATACCTCGGCCTAGCGGGCACCGCGTCGCAGCAAGACACTGAACATAACTGTCGCCAGCACGATGATCATGCCTGCCAGCAGCCAGCCAACCAGCCAACCGGCCTTGCCCCCCGTCGTGGGCAACACGCTGGGCGCCGCGGCCGGGGGCTGCGCGGCGGCCGCTGACACGCTCGCCGGCTGAACTGTCGCCGTGGGAGCCGATGTAGCTGTCGGTGCCGGTTCAGTCGTGGGTGTGGCGGTCGAAGTTGTCGCGGGATCTGCCTGGGCCGGCGCCGCGTTTGCCTGCACGGTGAACGAGAACGTGCCGTCGCTGGCGTCGCCATCCGTCAGCACGGCGTGCCACTGCACGGTATAGACCCCGTCAGGCAACGAGGCAGGGAGTGTGGCGATCATCGTCTGGTGGTTTGGGTCGTTCAGGTCTACCTTGCCATCGCCGTCGCTCACTTGCTTGCCGGCGGCATCGATCACTTTCATGGTGCTGCTCTTGGTGACCAATTCTTCACTAAATTGCGCGACAACCTGGGCGGGTGATTTGTCCACGGTCGATCCATCGGCGGGGTCCGATTTTGTCACTTCTGTGTTATGAGCCGCGGCCAGGGCGACCGATAAGGCAAAGATGATCAGAGCGGACAGGATGACTGCCAGCCAGCCAAAAGTTCGTTTCCGTTGCGTTACCATGACTACCTCCTGACGTACGTCTGTTTGCCGGCTCGCCCCGAGCAAAATGAAATTGGGACAAGACACGGCACATGATTCAGGGTATCATGGCAACCGGTATCCCGCATCGCCCTGAATGTCGAATCGCTCTCCCCCTTAAGGCGGAGGTCGATATCAGTCTACTGATGATGGATCGTACGGATCGGCTGCAGAGGCTGCAAAGCCCGTTGAGCACGACGACGTTATCTGGTAGGGGCGGGGCTGCATATCGGAAGGGTCTAATACGCGCCCTTTCCGCGCACCACGGCCGGGATCGTCCGCAGCAAGATCGCCAGGTCACGGCGCAACGAGTAGTGTTCGATGTAATCCAGTTCCAGGGCCAATCGTTCCGCGAAGGGCAGATCGCCCCGACCGCTCACCTGCATGGGACCGCTCATGCCGGGCTTGACTACCAGCCGGCGGCGCTGATCATCCGTGTAGCGAGCTACCACTTCCGCCTGCTCGGGCCGCGGGCCTACCAGGCTCATCTCGCCGGTCAGGACGTTCACCAGTTGCGGGAGCTCGTCCAGGCTCCAACGACGGAGGACGCGCCCCACGCGGGTCACGCGCGGATCGTCGCGCAACTTGAACGCCGGCTGGGCCAGCGCGTCCAGGTCCACGAGGCCCGGCAACAGCTTTTCGGCGCAGTCCACCATGGTGCGAAACTTGAGGATGCGGAACGGCCGGCCGTTCTGGCCCACGCGGGTCTGGCGGAAAAAGGCCGGGCCGGGTGAGTCGAGCTTCACCAATACGGCGATGACTGCCAGCGGCAGCGCGCTAATGACCAGGCCCAACGCCGATACCGCCACGTCGATCAGCCGCTTGATGATCCGCTGCGGCACGCTGATGGATGGGCGGCCCTGAGCGTAACGGCCGCGGAACCGTACCAGGCCCAGCGCAAACCCGCTCCCCAACGCCAGCGCCCGCACCCACAACAGGCCGATCGCAGGCAAGACCACCCCCGGATCTTTCCGCCGCACCTTTTCGAGGAAAGGAATCTCGGTCAGCAGGAATACCGCTGCGGCGAGGCCGGTGACAACCAATGCGACGGGCGCGGCAGAACGGGTCAGCCAGCCAAGCAACAAACTGACGAGCAATCCCGCCAGTGTAACTGCGGCCAGTCCCATTTGCACCTTGACGCTTTGCGGTGTGTGCGAATCTTGCACGGCCCGTCCCGGATGCCGTTGCGCCACCAGTACTTTCCAGTGGCCGATAAGAAATTTGCGGCGAACGTAGGCGCGCAGCGTGGGGTTGTGCCGGTGGTAGACCCGTGCATCGGGCACGAAGACCAGGCGATAGCCTTTTTCGGCCAACCGAAAGGAAAACTCCTGATCCTCATCGATCAGAAAAGCGGGATCGAAGCCCCCGTTGGCCAGGAAAACGTCACGGCGGTAGGCGGCGCTGTAGGTATCCACGAAATCGATGGTCTCGGCGCCCGCCATCCGATCGTAGCGGTCTTCATATTCCAGTTGCGTGAACCGGGGGACCACGCCGCGCTGGCGGCTTAAGTAGGCACCCTTTGCGCCCGCCACGCGGCTATCGGTGAAAGGTGCGGCCAGCGCGGCGACCCAACCCGGCACGGGTGCGCAGTCGGCGTCGGTGAAGAGGAGGAGGCCACCGCGCGCCGCAGATGCGCCCCGGTTGCGCGCCGCGGCCGGTCCCTCGTTCGGCTGGGTGATCACGCAGACGCCGGCTTGCCGGGCGATCGCCGCGGTGTCATCGGTCGATCCGTCGTCCACCACGATGATCTCGTAACACTCACGTGGGATGGTCTGACCGGCGAGGGCTTCCAGACAGGCGCCGATCGTGCCGGCAGCCTGGAAAGCGGGCACAATGACAGAGTACAGCGGCAATACAGTCTCGGCCAATGGGGTCACTCTGGTTCAAGCAGCTACAGCGGCCGGATGCTATCCGCCGAAAAACGCTGGCGGCGTCTCAAGATTGCGGCGGCTCGGGGGGCGTGAGTCCCAGCGCACGGTTCAGCCGGGATGTTCCGATGGCCGTGCGCAGCCCCCACAACCGTGTCCAGGTTGCCCAACCTCCCAGGATCACCGGCGGCACGACCAACACGGCGTTGAGCACGGTGCCCAGCGCCAGCGCCTGGGCCGGCAGCACACCGAACGAAGCCAGCACGGCTACCGTCACGGCCCCGACGACGCCAATCATGGCCGGTGGGGTGGGCACCCAGTTGCTGAAGGTGAGCGCGATCATCAGCACGAAGGCCGCGCTCCAATCTGCCCGGAGCCGGAAGGCGACCAGCATCACCAGCAGCACGGCAACGGACAGCAGCCAGATCGCGGCGGTCAACCCCACCACGCGCATCAGGCGTGGCCTGTCCAGCGACGAAATGCCTGCCAGGGTGGTGTGCAGCAGTCGTTGCGCCCGCTCGACCCAACGCGCCCAGAAGGCGCTTGTGGGCCAGGGAAAGTGGGTGAGCCAGGCGAGCATCCGGTCGTGAAATCGGGCCACCAGGACCAGGCCAATCAGCAGCCCGCCGCCTAAAGCCAGCGCGCCGATGCCGGCCCGCGAGCGCAGCCAATCGGGGAGAAACGCCAGCGGCACGGCCAGGACGATCAGCAACTGCACGGTCAACAGATCCACCGATTTCTCGACCACAATGGTGCCGAACGTGGTGCCCACAGGCCGCTGCTCCTGCCGCATCAGGCCCATGCGAGCCATCTCGCCCAGCCGCAACGGCGCCAGCAGGTTAAGCATCTGGCTGATCATCAAGATCGAGAAGTGCGTCGCCCACGGCAAGGGGGACATCTCGGGCGGGTAGAGCCATCGCCAGCGCAGCGCTTTTCCCGCGCTGATCAATATCACGCCTCCGGTCGCCGCCAGCACCCAGGGCCACGATACGCTGGCGATCGCGTCGGCCATCAGATCAAGCCGGATATTACGCAACGATAGCCAGAGGCACGCTGCACCGATCAGCATACCCCCGGCTATCTGAATCCAGGGCCTGGTTTTCTCTGCTCTCAAGTTGTCAGGCTATTCGATCGAAGTCACGCTGGTGCCGGCAATCTGGCCGAACAGGTGCGACTGCACCAGGTACTGCCAGAGACATGCGAACGGGAAGGTGACCAACACGCCGATGAACAACGCGATCACGCCAGCCATGGCGAACAGAGAGGCGACCAAACCGGCCACCCACGTAAGCAGAATTGCGATGATGACGTTGCCCAGGTTGTCCTTGGTGAATTCCCAAATCTTGCCCAGGTCAAACGCCGCACCGAAGCGGTTTGTGATAGCGATCCGGCTATAGATGGCCGGCGTCAGCAGCGTCACGAACAGGCCCCACACGATCATCAAGCAGGCGCCGCAGGTGATCAGCAGGAAAGAGACGAAGCCCAGCCCATTGGCATTGCTATAGTCGTTGGACAGCGCACTGCCCGCGAGGACCGGCACCAGGCCGATGATGAGCGGCAGCACCCAGATGAACAAGGCGACGGTCGCTTTCAGCCCGAGCATAAAGAACCTGCCCCAATCCTGCCAGTTGGGCAGCGGTCGCTCCTGTCCCAACCTCACGTTGTCCAGCACTACCAGGCTGTAGCCAAACACGATGATCAGTGGCACAAGGCCGATCAGCAGCGGCGTGAAGATTATCCCCACCAGGGTCAGCAATGTGCCGATCCCGAGCTTGGCGAGCCAATCCGGGTCTTGGAACATGTAAGTGAAGGCCTTGCCGAAATCCATTGTCTCCCTCCTTGTGGAAACATTGTAAGCAATACATTACCATCAGTCAGCCGAACGCATTATACCATGCTTGAAGGTCGATGCACGAGTCGATTCGCTGGCGTATGATTGACGGCTGGCTGACATGCTCGCCGTCACTGACTAAACGCAGGACGCATCAAAAGGTTTCGAGAGCCGGATCAAAAAGGGAGACCCAATCGTGCCGTCAGTGCCGCGCGGCCCAGGTCGATCGCGGTCAGCTCGACCATCGCCAGCGCGAGGCCGAGCAGCAGTGGAACGATTGCATCCCGCCAGCGCGTAGCTCGACTCTCACGGCGCAAGGCGATGAGCAACAGCATGGTGTTCACCAACCCCATGAGGCCCACGATGACCAGCCCGCTCAAGAGCGCCAGCGGGTAAAGCAACGGCGGCCATTCGCTGCTCACCAACGCCACCACCGCCGCGCCGCCCACCAGCATCCAGAGCAGATCGCGCCCTGTCTCGATGGAGCGGCCGGGAGCGGGCACGGCCCAGAAGGAGAGGTTGGCGACAGGCACCACCACGGCGCCAATGGCCAGGCCTTCCAGCGTGCCGGTAATCAGTCGAAGCAGGTTGCGCGGCTCGTAGAGATGCGGCAGGCCAGGCATCAGCGTAAGGAGCGAGTTCGCCCCGTCGATGGCCCAGGCGGTCAGGAAGATGGCCAGCACCGCGAGAAACAGCGGCCGGGGAAAGCGTGAAGCCCGCCGCCGGCCGCGCGCGGCCAGCACCACCATCCCGGCCAGCGCGCCCAGGTAAGTGCCGCTGCAGCGCGCGCACAGCGGCAACGGCCTGCCCGCGAAGGTAAACGTGCGCTCGCTGATGCGATGGCAGACCGCGTACGCGGCACGGTCAGCCTTGTCCAGCAAGCTGTGGGGCGGCGCAATTAAGAGAGCCACGATCACGGTTAGCGCCATCACCGACAGGATACCATCCCAGCGTGCCGCGCGTCGGGCCGCCGCGTCAATCTGCATGACTCGTGTCTCGGAAGGATGCATGGCAGGCATTATACACCGTTCGATCTCATTGCGCGACTTGGCAATTGGCCTGAGTTGTGGTAGACTCCCGTCAGTCATCTTTGCCCGTTTCCACAACGCGGCCAGGCGTGACGGACAGGATGCGCCGGCAAATTTCTCCGCAAGGGGATTTTCTACCGAACCTCGTCAGGAGGTGCAGCCCAAGGACTGAGCTACAGGTATGGCGAGTCGCGTCCTTTACCGCGTGCTCTTGTGTTGCGCCTCTCAGCCCGTTCCCTATTAAGCTAATTCAAAAACCCACCCATGATACGTTTCGCGGCCGCGGCAGAGCGGTTAAGGCAGTTTGCTAGAACGTTCAACTTAACCCGGTCTTGGCCATTGGATCGCAGAGGCGCGGCCTAGCTACCCAATCGGGGGCACTGAAAGTTCAACCGGAGAGTTCTGTCTGCCCGGCTTGCCTGGCTCGTTTAACGGTGTCCAGGCGCAGCATCAATCATCGCATATACGCTAAGGAGCAAGTTACCCGATGGCCAGTATCACTTTCGAACACATCTACAAGCGCTTCGGCGATGTTATCGCCGTGAATGACCTGAACATCCAGGTTGCGGACAAAGAATTCATCGTCTTTGTCGGTCCCTCGGGCTGCGGCAAGAGCACTACCCTGCGCATGTTGGCCGGCCTGGAGGAGATCACCGACGGCCGGATCATGATCGGCGATCGCGTCGTCAACGACGTTCCCCCCAAGGACCGCGATATTGCGATGGTGTTCCAGAGCTACGCGCTCTACCCGCACATGAGCGTGTACGACAACATGGCGTTCGGCCTCAAGCTGCGCAAGGTGCCCAAGGCCGAGATCGACAAGAAAGTCAAGGAGGCCGCTGAAATTCTGGGCATCGGCCAGTTCCTCGATCGCAAGCCCAAGCAGCTTTCCGGCGGTCAGCGCCAACGTGTGGCGGTGGGCCGGGCGATCGTGCGCAGCCCATCGGTCTTCCTCTTCGACGAGCCGCTGTCCAACCTGGATGCCAAGCTGCGCGTGGCGACCCGCGCCGAGATCAGCAAGCTGCACCAGCGCCTGGGCACCACCTTCATCTACGTCACCCATGACCAGGTAGAGGCCATGACGATGGCGAACCGCATCGCGGTGCTGAAGGACGGCATCCTCCAGCAGATCGATTCGCCACAGAACCTCTACAACCATCCGGGCAACGTTTTCACGGCCGGGTTTATCGGCAGCCCGTCCATGAACTTCTTCGATGTGACCCTGGTGGATCAGGATGGCAAGTTGTTTGTGGACGGTGGCACCTTCAAGCTGCAGGTGCCGGAGAGCAGGAAGGCCACTTACTTGCCGCACAAGGGTAAGAAGGTGATCTTCGGCACCCGGCCTGAGGACGTGCATGCGGCGCAATACCAGGCGCCGGGCATCGCGCCGGCTCCGCTGAAGGCCGAGGTGGACGTCACCGAGTTGATGGGCAACGAAATCTACCTCTACCTGTTGACGGGCAAGAAGCAGTTCATCGCCCGCGTTGACCCGCGCACGCATGCGCGGCCCGGCGAACAGATCGACCTGGTGGTCAATATGGACAACATGCACCTGTTCGATCCGCAGACCGAGAAGACGCTGGACCCCATGTGATCGGCGGGTGAGGCCAAATGTCCGGAGGCGGTCTTGCGAGCGTGCTCCGGCCCAGGTAAAACCAGGGAGGGGATCTTGTCCCCTCCCTTTTTCGTGCCCATATGACGAATGAAGCTCTCTCAACAGATGTCGTGATCGTCGGTGCCGGACCGGCGGGGAGCGCGACCGCGGGGCTGCTCGCCCGGCGCGGCCGGCGCGTGCTCCTGCTGGATCGGGCGCGCTTCCCGCGCGACAAAACGTGCGGCGACGGCCTGACTCCACGCGCCGTGGCGGTTTTGGATCGGTTAGGGCTGCTGCCGGAATTGCTGGCTGCCGGTTACCAGCGAATCCACGGCGCGCGGCTGGTTGCCCCAACCGGCCGGACATTCTCCATGCACTTTGCGGATTATAACCTGGGATTGCCCGGATACGGGTTAGTGGTGCCACGGTTCGAGCTCGACGAGCGGCTGCGCCAATGGGCGGTCGCGCAGGGCGCGCAGTTTCGGGCAGGGATCCAGGTGAGCCGGCCAATGTACGAACGCGGTCGTGTCGTCGGCGTAGAGAGCGAGGCCGTGAACGTGCGTGCGCCGCTGACCGTCGTCGCGACCGGTGCGAGCATCGGGTTGCACCGCGCGTTGGGCATCCTGAAGCAGATGCCGCCCGGCGTTAATGCGATTCGAGGCTACTTTACCGGCGTGGTCGATCTGGGCGGCGAGTTTGAATTTTACTTTGATCGGGAGCTGCTGCCCGGTTATGCCTGGGTTTTTCCCCTGTCCGATGGCCGCGCCAACGTGGGGCTGGGGGTGTTAGCCCGAAATGGCGCGGATGAGACGCCAAACGTACGCCGGCTGCTGGCCGATTTCATGGCGCGGCAGCCCCGGCTGCGGAACGCACAGGCGGTCGGCCCGGCGAAGGGCTATCCGTTACGCATCGACTTCCCGCGCTATCGTCCGATCGGTGCCGGGTTCCTGTTGGCCGGTGAAGCGTTAGGGCTGGTGAACCCGGTGACAGGTGAAGGGATAGACCTGGCGCTGGAAAGCGCCGAGTTGGCGGCCGCTGCCGCGGACAACGCTCTCAGGCAGGGGAATGTCGGGGAGCCGGGTTTGCGGCCTTACGCCCGGGCGTTGGGCATCCGCTTCGGGAGCTTTTTCCGTGGGATTCATCTGTTGCTGCGGCTGGCGATGGGCTCCCATGCGATCGACGTGCTCATCCGCCAGGCGGACCGCAAACCGCATCTCGCGCGGATCATCGCGGGGATCAACCTGGGGATGGTTTCGCCGTGGGTCGCGTTTTCGCCACGCACCTGGTGGGATATTTTGATGTGAGGCGGACGATGGACGATGGCTGATAGCTGATAGCCGATGGCTGATGGCTGATGGCCGGTCTGCCATTCGCCATCTGCCATTCGCCATTCGCCATCTGCCATTCGCCATCTGCCATTCGCCATCTGCTATTCGCCATCTGCTATTCGCCATCTGCGTCGTCAATGGCCGTCACGCCATTGCCTCGGCAGTCTCTAGCGACGGGTGGGCAGCTTCTTCTTCAGGAAGTTTGTGGATTTTGCTTGGATCGCTTACCCGGTCGATGAATAGGATGCCGTCCAGGTGATCGATCTCATGCTGCAAAATTCGGGCCAGATAATCGCGGGCCCTGATGCGTTGTGGCTTGCCGTAAGCATCCTGGCCGCGAACGACAACTTCAGTGTGGCGCTCTACATCGCCTTGATAGCCGGGGATCGAAAGGCAGCCTTCCGGCCCCTCTTCTTTGTCACGAGAGGCCTTAATGATCTCCGGGTTGACGAACGCGTATGATTCGGCCGGGGTGCCTTCTTCCTCGTCGGCCGGCAAATCGATTACGATCACGCGTTCAGACACATTGACCTGCGGCGCGGCCAGGCCCACACCCGGCGCGACGCGCATCGTCTCGAACATATCATCGATGAGCTTCTTCAACTCTGGCCCGAACTTGGTGACCTTGTGTGCTTTCTGCCGGAGCGTTGGGTGGCCGATGGTCACGATTTCCCGGATAGCCATGCTAACTCCCTGAATTTCTCTGTTGTTCTGCTTAAAAATTATACCCCTGCACGCGGAGCCTGTCAAAATAGCCCCATGATTTTGCGCGGAAGCTGATTTGCGGCCTTGTCCTATCTTGAGTATAATGGGCTCTACTCTAAAGGTTGCTTTGGCACATCCATTGTCGTTTTCGAAAACCTGCCGTTGGTGCCTCTGGCAGGCACCCAGAACTAACTGCTGACGCAAGGTCGCGCAGCGCACCTCAGCTCAAGTATGGCGCTGCTTTGCTGTCCCGCTGAAAGGAGGTGGTTACCTGGTCGGATGGCAGGGATTCTCCATGTACTCTCCTGATTTTGATCGAGCACCCGGCGGCTCCTTGCCAGATGGCATCCCCACAGTTGTACCTACGCGTGAGCACTTTGCCTGACTGAACTCTAATGAGGAGGAGATTCTACATATGCGCAACAAATTGTTTGTAACCATGAGTTTGCTGGTTGTCCTGGCGATGGTCTTGACGGCCTGCGGCGCCAAGGCAACACCCGTCCCGCCGACCCAGGCGCCGGCGCCCACTCAAGCCCCGGCTCCGACCCAGGCTCCGGCTCCGACTCAAGCGCCTGCACCCACCGTGGCACCGACTCAACCTCCTGCGGCGAAGGCGTTGAAGATTGGGTTGGTGACGGATGTGGGTGGTGTGAACGACAAGTCGTTCAACCAATCGGCGTGGGCTGGGGTGCAGAAAGCGGCGACGGATCTGGGCGTCGAGG